>OKEG01000157.1_pt1 | contig 26821 bp, 25 predicted proteins | sample 1614111 | NCBI WGS metagenome assembly OKEG01 (sample SAMN04436907, study PRJEB24849) | human gut metagenome | biome: human gut; feature: NICU; material: stool | host: Homo sapiens | place: USA: Saint Louis, MO | collected 2012-04-09 | reverse complement strand
CTCCCCACTAGTCGGTAACTGATTTCTCAGTCCAACTAATGGGGAGCAGTTCACAGGCGGGGCAGTTTCGATTATCTAATCTTACGTGGAGCTAACGGGATTCGAACCCGTGACCTTCTGCATGCCATGCAGACGCGCTACCAACTGCGCCATAGCCCCAATTTTTTGGGCGTCGCCGTAGCGACTCCAGCAATATTACACGCTCATTGTGTGGCAGCGAAATCCGGCGGGAGGTTCAGTGATGTGAGCCTCACCCACCCAGCGCCCTCGCGCGCTCGCCTGACTTCCACGACAGCGCGGTGACAGTTGCCCATACTCGCAAGGCCATAAAAATCGCCTAGACCCGCGCCAATCATCGCGGACAGGCCAAGAGAAATCGCAGCGCCGTGCGCAACTACGACGACGGTGCCGACCTCGTGTCGATCACTGAACTCACGGCAAGCCGCATCGAAACGATGCGCGACATCCGCCCTGTGTTCAACTCGAGCCTTTTCGAGACCGCTCGAGACACCGGCACGCCACAGCGCAAACTCGAGAGGCCACCCCTTTTCGATCTCCTCGCGGGTCAGCCCCTCCCAGTCGCCAAATCCGCGTTCGCGCAGGCGAGCGTCGGATGAAACCTCTAGCCCGTGAGGCGCCGCGATTGCCTCCGCCGTCGCCATCGCGCGCCCGAGCGGTGAGGAGTACATGGCCGCTATGCTCTTGTCGCCCGCAAGAGACTCCCCCACCGCACGCGCCTGGGCGAGGCCCGCCTCGTTGAGGGGAATATCGGAAGCGCCTTGAATGCGGCCGGCATAGTTGTAGTCAGTTTGCCCGTGACGAACGAGGATGAGGCGAAAAGCCATTACTTCTCCTGCGCCTCCGCATCGGGACCGAGGTCAAGATCCAAGTCGATCGCCGGGGCATCGCGCCACAGGCGTTCAAGGGCGTAAAACGCGCGGTCCTCCGCGTGCTGGACGTGCACGACGATGTCGGTAAAGTCGAGGAGGATCCAGCGAGCGTCCTTCTCGCCCTCGCGCCGCTTCGGCTTGTAGCCCGCCTTGAACATTTCCTCTTCCACGCCATTGACGATCGCGTTCACCTGGCGTTCCGAGTCGCCTGAGCACACGACAAACACGTCGGTGATGACGAGCTGCTCAGACACGTCGAGTGCGATCACGTTGCCCGCAAGCTTGTCGGCCGCGGCCTGCCCGGCGATGCGGGCCATGTCAATGGATTCCTGGGTTGCGGTCACGAAGCGAGTCCTCCGGAAAGGTCATAGGGAACGGTCTCGGGAATGGGGGCGATTGCTTTCGCGATGCCGGGGCCAATCACGCCCGTCACGAGAAGCACAACGAGGGTAATCGCGATCGCTGCGACGAGCAACCACGTGATCCACATGCCGATTCCACCGGAGGTGCGACTCGGCTTGTCGAGCACCGTCCCGTCGAAGCGGGCCGCGGGCTTGGGCTCGGGTGCCTGATCGGCGGGAAGGTCACCAACCTCGAGCCACTCGGAGGCGTCGGAGAGCGGTGTCCCGTCGCTCGTCTCGTATACGGGGGCGGGTTCAGTTTCAGGATCGGCAGGCTTGGGTGCGAGTGCCTCGGAAGCGCTCGGCACCGACGTTTCGGGATCGGCGGGTACGGAGGTCCAGGCCGACGCCTGCCGGGCCTCGGCTGATTCTTGCTCCGTGGGTTCGAGGGCCGGTTCTGCGGGTGCGGTCTCGGAGCTTTCGGCCCCGTCGATGGCGTCGCTCGTAGCGGGATTGCCGGCACCCTCGGCGCTGCCGATTTCTTCAGGATCGAGAACCGCCGTCTCGTACGCGTCAGTCGCGGGTTCGTCAGGGGTTACGGCTTCTCGGCCGAAGCGGGCGCCGGGCCATGAACCCTTCTTCGCGCCGACGCTAGCCGCGGGAAGATCATCGCTCAGCGGGTCCAGGGTAGCTGTCGAAACCTCCTGAGGCGCGGTCTGTTCCGCAGCCTTGACGTCTTCGGTCTCCGCAGCCGCGACTGGCTCGGAGGGTACGTGCGCTTCAGGCTTGGCCTCAACCGCGGGCTCCACGGGGACGTCGGCGCGGCGCTTTGCGCGCTTGCCGGTGTAGTGCTTCAGCTCGGGAAGCTGATCGTCTGCGACCGGAGGGATCACCGCCGTGCGGCGCGCATAGAGCGTGAGATCGCCCGTCACGCCGCGAGTTGCCGACGTGTTGTTCTCTTCTCCGCTCACTGCACGAGCGCGGCGCCCGTGCCGACGACCGGAAATCTGCGTCTCAGTTCCCGTCATGCTCACTTCCTAGATAGAGCTTGTATTTGTTGATGTATTGCACAACGCCGTCGGGGACGAGGTACCACACCGGTACCCCCCGCTTGACGCGTGTGCGGCAGTCAGTTGACGAAATCGCCATCGCGGGAACCTCGATGAGGGTCACCCCGCTTGGCGGGAGGCCATCGGTGTTGATGTCGTGGCCGGGGCGCGTGACCCCCACGAAGTGCGCGAGGTCAAAAATCTCGCTGTAATCCTTCCACGTGAGGATGTTCGTGAGGGCGTCCGCTCCCGTAATGAAGAACAGGTCATCGTGTGGCAATTGCGCGCGAAGGTCACGAAGCGTATCGATCGTGTAGGTCTGCCCCGGTCGATCGATATCGACGCGCGAAACCGTAAAGCGCGGGTTCGCAGCCGTTGCCACGACCGTCATGAGGTAACGGTGTTCGGGGTCGGAAATCTCCTTATCCGACTTCTGCCACGGGCGCCCAGTGGGGACGAAGATCACCTGGTCAAGGCCGAAAACCGACTGGACTTCGCTCGCGGCAACGAGGTGGCCGTGATGGATCGGATCAAAAGTCCCACCCATCACGCCAATCCGGCGCTTTGCGCTCATGTGGAAGGTCTCAGCGGGAGGTGCCGCGGCGGTGCTCGCGCTCAACGTCGGCGACAGTCTTCGCGCTCGAGGACGGTTCCTGGTGGAGACCGCTGAAGAGCGACGTGATCACGAGCAAAAGCATGAGGATCACAAACGCCGCGACGCCGAACACGGCGGGGTGCGGCCCGTGAGAGTGTGCGGCGGCCTCTTCGGCGAGGATCAGAAAATCAGCGTGCATGCCAGACCTTTCGCAATCGTTCATCCCATCGAGGGGCTATGCCATTGTTCCACACATTGCCCCGCGCGCGAGGGTTACGCCGCGAAGCTCACCCCCGCACGTGGCCTTCGCCTCGCACAATCCACGTGGTACTCGTGAGCTCACGAAGGGCCATGGGTCCGCGCGCGTGCAACTTTTGCGTGGAGATGCCGATCTCCGCGCCGAAACCAAATTCGCCCCCGTCGCTAAAGCGCGTCGAGGCATTGACCATGATGACGGCGGAGTCGAGTCCCGCGATAAAGGCCCGTTCACTCTCAATCGAGGAAGTGAGGATTGATTCGGTATGCCCGCTCGTATGGGTGCGGATGTGCTCCACCGCTTCGTGCACGTCGGCAACGACCTTGGTAGCGAGGTCCAGCGATAGGTACTCGGTGAGGAAATCTTCCTCTCGAGCTTCCACGACGCGCCCGGGCCCGCCGTGAAGCACCGCATAGGAGCGAGCATCCGCGTGCAGCACCACGTTTTTCGGGGCGAGCGCCTCGGCTAGACGTGGCAGGAAATCCTGGGCGATGCGTTCGTGGACGAGGAGGTTTTCGAGCGCATTGCAGACTCCCACGCGCTGGGTTTTCGCATTCACCACGATGTCGATCGCGCGGTCCAGATCCGCGCTTTCATCGACAAAGATGTGCGTGTTACCCGTGCCGGTCTCGATCGTCGGCACAAGGCTCTCCTCGACGACGCGGGAGATGAGGCCCGCCCCGCCACGAGGAATGAGGACATCGACGAGACCTCGAGCGCGCATGAGGGCACTAACGCCCTCACGCCCGAGGTCATCGAGGGAGGCCACGAGTTCCGCGGGAAACCCTTCGCCCGTGAGCGCGGTCCTGATTGACTCCACCAGGGCGCGATTAGTGGACGATGCGGCGCTTCCTCCCCGAAGGATGACGGCATTGCCCGACTTCAGTGCGAGGGCTGCTGCGTCAACGGTAACGTTCGGCCTGGCCTCATAGATCATGCCGATCACCCCGAGCGGGACCCGGACTTCGGTAAGCGAAAGCCCGTTCTCAAGCACCCCGCCACGCACAACCTCGCCGACCGGATCGGCAAGGGCGGTGGTCGCGCGCACCTGGGCGGCAATCGCCTGCACGCGAGACGGGTTCAACGCGAGGCGATCTCTCAGGCCCGGATCGATTCCGCTCTCATCCGCACGGGCAAGATCCTCGGCGTTCGCCTCGAGGATTCGCGCGCAATCCGCGTCAAGCTTCGCGGCTATCGCACGCAGAAGGGAATCCTTTCGCGCGCGATTCTCGCGTGCGATTGTGCGTTGGGCGCGCTTGGCGCGCGCAGCAATGTCATGGACCCTCTCGGTCACCGTGGACTGCTCATTCATGAGCACCACTTATAGCGCATTTCTCCCACCAAAGCGTCTATTTCAGCAGCACAAGGTCGTCCCTGTGCACAACCGTGTGCACGCCGATCTCGCTTTCGCGCGCGGCAACCTCTTCCGATGTGAGCCCCATGATGCGCGAGATAGCGTCGGAAGAAAAATACGTGAGCCCGCGCGCCCGTACCCGCCCCGAGCCGTCAGCGATGTCCACGGGAGATCCGGCCGCGAACGTGCCCTCCACCCGCGTGATCCCCACGGGAAGAAGCGAACGCCTCTGCTCGACAACCGCGTGCACCGCGCCCTCGTCGAGCACCAGGGTGCCCTCCCCGCGGCTCGCGTACATGAGCCACATGAGTCGAGACCGCCGGCGACCCGTGGTGCGCGCCGGAAAGAACGTGCCGAAATCTTCGCCCGCGAGAACGGCATCGAATCTCGCGGGAAGTGTGAGAACGCACGCGGTTCCCGTAATGGTGGCGTTATGCGCGGCCGAAAGCTTCGTCACCATCCCACCGGTTCCGACAGTCGACCCGCGTGAGCCGATTTCGATCCCTTCGAGTTTCGCCGCATCCTTCACACAGGCGATCCTCTCAGCCCCGGGTTCCTTAGGCGGGCGCGTGAAGAGGCCATCGACATCGGTGAGAAGAACGAGGAGGTCGGCTCCCGTCACTTGCGCGACGAGGCTCGCGAGGCGGTCGTTGTCACCGAAGTGGATCTCGCGAGTGGCGACCGTGTCGTTCTCATTGACGATGGGGACCGTCCCTGCGGCGAGCAGCGCGTTGAGCGATGCCCGCACGTTCCTGTATTTCTCGGGGTGAACCATGTCGTCCTCGGTGAGCAACACCTGCCCCACGAGCACGTTGCTCATGCCGAAGGCCTGCGACCATTCACGAATGAGCATGCCTTGCCCGACCGAGGCGAGCGCCTGGCTATCGGTGATTGACTCTGGTCGCGCGTTAAAGCCCATCGGGCGAAGCGCCGCGGCGATCGCACCCGAGCTGACGATGACGACCTCGCGCCCCTCGTGAACGAGGTGCGACACGCTCGAGGCGAGTGCCCAAATCGCGTTGCGGTTGAGGTCACCGCTTGGAAGCGTGAGCGAACTCGAACCGATTTTCACCACGATGCGCTGTGCGCGCGTGAGAGAGGCTCGCGTATCGAGCCGTGCGGGGTCGTGAACACCGTGCCCGATACGTACCTTGTCGATTCGCGTCATCAGTCGTCTTTCGAGGGATCGGACCAGTGCCCTGCTTGACGTTCCGCTTCCATCGCGCTGATCCGGTCCATGCGTTCCTTCACACGCACGCGGCGCACCTCGCGCTTTTCCTGACGCGTCGGGCGGGTGCGCTCCTCGAGTCGCATGTCTGTACCGCGCTGCCCAAGGAACTCCGCACCGGTGACCATGGTCGGCTCCCAATCAAACACCACCGCGTCGTCTCCTGGGCCGATCACGACCGTGTCTCCGGCTTTCGCACCCTTCTTGAAGAGTTCATCCTCGATACCGAGGCGATTGAGACGGTCGGCGAGGTACCCCACAGCCTCGTCATTTGCGAAGGCCGTCTGGCGCACCCATCGCTCGGGCTTGTCACCGCGGATGCGGTACACGCGCTGCCCCTCGAACTCCTCCGGGGTGATCGTAAACCCGCTCGAATCCTGGTCCTCGGGGGTGATCGCGATCGTGGGGCGCTCGTCGCGCTCGGGGTCCGGGTTCTCGAGGCGCTGGCGCTCCACGAGGGCTCCGAGGGTCAGCGCAAGCTCGCGAAGGCCCGCGCGAGTCAGGGCGGACACTTCGAGAACGGGAACACCACGCTCCTTGAGCTCTTCACGCACCATATCGGCCATGTCTGAGCCGTCTGGCATATCAACTTTGTTGAGCACGATGACCGTGGGGCGCTCCATGAGGGGCGGAAGGCCAAGTCGACTCGACTCAGAATCGAGCCGTTCAGCGTACGTACGCAGCTCGTTTTCGATGAGCTCGAGATCGTGGACCGGGTTGCGCTCCGCTTCCATCGTCGCGGCGTCGAGCACGTGGACGATCACGTGGCAACGCTCGATATGCCGAAGGAAGTCGAGGCCGAGCCCCTTGCCTTCGGACGCGCCGGGGATGAGCCCGGGAACATCAGCCATCGTGAAGCGGAATTGCTCTTGCTCAACCACCCCGAGGTTCGGCGTGAGAGTCGTAAACGGGTAATCCGCAATCTTCGGACGCGCCGCACTCATCGCGGCGATGAGCGAACTTTTACCCGCACTCGGGAAGCCCACGAGGGCGACATCGGCGATCGACTTCATCTCGAGAACGAGGGAGCGTTCCTCACCTGGTTCGCCTAGGAGAGCGAAACCCGGCGCCTTGCGCTTTGAACTCGCGAGGGCGGCGTTCCCGAGACCACCCTTACCGCCACGCGCCGCAACGAACCGCGTACCTTCACCGACGAGGTCCGCGAGGAAGTTTCCTTCCTTGTCGCGCACGACGGTACCTTCGGGGACCTGGAGCACGAGATCCGCGCCTTTCGTCCCCTCGCGGAAGTCTCCCTTCCCAAATCCGCCCGACTCGGCGCGGCGGTGAGGGAGGTGGTGAAAGTCCATGAGCGTCGTGACATTGCGCGAGACCTCGAGGATGACGTTGCCGCCGTCGCCTCCGTTGGCGCCGTCGGGCCCCGCGAGAGGCTTGAACTTTTCACGCTTGATCGAGGCGCAGCCATTGCCACCATCACCGCCGGTGATGTGGAGAACAGCGCGGTCAATGAAGGTTGCCATGGTGGCCTTTCGACGCGAGCGGATGCGCGAAGAGCGCTCTTGGCACCAGCCTAAGCTGATCCGCTCTGGAGTGCAGGGAGGTTAAACGTGAGGCGGGGAAGAGCCCCGCTGGGCACTTCCCCGCCTCACCTGTGAAAGTGGGCCAGCCTCAGGCCGAGGCCACCACGTTCACCACGTTACGGTCGCGCTTACGCGCGAACTCGACGACGCCCTCGGTGAGAGCAAAAAGCGTGTCGTCGCCGCCACGGCCAACGCCCTGGCCCGGGTGGAAGCGGGTGCCGCGCTGGCGAACGATGATCTCGCCCGCGCCAACTTCCTGGCCCGCGAAGCGCTTCACGCCGAGGCGCTGAGCGTTCGAGTCGCGGCCGTTCTTCGAGGAGCTAACGCCCTTCTTTGATGCCATGAGTCAGTACCTTCTCTCGATATTTGAGATCGCTCAGGCGATCTTCGTGACCTTGAGCCGAGTCAGTTCCTGACGGTGGCCCTGGCGCTTCGTGTAGCCGGTCTTGTTCTTAAACTTGAGGATGCGAACCTTGGAACCGCGGAAGTCTTCGATCTTCTCAGCGGTCACGGTGACCTTCTCGAGGTCTTCCTTCGCGGAGGTCACCTTGTCACCGTCAACCAGGAGGACGGGAGCGAACTCTACGGTGTCGCCCGCCTCGCCGGCCACGCGGTTGATCACGATGGTGTCACCAACCGACACCTTCTCCTGACGACCGCCTGCGCGGACGATTGCGTACACCACGTCACTGCTCTTTTCTCGTTGCTGACAATTATGCTGGGTGTTTTCCCTCAAACCGCGCGGGCCACCGGTCGGGGCTTCACGGTCACTGCCGAAAGCGCGACCGCGAGAACCGCTGCGGGAAGGAAAAGTCTACGGCACGAAATGCACCGACGTATAGCTTACGAAATGCATTCCCCAGAATCAACCGTTGCAGGCATCGCGACCTGCGAAAACGCTCGACAATCCTGTGGAACTCATCACGTCACTCGACCTGCGCGTCCCCGCTGTGACCCACGGCAGTGTCCTCGGTCTCAGTGGAGGCACCCGCGGGGGCCTCAGAAGTCGTGGGCGGCTCCGCTGATTCAACGGGTTCGCTGCCCTCAGCCGGCGCGATGACCTGACCGTCAACAGTCACCTCGGGGGCCGAATGACCGGTGCTCGCAGCGGCAATCGAGGCAATCGTTGCGCGCGCGAGGGCACGCGAAGCCTCGTTGTCTTCAAGCCTGTGAACGTCCGAAGCATTCTTTGAATCGACGAGATCCTGCACGGCGTCTTTCGCCGAGGCGGCCTTGTCCTCGGCGGACTGCCCCTTTGACTCTCGCTTCGCCGACTTATTCGAATCGCCGTCTGAGTTGCGCGACTTCTTGGAGCGCCTGCGCGACTTCTTGGGCTCATCGTCGAAGGCGGGCGGCTCGTGATGATGCTGGCCGTCGAGATCGATTTGAATGCCACGCCCATTGCAGGCCTCGCACATGGTCGAGAACGTTTCAACGAGGCCCGCGCCCACGCGCTTGCGGGTCATCTGCACGAGTCCAAGGCTCGTGACTTCCGCGACCTGATGCTTGGTGCGGTCACGCGAAAGGCACTCGATCATGCGGCGCAGCACAAGATCGCGGTTGGCTTCGAGGACCATATCGATGAAGTCCACCACGATAATGCCGCCGATGTCGCGAAGTCGAAGTTGGCGAACGATCTCCTCGGCCGCCTCGAGGTTGTTACGGGTCACGGTTTCTTCGAGCGAACCGCCAGTTCCCGTGAACTTGCCCGTGTTGACGTCAACGACGGTCATGGCCTCGGTGCGATCGATGACGAGCGAACCGCCGGAGGGCAGGTAGACCTTGCGGTCCATCGCCTTCATGAGCTGCTCATCCACGCGGTATTTCGCGAAGGAATCCTTCTCCCCCACGTGTTTCGTGACGCGCTCGAGAAGATCGGGGGCGACCTCGCTAATGTATTCGTGCAGCTCCCTGTAGACGCTTTCGCCTTCGACGATGAGCGACGTGAAATCTTCATTGAAGATGTCGCGCACAACCTTGATCGCGAGATCCGGTTCGGTTGAGAGCGCGGTCGGGGCGTTCTTGCCCTTGGCGCTCGCTTTTTCGATCTTCTCCCACTGCTTCTGGAGTCGCTCGACGTCACGCTTGAGTTCGTCTTCGCTCGCGCCTTCAGCCGCGGTGCGCACGATAACGCCCGCTTCCGCGGGAACGATCGACTTGAGGATCTTCTTGAGGCGCGCACGCTCCTTGTCGGGAAGCTTCCGGCTGATGCCGGTCATCGATCCACCCGGGACATAAACGAGGTAGCGACCAGGCAGAGAGATCTGGCTCGTTAGGCGCGCGCCCTTGTGGCCAATTGGATCCTTCGTCACCTGGACCAGCACGGGATCGCCCGCCTTGAGAGCGGATTCGATGCGGCGCGGCTGCCCCTCGAGGCCAGCGGCATCCCAATTGACCTCGCCCGCGTAGAGCACGGCGTTGCGACCGCGACCGATATCAACGAAGGCAGCTTCCATCGATGGGAGAACGTTTTGGACCTTACCGAGGTAGACGTTGCCCACCATCGACGTGTGCGACTTCTGCGCCACGTAGTGCTCGACGAGGATGTTGTCCTCGAGCACCACGATCTGGGTTCGGCCCGGTCGTTCGCGCACGATCATCGTGCGCTTGACGGACTCGCGGCGAGCGAGGAACTCCGACTCGGTAATCGAGTGGCGCCTACGGCCGGATTCGCGGCCCTCGCGACGGCGCTGCTTCTTCGCCTCCAGGCGAGTCGAACCTTTGACAGCCTTGACTTCGTCCCGCGCCTCGCGAACCTTGACGACGGTGTTCGGCGGGTCGTCGGGGTGGGGCTCATCAGAGCCACCTGAGCTGCCCGTGCGGCGGCGGCGACGGCGGCGACGGCTCGACGTGCCGCCCTCGTCATCGCTGTCATCCGCATCGGTAGACGAGTCGCGATCGGCGGCGTCCTTGGGCTCCTCTTCGCCATTCTCGCCCTGGGGCGAGTCGTCCTCACTCTTGCTTCCGCGTCCGCGACGGCCGCGTCCGCCACGGCGGCGACGTCGGCGCGAGCTTCGCTGCGTGCCTTCACCGTCGGATTCTTCGGACTTTTCGGTGTCGCTCGCGCCCGTCTCCGCTTCATCTTCGCTCGCGGACTCCGAATCGGAGCCCTTTTTCTTCGCGCTGCGCTCAGTGCGGGCAGCCTCGCGTGACTCGCGCTCGGCACGCTCGATAGCTGCACGACGTGCGGCTTCGAGATCGGGAGCGCCAAAAGTAATGTCAACGGAGGCTTCGGCGAACGGATCGCTGGCCTCTTCGTCATCGTCGATCTCGCTCGCGGTCACGCTCGGTTCCGAGGTCGGGGTGGGGGCCTGGAAGAGAAGCGAGGCAAAGCCGAGCATGTCGGGGGCCGACGGCTCTTCGGCTACCTCCACGCTCTGACGGGAGTCGGCGAGGGCCTTGAGATCACTCGAAATGTCGTGAGTCCCGAAGGAGTCTTCTTCTCGGCTGTCGGATTCTCGCGCGTCCGTGTCGGGTGCGGGTTCGGATACCTCGCTCGGCGCCCCTTTGGCATGGTCCGTACGCCCCTCATCGACGGCTGCAGACGCACGACCTTCTTTCACGGCTGAGCCTTGGTCAGTCGGCTCAGTCGAATGAGAACCTGCAGCATCACTGACGGGCGCGCCCGTTGCCGCCTCTGCCTCTTTCTTGGCTGCCCGCTCGGCGAGCCGGCGCTCACGAAGATTTAGGGGCTTGGCGTCGCTCACGACGGCACTGCCTTGAGCGGCAACGCTCGTGTGCGCACTCGAGGAAGGAGCTGTTTGTTCCGGAGCGACAGAAGGCGCCCCTGCGGGCGCTCCTGCGGCACGTCGGACACGACGGCGCGGGCGCGAGGCGCCCTGACTACTCGACGATTCGTTATAGGAATCCACTTCAGCCATGTGGCTGCTCCGTTCTAGGGCGGCCCAGCGCATCCTGGAGCCGCCATATGTCATCGCCCGTGGGCGGAAGCCGAATTAACCCTCCCCCTTCGCGCTGCTCTTCACGAGCGCTGCGACACCCGGAGCCTTGCGTCACGGCCAAAGCGTGGCCGGAGCGACAACCGGATAGCGGGGGATCCTTTACGCCGGATGCGTCGGCGCAAACATCACCGCCAAGTATCGCACACGATGGCACGAATCGCTCGCAGGTAGGCAGCCGTCGGACACCTCGCGAGTGACCGCGCAGCGCAACAATGCCACCCGCAAACAGCGACGCACCGCCCGCAGCGGCACCCTTTTCGCGAGGCAATCATTGCATAAAACGGCGTGGCGACACGGCAAAAACCGCAGGCCAGAAACGCCTTAGAGGCGTAGAATGGCAAACAGCAAAGCCGGGCCTAAAGTCCCGACCAGCCACCCTCGAGGTTCCTAACCTGAGGGTGAACCACCCTGTCCCTCTCTAGAAAAGGACGCTCATGGACGCGCTCGATCTCGCGCGGTGGCAGTTCGGCATCACGACCGTCTACCACTTCATTTTCGTGCCGCTCACGATCGGTCTTTCGCTGCTTGTCGCAATCATGCAAACGATCGCTGTACGCGCAAAAGATCCCGTGAAGGCCGATTCGTGGACGCGCATCACGAAATTCTTTGGCTCAATGCTCATCGTGAACTTCGGCATCGGTATCGCGACCGGTATCGTCCAGGAGTTCCAGTTCGGCCTGAATTGGTCTGAGTACTCCCGCTTCGTGGGCGACATCTTCGGAGCGCCGCTCGCACTCGAGGGACTCGCCGCCTTCTTCATGGAATCAACCTTCCTCGGTCTGTGGATCTTCGGCTGGAACCGCCTCCCGAAAGGCCTGCACCTCCTCACGATCTGGATGGTGGCAATTGGCACGACCCTTTCGGCGTACTTCATCATTGCCGCGAACTCGTTCATGCAGCACCCCGTCGCTGCCGTGTTCAACCCTGAAACCGGCCGTGCGGAGCTCGACCCCTCGCAGGGCGGCATTTTCGCGCTCCTGACGAACGTTACGACCCTCGCGGCCTTCCCTCACGTGATTGCCGGTGCATGGCTCGTGGCCGGCTGCTTTGTCACCGGCATTGCCGCATGGCACATGGTGAAAAACCACAAGCGCGCCGAGGACCAGACCCTCTCGGGCGAGGAACAGGCCGCTGCCGGCCACCTCGCCAAGAACGTATGGCGTCCCGCAACCCGCTTCGGAGTCCTCGTCATGGTGCTGTCCGCCGTCGGCCTCCTGGCATCGGGCGACTTCCAGGGCAAGCTCATGTTCGAGCAGCAGCCCATGAAGATGGCCTCGGCTGAAGCCCTGTGCCACACCGAAACGGGCGCGAGCTTCTCGATCCTCTCGGTCGCGGGTCCCCGCGCGTTCTCTCAGGACTGCACCGACATCTCGCACATCATTGAAATCCCGTACGTGACCTCGATCCTCGCGACGAATGACCCGAACGCAACGCTCAAGGGCGTGACTGAGCTCAACGCTGAATACAAAGAAAAGTTCGGCGCTACTGCCGTCGATGCGAGCGGCAAGACCGTCGACGTCGACTACCGCCCGAACCTCTTCGTCACCTACTGGTCCTTCCGTCTCATGATCGGCTTCGCGGTCTTCTCGGGCATCCTTGCCGTCTGGGCCTTCTGGGTTACGCGTGGCAAGGGCGAGAAGGCACGCACCTCGGGTTCGACCTGGTTCGCGCGCTTCGCTCTGTTTGCGATCCCCATGCCGTTCATCGCCAACGCCTTCGGCTGGATCTTCACCGAGATGGGCCGTCAGCCGTGGATCGTTGCGCCGTCACCCACCGGCGACCCGCTCGTGCGGCTGCTCACGATGCAGGGCGTCTCAGGCCACGAAGGCTGGCAGGTGATCGTTTCGCTCGTGGTCTTCACGCTTCTGTACGGCGTGCTTGCGGTCGTGTGGTATTACCTCATGCGCAACCAGGCCCGCAAAGACATCAAGGCTCCGCGCTCGCTCTCCGCGAAGGAGAGTGCAGCTCCCGCTGAGATCGATACCCCGACCATCAGCTTCGGCTACTGAGAGAGAAAGGAGTAGACAATCATGGAAGCAACGTTCCTACAGACTCTGTGGTTCATTCTCGTCGCAGTGCTGTTCCTCGGCTACTTCATTCTCGAGGGCTTCGACTTCGGCGTGGGCATGAACGTCTTCGCGCTCGGCAAGGGCGAGGAGAAACGGAAGAATCAGATCATCACGACCATCGGCCCCGTGTGGGACGCAAACGAGGTGTGGATCCTCGTGGGTGGTGGCGCGCTGTTTGCCGCGTTCCCCGAATGGTACGCGACGATGTTCTCGGGCTTCTACCTCGCGCTCATCATCATCCTCGTGGCGCTCATCGTGCGCGTGTGCGCATTCAAATACCGCAACAAGGTTGAGAGCGCGTCGTGGAAGTTCGCGTGGGACATCTGCCACTTCGTTGGCGGTCTCGTTCCGGCACTCATTTGGGGCGTGGCCGTGGGCAACATCGTGCGTGGCGTCAGCATGGAGGCGAATGCCGGCGGCAAGAGCGTCGTCACTGATTCCCTCTTCGACCTTCTGAACCCGTTCGCGCTTCTCGCAGGTGTGGTGTTCGTGCTCCTCTTCTGGCTGCACGGCACGCTGTTCCTCGCTCTTCGCACCACGGGCGAGGTTCGACACGACGCGAACAAGCTCGCGGGCGTCATCGCCATCCCGACCATCGTCGCGGCGGCAGCGTGGGTCCTGTGGGCCCAGCTCGCCTACTCGAACAACGCCTGGACGTGGATCCCGCTCGTCGTCGCAGCGCTCGCCCTTATCGGGGCGTTCGTGCTGAACCGCGCAGGGCGCGAGGGCCTCGCGTTTGCTTCGACGTCGGTCGCTATCGGCTTCGCCACGATCATGGCCTTCGGCGCGATCTTCCCGAACGTGCTCCCTGCCGCCAATGATCCGGCTCTCTCGCTGACCGTCATGAACGCCTCGAGCACCGAGTACACTCTTCGGGTCATGACGATCGCGACCGTCATTTTGCTCCCGATCGTTCTCGCCTACCAGGCTTGGGCCTACTGGGTCTTCCGCGCTCGCGTTACGGGCGAGGGTTTCCCGGCCGCCCACGCGGCGAACCTCGCGCGAAAGGCGAAAGAGGGCTACCGCAAAGCCTTCGACACGGAAAGCTAAAGCACCTTTGGCAAAGCGACAGCCTCCACTTGATCCGAGACTCCTCCGTCACGTTCACAGCGCTCGCGCGCACGTGATCCGCACGGTTGTCTTGGGCCTCGTGGAGGCTGTTTGCGCAATCACGACCGCATGGTGCGTCGCCTCTCTCGGCGCGGATCTCCTCGCCCACCGAACATGGCCGCACGACAACCCCCTCCCACTCATCGTGCTCGCGATCGCGCTTGTGATTCGTGCGAGCGCCGTATGGTACACGCAAGCCACGGGCCACCGTGCAGCGACCGAAACGATCGGAGAGCTGAGGCGGGCCGTCGTCGAGAAGAACGCGCGTCTCGGCCCGCGGGGGCGTACGGGCGAGGCCGCCTCGACAGCCGCACTCGCCACCGCTGGCCTCGAAAACCTCCGCCCTTATCTCACGGGGTACGTCCCACAGCTAGCACTTTCGGCGACGGTCACCCCACTCGCACTTACCGCGATCGCGCTGTGGGATCTCACCAGTGCGATCGTCGCGTGTATCGCCCTTCCGCTCATCCCCATCTTCATGATCCTCATCGGGAAAATGACTGAAGGCTCCTCGGCCCGCTCTCTCGCGACCATGCGCACGCTGTGGGCCGAGACTCTCGATCTGGTCGAAGGCCTCCCGACGCTACGTGCGCTCGGCCGCGCACAGGGATCCGAGCGCATCGTCGCGGACCTCGGCGCGCGACACAAGAAGTCCGCAATGACGACCCTTGCGTGGGCGTTCCTTTCGAGTTTTGCTCTCGAACTCATCGCTACCCTCGGCGTCGCGCTCATCGCCGTCTCCATCGGTTTGCGCCTCGTGGGCGGCGCAATGGAGCTTTTTCCGGCAATCGCCGTGCTCGTTCTTGCCGCCGAGGTGTATCTCCCCTTGCGCCTCGTGGGCCAGCAGTTTCACGCCTCGACGGATGGCCTCGCTGCTGTCGACGCCGCCTTCGAGATCCTCAATGCCCCCGCAGCGGCGGGCAAAGTGGATACCGATGACAACGCCACTCGCCCTGCTGCCCCCTCGCTATCGCGCACGAGCATTGTCCTGCGTGATCTGAGCGTTGCGGGGCGCGACCGTCTCGCGCCTGCCCACCTCACTGCCGTCATCACACCCGGCCAGATTACTGCCCTTCGCGGCGCGAGTGGCGAGGGAAAATCGACGACGATCGCCGCCATCCTCGGGCTCCTCACGCCGACCACGGGCAGCGTGCTGCTTCGCACCGAGGAGGGAAACAGCATTGCCCTCAGTGAGATCGATCGAGAAAGCCTCTGGGCGCAGATCGCATGGCTGCCTCAGCGCCCCGTCGTGGGCCCTGGCACCCTGCGCGAGATCCTCCACGAGTCTCTTCCCGCGGGAATTGCCCCGGGAACCGAAGAGGCACGCGCCCTCATTGCGAGGGCGTCACGTGCGACCGGTCTCGACACACACGTCGCGGATGTTCACGGCTGGGACGTCGAACTTGGCCGCGGTGGGACCGGGCTTTCCGTCGGTCAGCGCCAGCGCGTCGCCCTCACAACCGCCCTCCTCGAGGCGAAACCGCTCGTCATTCTTGACGAACCCACTTCGCACCTTGACGGGGCGAGCGAGGCGATGATCGTTCGCCTGCTCGAGACGCTGCGCGAACAGGGCTCGAGCGTCCTCGTGACCGCCCATAGACAGGCTCTCCTCGATGTCGCCGACCAGGTGATCGATGTGTATGCGGCGGAGGTGTCCGTCCCGTGAAAATATCGTCGCGCGCTCTTTCGCGCATGCATGAGCTCATGGAGATCGGCCCGCGCCAGCTCACATCAGCGGTCGCCGCAGGTGCAGCGACACTCGCGAGCGCCTTTGCCCTCGCGGTTGTGTCGGGCTACCTCATTACAAAGTCGTGGACGATGCCGCCAGTTCTCGACCTTTCCGTTGCCGTCGTGTCCGTGCGTGCTCTTGGCATCTCCCGCGGCGTCTTTCGGTATTTCGAGCGCCTGCTCACGCACGATGCCGCCCTCACCGGCGTCGCGCGTCTGCGTACCAACATGTACGCGGGGCTTGCGAGCGCCCCCTCAGCCCTCGCAGGGCGCCTCAAACGCGGCGATCTACTCGCGCGTATCGGCGATGACGCCGAAGACATGGCGAACGATGTCATTCGTGCCGTGGTGCCCGCCCTCGTCGCACTCGTCATGGCAGTCGCGATCCTTGCGACCATCGCCCCATTCTCGCCGATTGCGGCACTCGCCATGCTCGTTGGCCTCGCCTTCGCGACGATCATCGCCCCGTTCTTCGCCTTCAAGGCGGCGCTCTTTGCGGAGCGCGAACTCGTCGAGGCCCGCTCTCGCCTCAATACGCTCTCGCTTTTTGCCCTCGACAACGCTGATGTCCTTCGCGTAAAGGGGCAATGGAACAGCACCCTCGCCGACCTAGAGGCCGCCCAGGGACAGTTTGATGCGGCCCTCGACAAAGCGGCCGTGCCCTCGGCTTTCGCGCGCAGTAGCACCCAGATCGCTATGATCCCCGCGCTTCTCGGCTCGATTCTCGCCGCGGGCGCCGTCTACAACCTCGACACCACGGGGTTGCTTGGCGGCCTCATGGGCCACACGGCGGGCATCATCGGCGTCATCATTCTCGCCCCGTTGTCGAGCTTTGAAGCGGCATCTGTTCTCCCGCAAGCAGCCAGTCAGCGCGCACGGTCGATTGTCGCCGCTGAACGCCTCCACGAACTCGATCCGGGCAACACCCCGATCGCCTCAGCGTTCGACACTCGGGCAGGCTCGAGCGTGCGCGACGCTCTGCGCGCTGCGACAGAAGACGCGCAGTCGGCGATCGAGGGCCGCCGAGCCGTCGGCCCCACTTCTGCCGAAGACATGCCCGCGCCCGCGCGCACTGAACGCCCCGCCCCCGCCGTCCTGAGTGCATCTGGACTGACGACGGGCTGGAGTGCCGAGCATCCGCTCGCACACGGGCTTGAACTGAGCTTTACCCCGGGAAGTCGCACGCTCGTGTATGGCGCTTCGGGTCGTGGAAAGTCGACGCTCGGCCTGACCCTTGCGGGGCTTCTCACCCCGCTGAGCGGGCAAGTTGTGTATGGCGATACTCCCCTCACGTCGTTCACTCCGGCCGCGCTCGCCTCACGTGTGTCGTTTTACGCCGAGGACGCGCATGTGTTTGCGACGAGCCTTCGCGAGAATATTCGTGTTGTGCGCGGCGATCTCAGCGACGCAGAAATCCATCGCGCCCTCGACCTCGCGGGTCTCGGTGCCTGGGTTTCGGGGCTCGTTTCGGGGCTCGACACAATCCTTGGCAGTGGCGGTGAGGATGTCTCCGGGGGCGAACGGCGAAGGCTTCTTCTCGCTCGCGCGATCGCGCACGGCGCTCCCGTGACGATCCTCGATGAACCTACCGAACACCTCAACCTTGACCTGGCGGCCGAGCTCATGGACGGTATTCTCACCCCGGGTGCGTTCTTCGCGGCCGATGCGACCGTCATCGTGATTACGCACGATCAGCGCTTCAAGGAATCGGGAGCTGCGGTGCTCGACCTCGACGCCCACACGACTCACGAAGGGAGCACCTATGTCGAACGCCACGAGAATCAGTGAGCTCACAGCGGCGGTCCTCAATGCCGAGGACCCCGACGATATCCTCGACCTCTTGGCCGATTCCACGTTCGAGATTCTTTCGCCCGACTCGCTCCTCGTGCTTCTCCCCCTGAACGATTCGACGTGGGTGTGCGAGCTTGTTCGGGGGCAGTATCAAGCGGAACTCCTCGGAGCGTCCGTCTCTCACTCGTCGGAAACGACCGATTCGGCGCCCTTGCCTTTCGTACTCGATCACGACTCACAGGAGGCACTCGCGACTCTCACGTGGAGTGACCTCACGCACGCTCTTGCCGACGAGGACCTCCCGGCTCCCGCGGGATCGACGAGCGCACTCGTGGCGTTTCCGATCGATGCGGGCGCCGCGAGGCGCGGACTACTCATCGCCGTTCGGTTCGCGGATGAGGACTCCGACGCCACCGCAGCATTTACCGACGCCGAAAACGTGAGCGCCGCTTCGCTCGCCGCCCTCTTTTCGTTCGCGCTCAATGGGTCAACGGGACGCAGCGCCATCGAGGATGACCTCAATGATGAGCGCAACCGTATCGCCCGCGACCTTCACGACCTCGCCATCCAAGAGCTTTTCGGCGTGGGCATGCAACTCGAGACCGTGATGTCGCAAGCCTCGCGTTTTCCTGAATACTCAGACGAAGGACCGGTCGCAACGAGCCTGAAGGACTCCGTCGCGGGCATCGAGCGTTCGATCGCGGAGATCCGCGGGATCGTCCAGTCGCTGCGGAACGAGACGGTCGAGGTGACGCTCTCTCAGCGCCTTCGCCACGAGTGCGGGCTCGCGATCGCAGGCCTCGGCTTTGTGCCGTCGCTGCACCTCCAGGCACCAGTCGCCGAGCTCGACGCGATCGAAGGCGAGCTTAAGGAAGACGTCGTCGCGGTCGTGAAGGAGTGCCTGGCGAACGTTGCGCGCCACGCACACGCGAGCGCGGTCTCCGTGAGCATCACGCTCTTCAAAGAGGGCGTGGATACGGTCATCCAGGTGAACGTGAGCGACAACGGGCGCGGCATCGATCCCAGTATCACGCGCCGCTCGGGGCTCGCGAACATGGGTGCACGCGCGCGGCGCCACCTCGGCTGGGTTGACTTTTACAGCCTCGACCCGGGGACGATGGTGAGCTGGCGCGCGACCATCATCGCCGAGTAGTGCGGCGCCGGGGCGTTACTTCCAGTCGGCGCGGCGGCGCGAGACGACCCAGGCTGCGACCTGGGTGCGGCGCTGCAGCCCCATTTTGTGGAGGATGCCCGTGATGCGGTTCTTGACGGTCTTTTCGGCGACGCCAAGTTGATCGGCGATCTCGCGGTTCGCGAGCCCGTCACCGATGTACTCGACGATGCGGCGTTCGACGGCGGAGAAGTCGAATTCGTCTTCGCTCGTGCCGCCCGCGGGCCATGCGGTTTCGCCGTTCGCCACTTTGAGGATCGTCGAGATGATCTCGGCCGACCGCACGGACTTGAGGAGGAGCCCCGAGGCGCCGGCAGCCCGGGATTCGCGGATCGCCGCATCGTCGTTGAACGAGGTGAGCACGAGCATGGTCTGGTTCTCGTTCTCCTGGCGGGCCGCGTTCATGACGTCGATTCCGGTACCGTCGGGGAGCTGGAGGTCCGTTACGAGGATATCTGGCTGGACGGCGGGAAGCCGACGCTTGGCTTCGCCAACGGTGCTCGCCTCGGCCACAACGCTGAGGCGGGCATCCGCATCGATGACGGCAACGATGCCGCGACGCACAACTTCGTGGTCGTCGACAATCATGACGCGGTACTGATCGCCGCTTACTTCGCTCACGCGATACTCTCCAGTTCGATTGATCGGGATCCTCACATGTCCTACCCAGACATCCTAGCCGAACGGGGACCAAATGCCCCACTACAACACCTGCCTACGGGCGTATAGGGGCGTCGGCCACCCGCTCGCACGCTCCGTGCTCCTGCAGGCTCTCTAGCGCAGGCGCTGGCAATAGGGGCAGAAATGGCTCGAGCGGTTCTGGAATTGCGCCCGCACGAGGGCACGATTGCACCGTGGGCACGGGGTGCCGTGCTTGCCGTAGGCCTTCAGCGACCGAGCGAAATAGCCCAACTTCCCACGATAGATACATTGAAAAACTGGGAGCCTCTGAAGGTGGCGTTTCCGCTGGTCAGAGGATACTTCACGGTGAGACGACGCGTGAAGGACGCGCACTGCCTACACACCAGAGTACGGCCTCAGGACTTCAACATGTCAACGGCCCGGTCGAAGGAAGAATCGGGCATCCGTGACCGTGGGCACAGGATGCCTCCGCCAACGAAGATGGGCACTGCGTCGGCTACGACGCAGTCCCGGCCTCCCCTTCTCTTCTTCTCTTGGCGTCCTGTTCGAGCAGGTGGTCCGTGAAGACCTTGGCGATGAACGTCGTCTGCTCCCGCGTCAGCGGCGGCGCGGCCTGGCGGATCTTCCGGACGTGCTCGGCGTGCGCGGTCAGGCCGAACGCCCGGGTCCAGGTCGGAGACCCGGATCAGCGTCTTGATGACCATGCGTCCGTCGCGTCCGTCCACCTTCTCGGTCCGGGCGGGGAGCCTGTCCTGCCAGACGCGCCGCCAGCTGCTCTTGCTGCAGCCGTGGCGCTCTGCCGAGGCGGCGACGTCGAGCCATTCGTCCACGGCCATCGGCCAGGGTTGTGGTCACTCGGTTTCTGCGCTCTGCCGGTCGTCGGCAGAGCGCGCTAGCTCCGGGGCGCAGCAGTCTGCCTCAGTCTTCCGGAGGCTGGCGCGGCGGCGACGGCTGAGGGTCCCGATCAGCAGCACGACGATCACGGCGGCGACGGACACTCCGGTGACGACACTGACGTGTCCTTGGACCCAGCCCGACACCGCAGTGGCGACTCCGGCGACGGCGTTGGTGCGACTGGAGGCGGCAGCGTCGCCGGTGGCGGCCGGGTACCAGTACCAGGCCAGATAGGCACCGGTGAGTACGAGGACGAAGGCAGTAATCCTGGGCCCATAGCGCGCCAGCGATGCGATGCGTCGCGACAGCGCCGAACCTGCTGCGGCGGCGGCAACGGCGACGATCAGCAAGACGGTGGCAGAGCCCGCGGCGTACACGCCGAACACGAGGAGCAGCCCTGCGAAGCTGGCTGTGGCCTGGGCCTGCGCGATGACGGCCAGGAGTACGCCGAAGGTGCACGACAGCGACGCCGCGGCGTAGCCGACCCCGAAGACGACCATGCGTGCGGTGCTCGGCGGACGCGCCGTGACCCGGCTGGGGATGCCGGGCAGCCGGAGCGAGAACGAGCGACCGGCCAGCATCGCCGCGCCGAACAGGACGAGCACGACGCCGACGGCGAGCCCCAGTGCTGGAGCGGCCTGGATCAGGCTCCGAGCTCCGGCGCTCACAGCGATACCCGCCAGCGCCAGCGTGCCTGCGAACCCGATCGTCATGGCGAGGCCTGCCCGCAGCGATCGCAGGAGGCGCACCGGGGCCGGGGAGGATGCGGCGTCGCCCAGCGCGTGGGTGATCCACGCCGGGAGCAGGGCAAAGCCGCAGGGATTGACCGGGGCGATCATCCCGGCGGCGAAAGCGAGCGCGAGAAGTCCACCCATGGCTCAGACCCCGGCCTTCTCGAGCTCGGCGACGATCGTGTCGGCGGCGGGGTCGGTGGCGCGGAATGTCACCTTGCCGTCGGCGTCGACGATGATCAGGGTGGACAGCGCGGCGACGTCGAAGCGTTGCGACAGGACCGCGCCCTCGTCGATGGCGGCGGGGACGTGTTCGGCCTCGACGTACTCCATGAAGCCCTCAATGGTCTCCTTGGGCTCGCGCGGATCCATGTCGACGGCGAGGAACTGTGCATCAGTGCCGTTGTCCTCGGCGCTGGCGGCGGCTTCACCGAGGGACCGGACGCCGCCGACGCATTCGCCGCAGCCGACGGAGAAGAAGAACACGGCGGTGGGCTTCCCAGCGGCTGGCAGGCTGATTTGCTGGCCGTCGATACTGGTCACGGGTGCGGGCGAGCCGGCGTCTGCGGAGGACCTGTCCTCGTCGGCGCTACCACAGGCACTCAAGGCCAGAGAACCCACGATCAGGAGGCCTGCGAGCGAAAGGGTTGTGCGGCGGGTGAGAGATATCGTCATCGGTTCTGGTCGTCCTTCGGGTCGGCGGGGTGGGTGGGGTCGGTCGGCAGGCAGCAGTCGGGTCCGGTGCGGCCGTGGCGGGCTCGGCGGCGGGCGACGACCAGCAGGACGAGCGCGACGAGCGCGATGCCCGCACCGATCACCCAGGGGCTGCCGAGGAGGCCTCCGACGCCGGCGAGCACTCCCCCGGCTATGAGCAATGGCAGTGCGCAGCAGACGGCCATGAGCAGCACTGCACCTGCCCCGAAGAGCAGGCCTCCGCCACCTGGCCGGTCATAGTGTTCTGATGTCATCTGTATCTCGAATCTCTCGAAGCCTTGGGTCAGCAGCAGCGGCGGCAGTCGTCGGCCGCCGAGACATCACCCTGGGACCGGTCGAGCAGGCGCGCGGCGAGTTCGGCTCCGATCCGATGCGCCTCGGCCACCGGCACCGCCTCGGCCCCGGGATGCTCGGCGAGCCACTCGGCAGCGTCGCCAACAGAGGTGAAGTAGTGCACCTGGTTGCAGAACGACGATCGGATCGAGGTGATCTGGTCCGGATTCATCAGCGAGACCACGGCAGTGGCGGGCTCGATGCTTATGGCTCCGGCGACCGGATCGACGGCGACGCGGATCATCTCGCCGCTGGCCGGGGAGACCGACTCCACGCGCGTTGGGCGGCCGAGAAGCGCCGGGAAGACCAGGGTGTCCAGCGCGCACCAGGTGTAGAGCCCTTCTCCTGACGCGGTGAACCGGTGCGGGGTGGGCCGCAGGGTGAGGCCCTGGCCGACGATCCGACCCAGGTCGTCGTACTCGGTGTCGGGCACCGCTGCCAGCCCGCTCCTGACCTGCTCGGGTGTGCGGCCCGCGGCCGTGGCGAGCTGCTCGACCGTGACGGGATCGCCGTCGGCGAGAAGCCGAAGCAGCGGGATCAGCAGGCCGGGATCGAGGCCGGTCTCCTCGGTCCGGCTGAGCCGCTCGGGCAGTCGTGTGCTGAGATCGGTCATTGCGGATTCCTCCAGTTCTGGGTTCGGCTATTCGCTGTCTTCAGGACGGGTCATGCGCAGCAGGACAGCTTGGCGACGTCGGCGGTGAAGGCCTTGGCGACGATCCGGATGCCCTCGGCCATGGTCAGGTAGGGTGCCCAGGCGTCGGCGACCTCGGCGATGGTCTTGCCGAGCACGTGGACCCCGGCGGCGGCCAGCTCCCCCGCGTCCTTGGCGACCGCGGTCAGCCCCAGGATCTCCCCGGTGTCCGCGTCGGCGACCATCTTGATGAAGCCGCGGGTGTCGCGATTGACCAGCGCGCGGGGCACGTAGTGCAGGGGCAGGACGCGGCAGTCGCAGCGGATCCCCGCCTCGAGGACCTGCTTCTCGGTCATACCGACCGCGCCGATGGCAGGAGAGGTGAACGTCACCCGGGGCAGCCTCGCGTAGTCCACCGGCTTTTGGGCATCTGTGAACGCGTTCTCAGCCACGAGGGTGCCGTGGTGGGCGGCGACATAGACGAACTCGGGGTGCCCGGTGACGTCCCCCGCGGCCCAGACCCGGGGGTTGGACGACTGCAGCTGGTCAGAGACGACGATCTGCCCGGCGTCGCCAGTCTTCACCTCCACCGCCTCGAGGTTGAGTCCCTCGGTGACCGGCCGTCGGCCGAGCGCGACCAGAACCTGGTCGGCGCGGAAGTCCTGCGATCCGCCGGACACGTCGGCGGTGACGACGACCTGTCCGTCCGCGTCGCGGGCGACGCGGGTCGGGACCACTCGGCGGACCACTCGGATGCCCTCGTCGGAGAAGACCTCGGCCAGGGCATTGGACACCTCCAGCTCCTCCTTCGACGCCAGCCGGGAACGGACCAGCAGGGTCACCTTCGCCCCGAGACGCGCATACAGCTGGGCCTGCTCCAGCGCCACGTAGCCGCCGCCGAGCACCAGCAGCGACTTCGGCACCGCTGTCAGCTCCATCGCCGTGGTCGAGGTCAGGTACCCGGCCTCTTCCAGGCCCTCGATCGGCGGGGCCCATGGCTGGGATCCGGTCGCGACCAGGTACTGGTCAGCCTCGATGGTCCCGACGGCCCCGTCGGGTCCGACGACCTCCAGGACCGGCGCGTCGGGGGTGCCGGCGAACGAGGCGTCGCCCTTGCGGACGTGCCATCCGTACGCCTCGGCGACATCGACGTACTTCTCGCCTCGCAGGCCCTCGACCAGGTCCTGCTTGCTCCCGATCAGCGCCGGCATGTCCACCGGATCCGCCGACGTTTCGATCCCCGGGAAACGGTCGGCGGCGTCGGCCGCGGAGTGCCGCGCGTCGGCGGCGGCGATGAGCGCCTTCGACGGCACGCAGCCGGTGTTCACGCAGGTTCCGCCGAGCGTCCCGCGCTCGATCATCACCACCGACTTGCCGAGCGTGTTCGCACGGATCGCGGCGGCGAACGCTCCGCCGCCCGATCCGATGATGGCGAGGTCGTACTTCGTAGGCATCCCTGCTCCTGTCAGTCCCTGGTCTTCTGTTCCGTCATCAACTATGCTGGACCTTCCAGTACAGGGGAAGGTCAAGTACGGCCGCGACACGATCGGAGGACGGCGTGAAGATCGGGGAGCTCGCACAGGCGGCCGGCACCACGGCCAAGACCCTGAGGTTCTACGAGGAGCAGGGGCTGCTACCGCCGCCCGGCAGGACGTCGTCGGGGTACCGTGACTACCCGCCGGACGCGATCGCACGTGTCGACTTCGTCCACCGCGGCCAGGCCGCCGGCCTCACCCTCGCCCAGATCCGCCAGATCATGGACATCCGCGACGCCGGACGTGCCCCGTGCGACCACGTGCGCGACCTGCTCGACGCGCGCCTGCACGACATCGAGCAGCAGATCTCCCAGCTGTCCGCACTGCGCGACACCATCACGGACCTCCGGGACGATGCAGCGCACCCCGAGCCGGAGACCTGCAGCGCCGATCAGGTGTGTCGCTACCTGTAGGTCCTCGTCAGACGTCGAAAGTTGTGAAAGGAAGACCGTCAGTCAGCCTCGACGGCTTCGTCGATTGAACGGGTCTCATGGACCGCCGCTGCAAGTCAGTGCCCACCCCGAACTGGGCAAATCGCCCTGTCCTCATCACTGCCGGTTCGTGCCGTGGAACTGCAGTGTCCGCATCGACGCCCACGCGCGGTGCGAGAGAATACCGTGACCGGAGCGCTTCTGGAGCGACGGTGATCGTCCTACATTGACGTATCGGGAAACGAGGCGACGCCATGGCGATGTAGCCCGATCCCCTGTTTGTGATCGCGTCGCAGGCGACCGATCGAACTAGCGTTTCCGCTGGCAGACAGGGCAGAAGAAACTCGATCGGTTCATGAACTTCTCCCGCACGATCGACGTCCCGCAGCGCATGCAAGGCTGGCCAGCAAGACCGTAGGCATTCAGGCTGCGGGCAAAATAGCCGCTGCTGCCGGCCACGTCGACATAGAGGGAGTCGAACGATGTACCGCCCTGGGCAAGAGCAGCGGCCATGACCTCCCGCGCCGCATCGACCAGCGCTGAGATCCTTGGCTTGCTCAACGACGAGGCTGCCGTCTCCCCTGCTCCTTGGCAGCCCACAGTGCCTCGCCGGCGTAGATGTTCCCGATGCCGGACACCACCGTCTGGTCCAGCAACACGCGCTTGATCCCGGTGCTCCTGGCCTTGATCCGCGCGACCGCCGCCGGCTGGTCGAACTGCGGGTCGAAGGGATCCCTCGCGATGTGGGCGATCAGCGAGGGCAGCACCGCTCCGCCCTCGTCGTACAGCAGATGGCCGAACGTGCGCTGGTCGTCGAACCGCAGATCGTGGCCTCCGTCGGTGAAGGTGAAGCGCGCCCGCTCGTGCGCGGCGACTGCGGCATCAGGAGACGAAATGAGCATCTGCCCGCTCATCCCCAGATGCATCAGCAACGCATCTGCACCGTCCAGGATCAGCCACAGGTACTTGCCGCGGCGCGCAGTCCCCGTGATCGTCGCACCGACCATCCGTGCTGCGAGATCCGCCGGACCGCCCACATGACGTCGCGCCGCACGCGGATGCAGAACAGTCGCCGAGGCGATCGTCCGGCCACGGACATGATCGTCGATCCCCCGACGCACGACCTCGACCTCAGGCAATTCAGGCACAGGCCACACCTCGCAGACTCCGCGACCCGACTTTGTGTCGGTGCGCTACTAAATGGGCTGGACCGTTGAGCTGCTTGTCCAGAGCCCTTCGTGCCAGGTCAGACCGCAATATCGCTTGTCGACGCATGGCCGATGCCCGGCACAGACAATCGCGACCTTCGTGTGCACGGCTTCCTTCGACTCGCTCTACGTCAATGTCGAGGTAGCCGCTTCGGCCATCGACGTTCACGTATAGCGCATCGAAGCTCGTGCCACCCACCTCGAGGGCGCGATGCATGACATCGCGGCAGGCCCGCAGAAGCTCCCTGACCTTTCGAGTCGAGATCCCGATCGCGTGGCGCGCGAAATGCAGCCGCGCCTCCCACAGGCCCTCATCAGCGTAGATATTCCCGATCCCGCTGAGGGTGCTTTGATCCAGGATGACGGATTTGATGGGGGCCTTGCGCGTACGGATTCGGCGCACGAGGGAGTCCTCATCGAGAAAAGGGTCGAGCACGTCACGGGCAATATGGGCCGCGCTTTGCGGGATAAGCGGAAGATCGGTGCCCTCGCCCCCTGCACGAGCATCGGCCGTACCGATCAGCGGGCTCACGTGCATCCCGCCAAAAATCCGCTGATCCACAAAATCGATGCGCGCACCGCCCTCCATGTGAAGGCGAATGCGAAGGTGGGTCACGGGA
>OKEG01000152.1_pt1 | contig 27750 bp, 20 predicted proteins | sample 1614111 | NCBI WGS metagenome assembly OKEG01 (sample SAMN04436907, study PRJEB24849) | human gut metagenome | biome: human gut; feature: NICU; material: stool | host: Homo sapiens | place: USA: Saint Louis, MO | collected 2012-04-09 | reverse complement strand
TACCGGGGGTCTTCTCTGACCTCAAATCCCGTTCACAACCTCCCGAGGAACTACACCTAGGGCTCAGCGGTTCATGCTCAGGCGTCGGCCTGGCCGTCACCTTCAGCTTCGGTTGCAGGCTTAGCGTCCTTGGCGGACTTCGCCGCCATCATGCCGCCGGCTGCGAGCAAAGCTGCGGCGCCTGCGGCAACCGGAGCAGCCTCGAAACCGGTGCGCGGAAGCGGGCCACGGTTGTTTTCTGCATCCTTCTTAACCTTCTTGACAGGCTTCTTCGGCTGCTTCTTCTCTGGCTTCTTGGGAGCCGGCGCAACCGGAACAGCCGCGTCGCTCGGGTCCTTGCCGGGCGCAGGCTGTGCCGACGGCTCCTCAGGCTTGGGCTCCTCAGGCTTCGGCTCGGGCTTGGGTTCCTCAGGCTTCGGCTCGGGCTTCGGCTCCGGCTTCGGCTGCGGCTCCTCAGCCTCATCCCAAATCGGCAGAACCTGCACGACCGTCGGGCGCGGGCCGGTCTGGTTGTACTCAGGGAAGAAGGAGTGCTGCTCGCTGAACTTGCCGTCTTCACCCGGGTGCTGAACCGACACGAATGCCGAGTAGTCCTCGTCGCGAACGATCGGGCCACACGTCTCTGCCTCGCGAGGCACAGAGAGGAACTGCTCGACGTTGCCCCGCATGTCTCCCTCGAGGGTCACGCGGAATAGACCGTCGTTGTAGCCGATCCCGCTCGGGGCACCGTCGGTCGAGATCCAGAGGTTGCCGACCGAGTCGAACGCGAGGTTGTCGGGGCAGGAGATCGGCGAGACTGACGTCGGATCGACGTTGCCGTAGAAGGTTTGGTCGCCACCGTTCGGGTCGCCGGCCACGAGGAGGAGGTTCCACGCGAACTCGGTGCTCGTCTGATCACCCTGCTCGTCGAGCTCGAGGACCTGACCGTCGCGGTTCTTCTGGCGCGGGTTCACTTCATCCACCTGGAAGATCTCGCGCTTCGAGTTGTTCGTGAGGGCCGCGTACACCTTGCGCGAGTGGTGCGAGGGCTCGACGTCCTCGGGGCGATCCATCTTGGTGGGCTCCACCTTGTCGGCAGCGGTGCGGGTGTTGACCGCAATCTCTTCGATAGTCATGCCCTCAACCTGCGACTCGCCGCCCAGGATCAGCGGAACCCATTCGCCGGTGCCGTCGAACTGGCCGTCCGAAGGAACGGCACCGCTGCCGTCGATTTCTTCCTTGGGCGAGTTGCCGTAGAAGCGCGCGACGTAGAGATCGCCCTCGTTCAGGAGCGTCATGTTGTGGGCGCGATCGCCCTCGACGTACTTCTCCTTCGAGACGAACTTGTACATGTATTCGAAGCGCTCGTCGTCACCGGAATAGACAACCGCGCGGCCGTCCTCGGCGATGATGACGTTCGCACCCTCGTGTTTGAAGCGGCCGAGTGCCGAGTGCTTCTTCGGGGTCGAGGTGGGGTCCCACGGGTCGATCTCGATGACGTAACCGAAGCGGTTGACCTCGTTCTCATAGCCGGGGTTGGTCGCGTTGAAGCGGTCGTCGCAAAGGTCGAAGCCGTATACGGTCTCGCCCGAGCCGAGCCCGAGGCGGGCGTTCGACTGAATGTTCTCATCGGCAACGAAGTAGCCGTGGAAGTTCTCTTCGCCCGAAAGGAGCGTGCCCCACGGGGTGAGGCCACCCGAGCAGTTCGCGAATGTGCCGCGGATCGTGCGCCCCTCGGGGTCGTCCTTCGTCTTCACGAGGTCGGATCCGGCGGCGGGGCCGGTGAGTTCATATTCGGTGTCGAGGAGGAAGCGGCGGTTGAGCTCGCCTCCCTTCACGTAGGTGTAGGGCGACTTGCGGTCCTTACGCTCGAGCTCCACGACGGTGAGCCCCTGGGCGGCCATCGTGATGGCAACCTGGTCTTCCTCAGGCATGTCCTCCGGGAACATGATGTTCGCGTTCGTGTACTCGTGGTTTACGAACATGACGGCGCGCAGGCCATCCGATCCGGGGATCTCCTGGATCTCCGTGTAGTCGTTGTTGTAGCCGAACTGCTTTTTCTGCGCCTCGACGCTCTGGTTGTTCCAGTCGAACTCCGGCGAGTCCTTGAAGAGGGGGTCGCCCCACTTGATGACGGGTTCCCAGCGGTAGCCCTCGGGGACACTGAATTCGTCGACATCCTTGTTGACGGGGGCGATGGGGGTGAAGCGGAGCTTCGAGCCGTTCGGCGCTTCGGGCGCCGAGCCGATCGTGGGGTTCGGAGCGCTCGGGTCGGCAGCGAAGGCGGCCTGACCCATACCCTGCGTGCCGCCGGCGGCGATCACGAGGGCGCTCGCGGCGGCACCGCCGAGGAGCGAGCGGCGGCTGATCGCAGCGGAGACGATGTCACCGATGTAGGAGTTGTTGCTCGTGTTGCATGCGGGTTTTGCGCACTGGTTGTCGCACTTGAGTGCGCAGGTCACTGCGGAACGCTTGCCGCGAACGTGATCCTTCATGAGGAGGGGGAGGTGGAGAACCATAGGAGGCATCCCTTCGAAGCGGTTGGTGGCCTGACGGAGTCACATTGCTCGATGGAAGGGACGAACGTCCGCAGTAAAAGTGACGTCCCCGTGAATTTTTTTCAAAGAACAGTCAAGACGTGCGCGTTCCGCCCGCAACGAGGGCGGATGAGGTACCTGCCTACACCCTCACGAAGAGGACGCAAGCGGGCGGCGAAAAAGACCCTGGAAAAGCCGCGGCGCCGTGCGAGGGGTCGCATCTCGCACCTCAGCAAGCGCGGGAACGCGCTTCGCGAGCGCCTTCTCAATGCGCAGATGCAGTGTAACTTCGGACAGTTCGCAGCCCTTGCACGCTCCTGCGAACTCGACGCTCACCACCGGTCCGGCATCACCCCATTCGACATCAACGATGTGCACTTTTCCGCCGTGCGAGGCGATGTAGGGCGCGAGGTCACCGTCAATCACATCTGTCGCGGCAAGGCGCACGGCCTCGACGCGCCTGTCCACCCCGATTTGCGCCTCGAACTCCGCGAGGTGGGGCGCCGCCTCGTCAAGCATGCGCGCAAGTCCCTCGCGAACAGCCTCGGCCTCGTCGCGCCAGGAATATCCCGCGCGCAGCCACACCCAGAGCCCGTGAGGCTCCGCGACGATTCGTTCAAGCTGCGGCAGCGCGTCCGGAATCGGCTCCCAGCCAAGCGGCAACGACGCCCCCTGCACGCTCCACCTGAGCGCTCGCTCCGCCCCGGTCACGCTCGCCGGAGCGGAGGTGGCATGGCCAAGACTTGGCACGGCACGCTGGGAGTGGTCGGGCAAAGCGTGAGGTCCGACGCTTGCCGGGGAACCGTCGGAACCCACGCCCACTACAGCGCTCCCACCGCGAGCTTCGCGATAAACGCTCCCACCCACGCGAGCGCGAACATGTAGCAGAAGGCGAGGGCGGGCCATGTCCACGAACCGGATTCGCGGCGCAGCGCCGCGATGGTGCTCGTGCACTGTAGCGCGAACACGAAGAACACGAGGAGCGCGGCTATCGTGCCTGGCGTGAAGAGGAGCTGGCCTTCGTGCGGTCCGGGACCCCACGTGAGAGAGGAGAGAGCATCGCCGGGGTTTTCTGGATCGGACGCACTCGCGATCTGCCCGAGGGTCGAGACGAACACTTCGCGCGCGCCGAGCGAGGCAACGACACCGACGCTCACGCGCCAATCAAAACCGAGAGGCTCGAACACGGGCTGGACGGCTTTGCCGAGGCCCGCGCCGTAGGAATGCTCAAGCTGGTAGGTCGCCACGGCTGCCGAATCGGACTGGTCGATGCCCGCTGTCGCGAGCTCCGCATCGCCCGCGGCCGGGAGGTTGAGCAGCGCCCACAGCACGAGTGTGAGCAGGAGGATGATGCGCCCCACCTTCGTGAGAAAGCCCTTCACGGGAATCCACGTGTTCGTCACGAGCTCGCGCACCGTTGGGATGCGGTAGGTGGGCATCTCCATGTAGAAGGGGAGGTTTGTCCGGCCGCGCCCGAAAATCTTCGAGAACACCCACGCCGAGCCCATCGCAGAGCATGCCCCGAGCACGTACAACCCAAAGAGCGCCGCGCCCTGCGCGCCGATCACTCCGCCGAGGCGGGCATCGGCCGGGATCAGCATCGCAATCAACATCGTGTACACGGGAAGGCGTGCCGAGCATGTCATGAGCGGGATCGTAAGCATCGTCGCGAGCCGGTCGCGGGCCGACGGCAGCGACCGCGTGGCCATGATCCCCGGAATCGCACACGCGAGGCTCGAGAGCATCGCGACGAACGCCCGGCCCTCGAGGCCCGCGCCTGCCATGACCCGATCCATGAGGAACGCCGCCCGCGACATGTAGCCGGACGCTTCGAGGATGGCGAGCGCGAAGAACAGCAGGAAAATCTGGGGAACGAACGTGAGCACTCCGCCCACGCCACCGATCAAGCCATCGGCCACGAGACCGGCGAGCCAATCGATACCGATATTTTCGCGCGCGACATCTCCGAGGAACGCGAAGCCCTCTTCAATCCAGGCCTGAATGGGCGCAGCGACCGTAAAAATGAGCTGGAACAGCGCAAACATCGCCGCAAAGAACACGAGGCTGCCCCACACGGGATGCAGCAACACCGCATCGAGCTTGCGGGTGCGGGCGTGGGTGCCGGGCGCGCGATAGTGCGCGGCCTCGAGCACCGAAACGATCCACGCAGCGGAGCCCTTCGGGTTGGTGGGAGCGGCAACGGCAGGACTTGGCCAGTCCTCTTCCGACGCAAGCTCGGCTTTCAGCGCGTCGAGCTCTCGGTGGTTTCCGGCCGTCACGACGAGAACGCGGTGGCCAAGCGCCTTCGACAGTGCCGCGACGTCCACGCTGCCGCCGCGCGAGAGGAATTCGTCGGCATGGGTGAGCGCCACAAGGATCGGCAGACCCGTGCGCTGAAGCTGTGCGATGAGCCCGAGCGAGCGGCGCATGCTCGTCGCGTCAAGCACCGCGATGAGCGCATCCGCGCGGCTTTCATCGCTGAGCGATTCGAGAACAACCTGCTCATCGGGGCTAATGGGGTCTAGCGAGTAGGTACCCGGGAGGTCCTCCACCTGGGCGTCGATTCTCGCGCCGGAGGCGTCCTGCACTTCGACGCTACCCACGAACCTGCTGACCGTGACGCCCGGGTAGTTCGCAACCTTCGCCCGCATGCCCGTGAGGGCGTTGAACACCGTGGATTTACCGGCGTTCGGGTTGCCCACGAGCGCAAAACGGCGCGCGCCGGTATCGCGCGGCACTTCCGGCGCCGCATCGTGGCAGGTCATGCTGCCTTCTTCTCGACCGAGTTGTTGGGGTGCTCATCCCCAACGTGCACGAGGATGCGTGCCGCGTCGCGCTTTCGAAGGACGATTTCGCAATCGGCAACGCGGAACACGAGCGGGTCACGCATGGGCGCCTTGCGCACGAGCTCGACCTCGAGACCCGGGTGGAAGCCCAGGTCAAAGAGACGGCGGCACAGAACAGAGTGCGAGTCGCGATATGCCGCGATGATCGCCGTGGCCCCCTTCGGCAAATCGCTCAAGGCGATCGTCGAAGCGAAGGGGCAGTCGAGGGTGCACACGAGCGCACGCGAGGTGAGCTCGTTGGCGAGCGACGTCATCTCGGGATAGGCAACTGACATATTTGCAAGGTTAGCATTGCCTAATCTAACTAGGAAGGGATGTGGGGCACGCCACCGTCGGACCGAAGCACCCCGGGCAGAGCCGCAGATCTGAATACTCAGTGAACGAGCTGCAACATTTCACCTCCTGCCTTGCCGTAAATTCCCCGCCATTGGTTTTCTTAAAGAGGTTTTAGAAAACCGTTCACTTCTGCCACTCTCCGAAACCCCTTACCCACAAAGGAGACCATCATGGCCACATCCCCGATCGCCCGCCGCTCCCTCCTCGCCGCAAGCGGAGCGGCCTTCGCTGCTGCCGCAACCGGCTGCGGAGGAGGGAACAAAGCCGGCGTCAAGGGCGCCACGAACGAAATTGGCGACGACCCGAAGAAGATCAAAGGCACGATCACCTACGCCTACTGGGATATCAACCAGGAGGCGATGCTCAAAGATGTCATGAAGGCATTCAATAAGAAGTACCCGAACGTCAAGGTTCAGCTGAACATGGTGCCGTTCAAGGACTACTTCACCAAGCTTCGCGCGCAGGCTTCGTCGAAAGCTCTGCCCGACGTGTTCTGGATGAACGGCCCGAACTTCCGCTCCTACGCCGAAAACGGCCAGCTCGCCTCCCTCAAAGCCCTCGTCGACGACGGGCTCATCGACCCGAACAAATACCCGAGCGCACTCGTCGACATGTACACGGTCGACGGCGAACTCTTCGCGACGTGCAAGGACGTCGACTGCGTAGGTATCTGGTACAACAAGAAGCTTTTCGACCAGGCCGGCGTTGCCTACCCGGACGAAACCTGGACGCTCGACACCTACAAGGAGAAGGCACTCGAGCTCACCGACAAGCTTCCCGACGGCGTGTGGGGCTGCGCTGAGGTTTTCTCGCGCACAGCCTCCTACTACCACTCGATCGCCATCAACGGCGGATGGGTAATCTCCGACGACAAAAAGAAATCCGGCTACGACGACCCCAAGACGATCGAGGGCGTGAAGTTCTGGCGGGACCTCATCGAGATCGGCGCATGCCCCGACCAGGAGTTCCTTGCTGAAAACTCGTGTTACGGCATGTTTGAAGGCGGCCAGGTGGCCATGCAGTGGTCGGGCAACTGGCGCGTTGGCGCACTCATCGGCTCCTCCGTGAAGAACGACTGCGCCGTCGCGTATCTTCCCGGCGGCGACGACCGCAAGACCGCCGTGCACGGCCTCGGCCACGTGATCTCTGCAAACACCAAGAACCTCGCTGCCTCCCAGGCCCTCGTGACCTTCCTCGCGGGCGAAGAAGCAGCCAAAATCAGCGCGGAATCCGGCATCGCGCTTCCCGCTCTCGACGGCACCCAGGATCCGTACGTCGACGCCCAGCCCGGCTACAACCTCGAGGTCTTCGTCGACCAGGCACACAACTACGCAGTGCCTTTCCCCGTCTCGAAGACGTGCCCCGAATGGGAGGAACTCGAGGGCGAATACCTCTCGAAGGTCTTCAACGGGGAAATCACCGCGGAGGACGGCTGCCGCGAGCTCGCGAAAGCGATGAACGAGGTCCTCGAAAAGGAAAACAGCTAAACGCCCGGACTCTCCCTACCCCTTGACCGAGCCCTCCGTGAGGCCACCGCGCCAGAAGCGCTGCAGCACGAGAATGAGGATCGCGAGCGGGATCACCGAGAGCAGCGCGCCGCCGGTCGTGAGCTGGAAAAACTCCGGCAAACGATCCGTTTGCGCGCGCCAGTTATCGAGGCCCAGAGTGATCGGGTAGAGCTTCTCGTCGGCAAGCATCACGAGGGGCAGGAAGTAGTTGTTCCAAATCGCCACGAATTGGAACAGCAGGATCGTCACCACCGCCGGCGTGAGCTGAGGAAGGGCAAGCCTGTGGAACAGCCCAATCTCGCTCACGCCGTCGAGACGCCCCGCCTCAAGCATCGAATCCGGAACGGCCGCGCTCGCGTAGATTGACGCGAGGAACAGACCGAACGGGCTCACGAGCGACGGAACAAGCACGGCCCAGTACGTGTTTGTGAGCCCCACGCTCGAGAACAGGAAAAACAGCGGGAGCGCGGTCGCGGTGCCCGGCACGAGCACACCACCGAGCACGAACGCGTACACGGCCCTGCGGCCGGGGAAGCGGTATTTCGCGAGCGCATACCCCGCGGCGACCGCGAAGTAGGTCGCGAGCACCGAGCCCACTCCCGAATACAGAAGCGAGTTGAGCGCCCAGCGCGAGAAGATCCCGCCATTGGCCGTGAACACAGCCTTGAGGTTGTCGAACAGCAGGAACTCTTTGCCAAACCAGAAGCCGCTCGTACCAAACAGGTCCTCGGTCGACTTCGTCGCGTTCACGATCACCCAATAGACCGGCACGAGGAAGTACATCGCGACGATCGCCAAAAGCGCCGTCACAATGATCGTCGTCGCCGGCTTGCGGCCAGCCGAGCGGGCACCCGAACGCTGATCCCGCTCAAGGCGCATAGCCTGCTTCTTCCTCGAACGTTCGCTGACGTGCGTCGTTTGCGTAGCGCTCATCGCTTCCTCTCCGCCCACGAGGAGACCCCGAGAGCAATGGCCGAAAGAACAAAGGCCGAGACCGCGATGATCACGGCCTGCGCCGCCGCCATCCCAACCTCGTTGTACTGGAACGCGTACGCGTAGGCGCTCATATTCGGCGTGTACTCGTTCGTGATGCCCGAGCTCATCGTCATCAGTAGGCGAGGCTCCGCGAACAGTTGGAGTGTGCCGATGATCGAGAAGATGATCGTCAGCAAAAGCGCCGGCCGAATGAGTGGCAACTGAATGGAGGTCACGATCTTCAAGGGGCCGGCCCCGTCGATGCGGGCGGCCTCGTACAGCTCACCGGGAATGGCCTTGAGCTGGGCGATGATGATGAGCATGTTGTAGCCCGTATACGTCCAGGTCACGATGTTCGCGATCGACCACAGCACCATGTCTGGGCTCAGGAAATCGGCCTCAATTCCCACGAGCTGAAGCGCATCAACGATGGGGCTCAGACCCGGGATGTACAGGAACGACCAGAGGATAGTGGCGATCACGCCCGGAATGCCGTAGGGCAAAAAGTAGGCGCTTCTAAAGAATCCCGACCATTTCGCCGCGGCACTTTCGAGAAGGAGCGCGAGGATCGTTGCGGCGACGATCATGACGCTCACCTGCACGACGCCAAAGAGGATCATGCGCCCAATCGAGGCCACAAAGTTCTGGTTCGCGAGCGCGGCGATGTAGTTATCGAAGCCCGCGAACGAAGTCTCGATGCCGCCCTCGCCGAGGAGGCCGTGGCGCTCCACGGTCGTGAAGCTGTAGCCAACCGCCATGATGATCGGCACCACCATCGTGCCGATGAACAGCACCAAAAACGGTGCCATAAGTACCCAGGGTGCCCACTTTGATTTCATCGCGCCTCCTCCGCGTTGAGGCCCATGCCTTGCATAATCTCGGTGATGTCTTTCTGCGTGACCGCAAGGAGGTCCACGAGGGGCTGCTCACCGTTGATCGCTTTCGTCATTCCGGTGCCCACGACGTCCATGAAGCGCTGCATAAGCGGCGCCCACGTCCATTCGAGGTTCTGCCCCTCGGCCATGGGCACCATGACCTCTTCGTTGTAGTTTTGGCCCGAGAAAAACTCCGATGGTTGCGTGCGTGACTCACCGATGTAGTCCGCCGACGGCGACCAGCCGATACCGCAGTTCTCGATCATCGCGTCGATTCCCTCGGGGCTCGTGCACATCCACGTGCAGAATTCGAGGGCCTCGGCCGGGTGCTTACTCGTGGAGAGGATTGCCGCTGACGACCCGCCGTGGGCTCCCGAGGCGTAGCCATCACCCCACGTTGGCATGGGCGCGACGGCCCACTTACCTTTGGCGCCGGGCACCGCTTCGATGAGGGCGTCGCTCCACGATCCGGAGATCGTGCTGAGGACCTTGTCGTCACCCGTAGCCGCCATCCACGGCGTCGAAAAGGCACCGTACCCTGTTCCAACGAGGTTGTCGGCGAGGATGCCGTCCCAGAACTCGGCAACCTTGAGCGACTTCTCGTCGGTCATGTTGATGATCCATCCATCGCCCTCGGGCTTGAACCACGTGGCACCCGCCTGCATAGCCCACATGACGAAGAAGGAACCGTCGCTCGGATCGAGGGTGAAGATCGTCTTACCCGCATCCTTGACGGCCCCCGCAACCTCGCGGAACTCGTCCCATGTGGACGGTGGCGTAAGGCCAAGCTCCCCTTCAAGCACTTCGCGGTTGTAGAAGTTTGCGACGGGGCCCGTGTCTTGCGGAACGGCCCACACGGACTCGCCCACTTGCGCTTGGGCGTAGGCGCCCGGATCAAATTTGTCTTTGACGATCCCGTAGCGAGAGAGGTCCACGAGGGCGCCCGCGAGCGCGAACTCGGGGACGGAGCGGAGCTCAACCTGCGCAATGTCGGGGCCACCCCCTGCGGCTACAGCGGAGAGAATTTTGGCGTAGCCGCCACTTCCGCCGCCGGGAATCCATGAGGCTTCCACGTGGATGCGGTCTTGGCTCTTGTTGAATATGTCAGCGACTTTTTGAAGGTCTTTGACCCATGCCCAGTAGGTGAGCTTTACGCGATCCTTCGACGGTGGGATTGTGGCTTCGGCGTTCACCGAGCCGGGGTTTGGTGGGGCGCAGCTCGCGAGGGCACCCGCGAGTGCGGCGCCTGTTCCGGCGAGCGCAGTACGCCGGGTGATGGGTTTCATGGGACCTCCTTGTCGATCCGCAACGGTGCGGCCCTCGACGTCGGGTCGGCCAGCACCCATGCGGCCTGCTTCACATTTCATCATACGCTCACCCTTCGAGACCTGGGTAAACGCCACGCCATCCAACCGAAAAGGCCGAAGAAAGGGGCCGCGGCGTCGCTAGTTTTGACGCGCTTGACGGGCTGCTTCCACCCCGAAAACCGAGCAGCTGAAAGAATGGGGTCATGGCTGAATTGGTGGATGTCGCGCCCGGAGTCCTCGTGCACACCTCGCGCAACGAGTCACTCAATAGCGTTGTGCTCGCCTCGATCAGCGAGGCGATGCTCATCGATCCGGGATGGGAGGTCGATGAGCTCGACGGCATCGCCGACCAACTGGACGAACGCGGCCTGAGCGCCCTTTCGGGCTTCGCCACCCACGCCCACCACGATCACGTCCTATGGCATCCGGCGTTTGGCGATGTCCCACGACTCGCCTCTGAAGCAACCGTGCGCCTTGTCGAAGCCGATCGCGAACACCTCCTCGAGCGCGCCGCTGCGGACGATCCAGGTCTCGATTCCCGGCCCGACATCGCCGGGCTGCTCGGCCGGCTCTACCCCACCCCACAGGCTCCGGCCGATGCCCACCGCACATGGCTCCCAAAGGGTGCGGCACCGGACGGTTTCGAGCCCGAATTGCTCACTCACGACGCCCACGTCCCGGGCCACACAGCGCTATGGCTACCCGACCAGCGCATCCTGATCGCGGGCGACATGCTCTCGAGCATCGAGCTCCCTCAGCCCGATCTCGACGGCTACGACTATCGCGCACGCGTGCTCCAAAAGCGCAGCTTCGACCCTTTCCACGCCTACCTCGATGCACTCTCGCTGCTCGAGCCCTACGCACGTGAGGCGCGACTCGTCATTCCTGGCCACGGCCCCCTTGGCACCGATGCGCTCGACAGGCTCGAGCGCGATCGGGCCTATCTCGCGTCGATTCTCGAGGGCGGTGATCCCCGTGATGAACGCCGATCGATGCCGCGCATGGAGGCGTGGCACGCGCGCCTTCGGGAGGCAGTAGGGCGCGGGTAACCGTCGGACCCTTCTTCCGCGTGGAGAAAATTCGCAGGCATGCGGAAAGCAGGGAAATAGCGCAGGTATCTACACGTCGATTACGCGAGGCACAATAGGGAAACCCCCGGCCTGCCTTCACGAGGCACAACCGGGGGTCAATCCCTTTACCCTTATCCCCGCACGACGAGATCCCACTTTGCGGGATCCGTGCGCGATGCATTAAGGCAACTACGTCTGCCTTGAAAAAACCGGGAAATAGGCTCACGATTGGCTGTATTTCCTGCAATTCCCCTCGGAAGCGCAACAAACTGCCTGGTCAGCGCCTTGAGAGGGTCGCGAAATATTACGCGAGTCACACGACCCGCACACTCCTTCGCACCGCTCACGCCCCTTATGCATTGCCTGCCCGTTCACCCGCACGTCCTGCGCGAGGCCGACGCCACCCACCCCAAGAATGTGCTAACTTCATCAATACGTGGCCCGGCTCACGCGAATAACGTGACCTCTGAAACCTCAAGCTGCAATGGACCAAAGTCCCGCCTACGCTTAAAGCGTCACAGACTCAACGCTGGTCTTTTCGGCGTTTTCGCCGCGGGCCAGACGAACATCCGCGAAAGGGATGAAACTCCATGGCGAAAAAGACACTCGCCCAGCACACCGTCGATCAACTCGTTGCTATGGGCGTCGAGCGCATTTACGGCGTTGTTGGCGACTCCCTCAACCCCATCGTGGATGCCGTGCGCACGACCAAGGGCATCGAATGGATCCACGTGCGCAACGAGGAGGCCGCGGCTTTCGCGGCAGGCGCCGAGGCCCGCGTCACGGGCAAGCTCAGCGTGTGCGCCGGCTCGTGCGGCCCCGGCAACACGCACCTCGTTCAGGGCCTTTACGACGCCCACCGCGACTCCGTCCCGGTTCTCGCGATTGCCTCGCATATCCCGAGCGAAAAGATTGGAACCGGCTTTTTCCAGGAGACCCACCCCGAGCTTCTTTTCAACGAGTGCTCGGCCTTCTGCGAAATGGTCAATTCGGGCAACCACGGCGCGCAGATGCTTCATAACGCCGCGCAAACCGCGCTCGCGAAGAAGGACGTTTCGGTCCTCGTGATTCCCGGCGACATCACCAGCCAGGAGGTCACGATTGAAGCGACCCGTACCCTCACCACGACCTTCGGCGCGATACAGCCGCAGGCCTCGGTCGTCGAGGACCTCGCCCGCCTCGCGAACTCGGCTAAGAAGATCACCCTCTTTGCCGGGGCCGGTATCGAGGGGGCGCGCGCGGAAGTCCTCGAGCTCGCCGACACCCTCAAGGCGCCCATCGGACACGCTTTCGGCGGCAAAGAATTCATCCAGTACAACAACCCGTTCGACGTGGGCATGAGCGGCCTACTCGGCTACGGCGCCGCCTACGAGGCAACCCACGAGTGCGATCTTTTGATCCTGCTCGGCACGGACTTCCCGTACTCGGAGTTCCTTCCCCGCGAAGGCAAGCCGAAGGTTGTGCAGATCGACGCCGATGGCTCCCGTCTCGGCCGCCGCGTGCCCCTCGATCTGGGCGTGCACGGCGATGTGGCCCTCACGATCCGCGCGCTGCTGCCCCAGCTCAAGCAGAAGAAGAACCGCTCGTTCCTCAACTCGATGCTGCGCAAGCAGGAGAAGGAGCTCACGCACGTCGTCAACTCGTACACGAAGCGGGCGTCGCGCCTCAAGCCGATCCACCCGGAGTACGTTGCGAGCCTCCTCGATGAGTTCGCGGACGACGATGCTGTGTTCACGGTCGATACGGGCATGTGCAACGTGTGGGCCGCACGCTACATCGAGCCGAACGGCAAGCGCCGCATCTTCGGCTCGTTCCGTCACGGCACGATGGCTAATGCCCTCCCCCAGGCGATCGGCGCCTCGGCCGCACAGCCCAACCGCCAGGTCATTTCGATGAGCGGCGACGGCGGCCTCGGGATGCTCATGGGCGAACTTCTCACGGTGCGCCTGCACCAGTTGAACACGAAGATTGTCGTGTTCAACAACTCGAGTCTCGGCATGGTGAAGCTCGAGATGCTCGTGGCGGGCCTTCCCGATTTCGAGACCGACCACGATTCGGTGAACTTCGCGAAGATCGCCGAAGGCGCCGGCATTCCCTCGATCCGCATTGAGAACCCCAAGACCCTGCGCAAGGATCTCAAGAAGGCCCTCGCGGCACCTGGCCCGATGCTCATCGACATTGTGACGGACCCCGACGCGCTTGCGATGCCTCCGAAGATCACGCTCGAGCAGATGAGCGGTTTTGCGACCGCGGGCGGAAAGATCGTGCTCGAGGGCGGCGTCGGCAAGATGGTGAATCTTGCGAAGTCGAACGTGCGTAATATTCCGCGACCCGGAGCGTTCTTCTAAGAACTCTCGCGAACGCGTAAGGCGAAAGGCGGTCTCCTTTAGGAGATCGCCTTTTGCAGTTGGTCTGCGGCGACGCGCACGGCCTCGAGCATGTCGAGGTCGCGCGAGGAGTCACTTCCCTGCCAGGTGACGGCCACCGCTGCAACGGGCCAGCGGGCGCCGTCAAAAACGGGGAGCGCCACCGAGCGGTGCCCCTCGAGAACCTCACCGTTTTCGACGGCGTAGCCGCGCGTGCGCGTGTCGCGTGCGTCGGCGAGCGCGCGCGCTACGGGGAACGCGGGGCCCACCTCGGCGCCGAGGTGGGGTTCGAGAACCGTTTCGCCGGTAAAGACGGCGGCGAGCTGATTGGCGGGCAGGGCACTAAGAATTGCGCGCCCGCTTGCGGTGAGGTGGGCGGGCACGCGCACGCCGACGTCGGTGGGGTAGGAGGCGGGTTTGCTGAGGCGTGCTTCGACGACGTAGAGCACGTGGCGGCCCTGAAGCACGGCCACATGCGAGATCTCGCCAACTCGATCCGTGAGACGTTCGGTCACGCGCTTGCCGAGGCGAGCGAGCGGAGCCTGCCGGGTGTAGCCGAAGCTGAGTTCATAGGCGGAGGGGCCAAGGCCGTAGGCGTGCAGGTCCGAGTAGTGGAGAACGAAGCCCTGATCGAGGAGTTCGGCGAGGATGTCGTACGTGCTCGAGCGCGGAATATCGAGTTCGCTCGCGATGCGCGAGGCGGCGATGGGCCTCGAGCGCTGCGCGAGGTAGGTGAGGATCCTCAACGTTGAGGCGGCTGCGGGTACTTTCGACGGCATAGGGCACACACTATCGGGCGCGCCTGGAGCGAATCTATTTGGATACAGTCCATCCGCCCATAATGGTGGGTGTGAACACCGTGAGCAGTACCGAAAGAAGTCCGTGGCAAGGCCGAGTCGACGGCGAGGGGGTCGCACATGCGCGCTGGCATCAGCGCGTGTCGCTCGTGAGCGAGGATCGCCCGCCCGAGGGCCCGCACGTGGCTCTCGCGGGTTTCGCCTCGCACGAGGGGGTGCGCCGAAACCACGGTCGCGTAGGAGCCGCCGAGGCGCCGGCGGCACTGCGTTCGGCTCTTGCAAGCATGGCTCTTCACGGCTCGCTCGCCTCGGGTGAGGTGGCTCTTGCCGACTGGGGCGATGTTGCAACGATCGGCGAGGCTCTCGAGGAGGCGCAGGCGGCGATGGGGAGCCTGACGGCCACCGCGCTCGGCACCGAGGGCAACCGCCTCACGCTCGTGCTCGGTGGCGGCCACGAGACCGCATGGGCGAGCTACCTCGGGCTTCGTGAGCACCTTGGCAGCGAGGGGTCCGACGCTTGCCGTCTCCCGTCGTGGGGTGTTCTCAATCTCGACGCTCATTTCGATCTGCGCAGCGCCCCGACCCCGACGAGCGGGACTCCGTTCTTGCAGATGGCTGAGGCGGAGGCGGCCGAGGGGCGCGCCCTCAATTACGCCGTGCTCGGGATCGCGGAGCCGGGCAATACGCGCGCTCTCTTTGAGACTGCCGATGCGCTTGGGGTTGAGTACCGCACGGACCTGGAGTGCCTTGAGATGGGTGCCGAGGGCGTCGCGCGGTTCGTCGAGGAGTTCGCCGCGCGTATCGACGTTCTCTACCTGACGATCGACCTCGACGTGCTGCCCGCCCACACGGCGCCCGGGGTGTCAGCCCCGGCGGCGCTTGGCGTGGATTTGCCGATCATCGTGGCGGCGGTGCGGGCCGCTGCGCGCACCGGGAAACTCTCGCTCATGGACATTGTCGAGCTGAATCCGCGCTTTGACGTGGATGGACGCACCGCGAAGTCCGCGGCTCGACTCGTGAGCGAGGCCGCGCACATCCTCGCTCGCTGACTAGGATGTGATCTAACCCCCCTTCCCTTCGCGCGACTGGAGCTGTTCATGAGCACTCACGCATCCTCCTCCCCCACGCCTTCCACGAGCCCGGGGCTCATGGAACGCCAAGGCATTGAGATCGTCGCTGAATCCGAGCGCACGGCGAAGCCGAGCGACCTTTTCTGGCCGTGGTTCGCCGCAAACATCTCGGTGTTCGGCATGGGCTACGGCAGCTACATCCTCGGTTTCGGCGTGAGCTTCTGGCAGGCCACGCTCGTGACCCTCATCGGCATCCCGATCTCGTTCTTCCTGTGCGGCCTGATCGCGATCGCCGGCAAGCGCGGGAGCGCCCCAACGATGGTGCTCTCTCGTGCGGCGTTCGGCGTGCATGGCCAGAAGGTTCCCGGAATCGTCTCGTGGCTCACCTCGATCGGGTGGGAGACGTTCCTGTCGATCATGGCGGTTCTTGCGACGGCAACCGTGTTCTCACGCCTTGGCCTTCCCAGTGGCACGCCCGTGCTCGTTGCCGCGACGGTTGCGGTTGCTGCGCTCATCGTCGTCGCGAGCGTGCTCGGCTATCACACCATCATGAAGCTGCAGTCGGTTCTGACGTGGATAACTGGCGCCATCACGATCCTGTACGTGCTCCTCACGTTCTCTCACATCGATGTCGACACGGTCCTCGCCGTCCCGAACGGCACGCCGCAGCAGGTCATTGGCGCGCTCGTCATGGTCATGACGGGCTTTGGCCTCGGCTGGATCAATATCGCCGCCGACTGGTCGCGGTACCAAAAGCGCGAGACCTCCGATGCCTCGATCATTTGGTGGAACACGCTCGGCGGTGCGATCGCCCCGGTGCTCCTCGTGTTCTTTGGCGTGCTGCTCGTCGCCTCGGATCCCTCACTGAGCGATGGCATCGCTAACGATCCGATCGGCACGCTCGCCTCGATCCTCCCGATCTGGGTCCTCATCCCGTTCTGGCTCACCGCTGTCCTCGCGCTCGTGTCGGGGGCCGTGCTCGGCATCTACTCGTCTGGCCTCACGCTGCTGAGCCTCGGCATTAACATCCCGCGCCCCGCCGCGGCAGCGATCGACGGCGTGATCCTCACGGCGGGCACCATTTACGTCGTGTTCTTCGCGCACGACTTCCTCGGCCCGTTCCAAAGCTTCCTCATCACGCTCGGTGTTCCGCTCGCGGCATGGGCGGGCATTCTTATCGCCGATATCCTCACGCGCCGCGTGGACTACGACGAGCAGGCATTGTTCGATGCACGCGGCCGCTACGGCTCGATCGACTGGATCTCGATCGCGACGCTCATCGTGTGCTCCGTGCTCGGCTGGGGGCTCGTGGTCAACGGCTTCGCGGAAGCGGCGGCATGGAACAACTGGCAGGGCTACCTGCTTGGTCCGCTCGGTGGGCGCGATGGCAAGTGGGCGTCCGCGAACCTCGGCGTTCTTCTCGCACTCGTCCTCGGCTTCGCTCTCACGTTCGTGCTGCGCCGTGGCACGATCCGCCGCCAGGAGTGGGCATGAGTACGGCGCCGACGCCTTCCGGCGTCACATCGGCTTCGCATTCTCGCGGCGTTCCCGGCGACGATTTCTCGGATGCGTGGCTCCTCGTCATTGATCCGCAGGTGATTTTTGCCGAGCAATCGTCGGACTGGGCCTCCCCCATGTGGGAGGCGGCCTGGGCGAATATCGCGCGCCTTGCGGAGGCGTTCGAGGGGCGGGTGATTCTCACGCGCTGGATTCCGACGGCGGACCGCTCGACCTCGTGGGGCGAGTATTTCGAGGCGTGGCCGTTTGCGGATGTGCCCGCGAGCGATCCACTGTACGACCTCACCCCCGAGGCGGCCGCGCTCGACGCCTCGCACGTGGTTGATGAGCCGACGTTTGGCAAGTGGGGCGCCCAGCTCACCGCGATTACGGGCGGGAGTCCGCATCTCGTCGTGGCGGGAGTGTCGACCGATTGCTGCGTGATCTCGACAGTTTTGCCCGCGGCCGATTCGGGTGCGTGGATCACCCTCGTAGGCGATGCGTGTGCGGGCTCTGACCAGGGAAATCACGAGCGGGCGCTCTCAATCATGGGGCTTTTTGCGCCGCAGGTGCGTATCGCTACAACGAACGAGGTGCTGTCCCTGGGTTGACGGGAGGCGGTTCCCTATGTTGTTAATGATAGCGACTCTCATTAACAACCGTTGCTCGCGGTTTTCGCCGGGCGACATAGAAAGGTGCTCCCTTGGTCCAGACAGCCACGGCGCCGGCGCGCACTCGCGCCGCGTTGCGCGCGCTCCTCGCGGCGTTCGCTTCGCTCGCCGTTATCCTCATTCCTCTCGGCTCGGCGCACGCCGCCGGGCGCCTCGTGATCGAATCCGGCCACGTCGATGCCTTCAACGTCACCGCTGAGGGCGACGCGCTCAAGCTCGACCTCAAGGAAGACGTCACGGGCTCGCACAAGACACACGCTGCCGAAGACGTCGAGCTTCACGTGAAGTCGGCGGCCCTCAAGGATCTCCCGAAGGGTGTTCCCGGCGCCCCGAAGGCCTACTGGCTGCCGATCACCCAAGACCAGAACCTCCTCTGGCCCGGCTGGGACACCTTGGGGGTCAAGGGCACGGGCTTTGATGAGTCGATTAAGCTCAAGTTCGACAAGGTCGAGGGCCCCGGCGCCATCCACCTGTTCGGTCAGGGGAGCCTGAGCGGCATTGAGCCCCTGCTCGCCGGAGGCGGCACCCAGCTCAAGGCGGGCGCTATCCGCGATCAGAAGTTCGCTGCTCACACGCACGCGCACTGGGTCTTCACGAAGCCCGGCGTGTACACGCTGACCCTCCACGCCGAGGGCCGCAAGGGCGGCAAGAAGGTCTCCTCGAACAAGGCGACCTACACCTTCACCGTGGGCGATGAGTTCAAGGGCAAGGCCGACGCCAAGGCTGAAAAGCCGGCACCGGCTCCCGCCCCCGCACCGGCACCGGCACCGGCACCGAAGGACTCGACGACACCCGAGAAGCCGTCGGACACCGCACCCACCGCGGCAGCGCCTACGCCGAAGGACTCCAGCGCGCCTGCCGCGCCCGCAAATCCCGCACCCGCGGACAAGCCGAAGCCTCGCACTTCCACGCCGAAGGCCAAGGCCCCGGAAAAGCCCGCCGCACCCGCACCGAAGGCGAAGGCTAAGGCTAAGGCTAAGGCTAAGGCTAAGGCTGCGGCCCCGGCTAAGGAGGCCAAGACACCGGCAAAGCACGCTGCTCCCGCTGCACCGGCGATGCCGGAAGCCCCCGCCAAGGAAGAGCCGAAGGCGCCCGTGTGCACCGCGACCGAAGTCGTGCGCGACGCCACGCAGGACGAGGTCAAGGCGGCGACGAGCACCTCTAAGGCCAAGGTTGGCGGCTCGTACACGATTCCCGCGAACACGCACGTGCACCCCAACTGGGTCTTCTCTAAGCCCGGTACTTACAAGCTGAAGATCCGCCAGAGCGTTAAGGGCAAGGACGGCAAGAGCTACTCCGACACCTCGACCCTCACGTTCAACGTGGGTAGCAGCTCCGGCGCAACGAGCGGCCACTTCGACTTTGGTTCACGCTTCGAGAACGGCAAGCTCATCTCGTCGATCAAGGACGACCGCAAGTCACCCGCGCAGTGGGTTGACCCCTCCTCCATCTCGTTCGGCCTCGGCAACGCCGCAAAGGCAAAGGCACCCGCGGGCATCGAGTTCATCGCCCCCGCAGGCTCGGACGTGTGGATGATCGGCTCGACTCAGGCCCCGAGCGTTCCGTGGGTCGGCGCGAACTCGATGCACCCCTCGATCATCCAGAACACGACCGGCGAAATCACTCAGACCCTCGTGTCCGCGAGCGGCCCGGGCAACGTGGGCGTGTTCACCTCGGGCAACTTCGGCCAGATCGTTGGCCAGAAGTGGTACTCCTCGACCGCCGGCTCGGGCTCGAGCGTGAGCGCCGCAAAGGACCGCAAGAGCGCGAAGATCGGCCAGATCTTCAAGGACGGCAAGGGCTACAAGATCGTCGACCTCAAGGGCAAGACCGAGGACGGCGCCGACTGTGACCTCAGCGCCGACCAGATCGTGGAGGCGGGCGGCTCCGCCGACTACGCCAAGTCCGTGACGGGCGACGCTCCCGCGGGTGGCTCCGCTTCGGATCTTCCGCGCACGGGCGCTGAGGTGACCGGCCTCGCCGGCACCGCCGCAGCGCTCATCATCGTGGGCGCTGGCACGGCAGTGGCGAGGCGCCGCTTCCAGTGACCTCCACCCCTAAACTGCGGCGGCGCTCCGTGCTCCTGGGCGCCGCCGCCTGCTCTCTCGGCGCGATCATTCTGCCTGGCCGCACCGCGCGCTCGAGCGAAGATCCTCGCCCGCGCGTCGTGGCAACGACCGGCATTCTCGCCGATCTCGCAAAGAACGTCGCGGGTCCCGATGCACTCGTCACGTCCCTCATCCCCGAGGGTGGCGACCCGCACTCGTTCGAGCCTCTCCCCCGCAACGTCCGCGACATCGCCTACGCCGATCTCGCGCTGTCGAACTACCTCATGCTCGAGGAACAGGCGCTGATCCGCACGATCGACGCGAACCTTCCCGCAGGCTCGACGCACCTCGCGCTCGCCGAGGAAGCCTCGACGCGCGGCGCCACAATCATCCCGCTCGTCGAGAACCGCTCTCTTGACACGGTGTGGCTCGGCCTTCGCGTCGCGGGCCGCGAACGTGGCGCCGGGCGCCTCACGCAAGTGCGTCTCGCCCTCGCCGAGAGCGACGGACCCGGCGCCCTGCACGGGTACGTGACCGGAACATTCGGGGAGCCCCAGCGCGTCTTTGATTCGTCCGACGGCGTCTCAGCCCGCACCGATGCCATCGACCTTCCCATGGATGCCCACACGCATATGAGCTGGGCCTTTACTAAGGCAGGCGTGTATCGCGCGCGCTTTAGGGGAACGTGGAGCGGTGGTGCGCTTGGAGCCGAATCCTCCGCCGAGGGCGACGTCTGGATCTGCGTCGGCATCTCCCCCGAGGAAGCGGCGAAAAAAGGCGCCCACGCCTCCCTTGCGAAGCGACAAGTGATTTCCGCGGGCCACGCCGACATCACGGTCGACGTTCCCTCTGGCGCGCTCGTGATGCGCATCGACGACCCCGAAGCCAACGGCGGTACGCGCGACATCGCGCTCGACGACATGGTGATCCACGTGCCCCCGAAAGCGTTACTTCCGGTCCCCGCCGATCCCGCCTTCCGATTCATCGCCCGCGGCGGAACAGACGTCTACCAACTGCCGCAGGCCGTCCTCGGCAAGCACGTGCACGGCGAGATCGACCCGCACCTGTGGCAAGACGTCACGAACGCCCAGGCCTACGTCGAGGTCATCCGCGACCACCTGTGCGGCCTCGACCCGGACCACGCGGGCGGATACCGCTCGCGGGCGGCCACATACTTGCGCGAACTCGACGACGTCGACTCCTACCTCCAGCGTTCGATCGATTCAATCCCGAAGGCCGGCCGCGAACTCGTGACGACCCACGACGCCTACGGCTACCTCGCGAACCGCTACGGGCTTCGTATCGCCGCCGTCGTCTCCCCTTCCCCGGGGCAAGAGCCTTCCATCGCGGATCGCCGCCGCCTCGCCGCGACTCTGCGCGACCTCGCCCCGAAAGCGGTCTTCCTTGAAGCCACAGCGGGACCGGTATCGACGAGCCTCGTTGATGCCGCCCGCATGGAAAAGATTCCCGTCCAGCCCATCTGGGGCGACTCCTTCACGCGCGAGGTCAATACCTACGCCGCGATGATGAGGGCCAACGCCGACTCCCTCGCGAGGGGGCTCGGTGGAAAACCCCTGGGCGATGGCGACCGGCAAGCGTCGGAATAAAACCCTCCTACCAACGAAAGATGAGCTCATGACTTCCCGTTCTTCTCGCGCCCTCACGCGGCGCCACTTTGCGGCTCTCGGCGCCGGCGCACTCGGCGCCCTGGCCTGCGCCCCCGCTGCCCTCGCGGCCCCCGCACGGCCCCTCCCGCTCGATCCGACCGACGGTGCGACCGACGGTGCCGACGACCCGGCTCTCAAGCAGAAGGTGAGCGATGACGAGAAGATCGTCGAGGGCGAGAAGGTCGTGATCGATGCGCATCACGTCGATCTCGGCCCGCGCCTCATCGACGGTGAGTGGATCTTCGCCGCGCGTGACGACACGGGGGAAACCCCCACGTGGCGCATGCTCGAGGACATCGTTTTCCAGGTCCATGACCAGGGAATTCTTCCCGTTCCGGACGATGAAGCGTACTCGTTCATCAAGGCCGAATCTGGCTCTGAGGTGTACGTCGTGCCCCAGACCGAAGTGTCGGGCGTCGTGTGGCTCGGGTGGAATACGCAGGATCCCGCAGTCGTCAAAGCATGCCCGCGCGGCGTCACGCTGCGCTTCACGCACGTGTCCGGTCCCGGCCACTTCAGCCTGTTCCTCCAGCCGGGCAACTTCGCGCCGCCGCAGCAGCTCGCCGATGGCGACACGCTCGAGCAGACCCCCGCCGACGTGTTCGTGGACATCAACACGCACACGCACGCGAACTGGGTGTTCACGAAGCCCGGCGTGTATCTCCTCGCCGTGGAAGCGGTGGCCGAGGGCGAGGACGGCACGAAGTACTCCGCTGGCGGCACCCTGCGTTTCGCGGTCGGCGATGCGACCGCGCCGGATGAAGCGATGCAGGCGACGCCCGCGTGGGGCAACGACGGTGCACCGGCCGCGGGAAGTGCGAGCGATGGCGGGTCCGACGCCTCCTCGGCTCCCGGCGCCGCGAAGGATGACGCGAAGGCTAAGCCCTCGAAGGGCGCTGCCGATGACGGCGCGAGCGAAAAGACGAGCTCGAACTCTCTTCCGTGGATCGTGGGCGGCGGCGCCGCCGTGGTTGCTGCCGCGGGCGGCGGAGCCTACGCGCTCAACAAGAAGAAGAATGAGCGCGCGCGAGCCGAAGCCGAAAGCGAAGCCGCAGGCACCGGATCCTCGGCCGCGAACCAGCCGGGCGAAGGTGGCAGGAAGTGACCTCCGCTCTCAGCGCACACCCGCGTGAGGCGGCTGGCGCGACCGCGGCGGGCCACACCGACGCCGCGCTTCCGCTCTCGTGCTCGCAGCTACGCGTGAATCTCGGTGGGCGCACGGTCCTTGATGACATCAGCCTCGATATCGAGGCTGGAAGCGTCACGGTGCTGCTCGGGCCGAATGGCGCCGGTAAAACCACCCTCGTGAAGAGCCTTCTCGGGGTGCTCCCCCTCGCTTCGGGATCCGTCGAGGCGCGTGGGGAACGTGCGTACGTTCCGCAGCGCAGCGAAATGGAGTGGGATTTCCCCGCGACCGCGCACGACGTGGTCATGCTCGGGCTTATTCGCAAGCTCAGCCGCTGGCGCTCCCCCGGCAAGGAGCACTACAAGGCCGTCGCGCACGCCCTTTCAAAGGTCCGCATGGACGCCATGAAGGATCGCCCGATCGGTGAGATGTCGGGCGGTCAGCGCCAACGCGTCATGATCGCTCGCGCACTTGTGCTCGAGCCCTCTGTTCTTTTGCTCGACGAGCCGTTCACGGGGCTCGATATGCCCTCGCAGGAACTCCTGAGTGACCTGTTCGTGTCGCTCGCGCGCGAGGGCTGCGCCGTGGTCATGTCGACGCACGACCTCACGCATGCGCTGCACGTCGCCGATCGCGTGGTGCTGCTCAATCGCCGAGTGATCGCGGATGCCCCGCCACGCGAACTGCGCGACCCCGAGCCGTGGCGGGAGACCTTCCGCGTTTCCGAGCACTCACCTCTTCTTACGCACGTCGCCTCCGCGGTCGACGCCGAATCGAAAGACCATTGATGCTGACTCCTCTCGACTTCCTCACCGACCTCACGAACCCGCAGCTGACGTTCCTGCCGAAAGCTCTCGTCGTGTCGATGCTCGCGGCGCTCGTGTGCGCCGTTGTGGGCACGCACGTGGTGCTGCGCGGCATGACGTTCATTGGCGACGCTGTCGCGCACGCGGTGTTCCCCGGAATTGCGGTGGCATTCGTGCTTCAGGGCTCGTTCCTCGTGGGCGGAATCGTCGCGGGCGTCATCACGGCGATCCTCATCGCCGTTTTCGGTAACCATCACCGGTTGCGAAGCGACGCCGTGATCGGCGTGTTCTTCGTCGCGGCGTTTGCACTCGGCATCGTGGTCATGAGCCGCGCCCCCGGCTACGGCGGTTCACTTTCGAGCTTCTTGTTCGGGGCCATCACGGGCATCGAGGATTCGGCGCTCATCACCTCAGCGGTGTTCACGGCGATCGTGCTCGCCCTCCTCGTCATCCTGCATCGAGACCTCGTTGTCGTCGGGATGGACCGCGGCTACGCTGCGGCACTCGGCCTGCCCGTGATGCTCCTCGATATCGCCCTCTCGGTGCTCGTGACTCTCGCGGTTGTCATGAGCATCCACACGATCGGCAACATCCTCGTCCTCGCCCTACTCGTCACGCCGGCAGCTTCGGCGCGGATGCTCACCGATCGGATCGTGCCGATGATGGCGTGCGCTGCGGGCATCGGCATGGGCAGCGCCCTGCTCGGCGTGTACTTCTCGTGGGCGCTCGATCTCCCGACGGGTGGCACGATCGTGCTCGTCGCGACGGCGATCTTCGTGCTGTCGTGGGCGCTGAGCCCCCGCCACGGGGTGCTGCGCAACAAGCGCCGGGGCGAACTCGATAACGGCGCCGAGGGAACGGAGCTCGAGGCGACCGTCTAGGAAACTAACCCCAACGTTTGCGGCGCAACTCGAAGCCATTACGCCACAAACGTAGGGTTTAGGTTCCTAGGTTGGTGAGGAGGGGAGCCGCAGGCCCCGCCTATGCTGCGAAGCCTCGGATCACACGCGGCTCCTTCGTGAGGGGGTGGTCGCTCGCACCGCTCGCAAACTCCGCAAAATACCGGCGAAGTTCGGCACCGGCGCGATCGACCTCGTCCCACGTCGCCCCCTCGAACGGGAGCGCACTACGCCACGAGTCCTCGCGAGAAAACAGCAGCGCGATGTCCATGACGTGCGGGGAGCCAAACGGGTTGCCGGGCACGCTCCACGGAACCACGGCGCGGTGCGACATGCCGCCTGCAGCCGCCCACTCGTGCGCAAGAAAGTCGATGCCTTTCGTAAACACCGCTCTGCTCGACGAATCCACGAACATCCAGTACGCCCTCTCCCCCACGCGCGGAAGCCCCCGCAAGAATCGCGCGAAGGGCATCGAATGCGCGAAGAAGCTGCTTTCGGTTCCCACCGAACTGATGAGGAGGGGCACCTTGGGCGCGATCGCGTGCCACGCCGCGAGCACGTCCTCCTCCGGCGGAAGTGGGTCGTGGCCGTATTGGACGCCGAACGGCATCGACCCCGCGTAGCCGAAGGGCGCCGCTGCCGTTTCAATCGCTTTTTGGGCCTCGAGCAGATCCTCGATGGGCGACTCGCGCTTCACGCGCTTCTCAAGAATCCTCGCGCTGAGCGCGTTCATGCGGCTGCGCCCCTCGCGGATCCCGAGCGGTGGACTGAGTGCAATCGCGCGGTCGAACAGCAGCTCCTCGTCGCGGCCTTCGAAGATCGCGTGCCCCATGGCGGCGGCGTGGTGCAGGATGGCGTCGGCCCCCGCCGACTCCCCGAGTGCCGTCACTCGCGCAGCGTCCCCGCCAAACGACGAAATGTTGCGGCGTACCCACCGAAATGCCTCCGCCTGGTCGAGCAGGCCGAGGTTCGCGGGGCCGAGTGAGGAGCCGAGGAAGCCAAGCACCCCGAGGCGATATGAAACGGTCACGACGACCACACGGCGCTCCGCCACCCACCGTGCGGGATCGGTGAACGACGAATCGCCCGCACCCACGACATACGAACCTCCGTGGATCCACACGATCACGGGAAGCTTCTCACGCTCGCGAATATCACCGGGGACGGTAATCGAGAGGTTGTGGCAGTCCTCGCTCGCCGGCAGGTCGCGAAGCTCCGGGCCGAAAAGCGGCGGCTCCTCCACGGTGTTCTGCGGCGCCGACGAGCTCCACTCGCGCGCCTCGAATTCCCCCAGGTCCAGCATGGGCACCGGCTTCTCAAAGCGACCCGCACGCGCGTACGGAATCCCCGTCGCGCGGATCACCTCGCCGTCGCGCCACCCGGTGATGCGCCCGGCCGGCGCGTCAACCACAATGCTCTGCTCTCGTGAAAAACGCTCGGAAGTCACGACACCATCGTACGAACGCCCCTCGGCTTCCTCGAGACTAACCTGGGGAACTCAGCCGGTGATCCCGAACCTCTCGAGCAGCTTCTTCGCTTCCGAACCTCCCGCGTTCTGCAGGGCGAGCAGCTCGGCGTAGATGCCACCCGAAGCCGCGAGCTCGGCGGGCGTGCCGATCTCGTCGATGCGACCATCGCGCAGCGTGATGATCCGGTCAACACCCGCGATCGTCGAGAGGCGGTGCGCGATGATGATCGACGTGCGGTTCTCCATGAGCGCATCGAGGCCCGCCTGGACCTGCCGCTCGGCTTTCGTATCGAGCGCGGAGGTCGCCTCGTCGAGCACGAGGATCGGGGCGTCCTTGAGCATCGCGCGCGCAACCGCGATGCGCTGGCGCTGCCCGCCCGAAAGTTTGAGGCCGCGCTCCCCAATCAGGGTGTCGTAGCCGTCGTTGAACCGCTCGATGAACTGGTTCGCGTTCGCGCGCCGAGCGGCTTCGCGCACCTCTTCGTCTGTTGCGTCAGGTCGACCGTAGGCGATGTTTTCGCGGATCGTGCCGCTGAACAGCGCCGCGTCCTGGAACACCACGCCCACGCGTGAGCGCACCACGTCGATCGGAAGCTCGTTGACGTTGTGGCCGCGAAGGCGCACCTCTCCGGTGCGCGTGCGGTACAGGCCGAGGATCAGGTTCACGATCGTGGATTTACCGCCGCCGGACTCGCCGACGAGCGCGACCTTCTCCCCCGAGTCCACGTGGAAGCTCATGTCGTGCAGGACGTCGTGGTTTTCTTCGTAGGCGAAGTTCACGTGGTCGAAAACGATGCGCGGGGCACCCTCCACCGCCTCCGGGAACGATCGTCCGTCGGCAAGCGTCGGCCATACCTCGACCTTCGTGTCCATGACCGCGAAATAGTCTTTCGACCCGGCAACCGCGCGCTGCGACGTGTCCACGACCCAGCTCATGTTCTCGATCGGGTTGCGCACGAGGTTCATGAGCTGGATGAGGATGACCATGTCACCGACCGAGAAATCGCCCTGAACCGTGCGGATGAAGATGATGAGGTACAGCACCGCGAACGCGAGATTAAGGGCCGCGAGACGGTAGACATCCATCTTGTGCCAGTGGACCGACTGCTCCTTTGTGATCGCGTCGGTGCTGTTGAAGCGCTTCGTGAACGAGGCAAGTTCGCTCTTTTCTCGCACGAAGCTCTTGACGACGCGGATCTGGCCCACGACCTCCGCAAAGCGGCCCGAGGCAATGTCGATCTGCTCGTTCTTCTCGCCTTCGAGTCGCTGCCACTTGACGCTCGTGAGGGAGGTCAGCCACAGGTACAGCGGGAACATGATGAACAGGATGAGGGCGAGCGGCCACCAGTACCACGCGCTGATCGCGAGCACGGCGATCGCGGTGATGATCATCGAGATGAAGGCGTTTGAGGCGATCTTCGCGAACGTTCCAATTTCCGCGATCGAGCGGTTCAGGCGCGAAACAATCGTTCCCGTGAGTTCTTCGTCGTACCAGCGCTGCGGGAGGTTGAGCAGCTTGTCGTAGTAGCGAACGGAGAGCATCGCACGGAGGCGGTTGCCCATGACGTCACCGAAGTACCCGCCGATGTTCTGAATGAGAGCACTCGCCATGAACGCGACGAAAATCCACACGGCCGTCATGATGATGTCGTGCAGGGCTTCGTCGCGAGTGAGCGTCCCCGCCACGGCGGCGGTCGCGGTGTCGGTTGCCGAGCCGATGAGGAACGGAATGATGAGGGTCATCGCGGTCGTCAGGAGCGCCGACACGACGATCACAAGATAGAGCGGCCACAGCTCGCTCGTAAACCGGAAAATTCTCGAGAGTGCCTTCACCCTTCCAGGGTAGGCGAGGTCCGACGGTTGCCGAGCGCACGTCGTTTCCGCAGTGTGAGGAACTGCTCC
>OKEG01000151.1_pt1 | contig 28081 bp, 34 predicted proteins | sample 1614111 | NCBI WGS metagenome assembly OKEG01 (sample SAMN04436907, study PRJEB24849) | human gut metagenome | biome: human gut; feature: NICU; material: stool | host: Homo sapiens | place: USA: Saint Louis, MO | collected 2012-04-09 | reverse complement strand
ATAAATAATAATTCTAAAATTACTTTGTAATCGATTGCAAATAAGTTATAGGAGAAAATAAAATGAATAAAAAACTATTAACAAAAACATTGATAGCAAGTGCTTTAGTTTTAACAACAGTAGGTTCAGGTTTTCATTCTTCTTCAAATTATAATGGTATTAATAACGTTGCAAAAGCTTCTGAAATAACAGATAGCGAATTGTGGAAAAATGTAAGAGACGCTTTAAAAGACGCAAATATCATTGATAAAACAGACAAAGAAACGATTAAAGTAAAATATAAATTAAAAAACGGTGGAGAGAGCGAAATTTCTGGGACTGCGAACTTAGATAATCTTAGTAATACTAATAACAGCACCGTTAGTCCTGATAGCGTTAACCGTGTCGATATTACAAGAGTTAATCCAAACGGAAACACAATAGAGGCAAATGATGCATGGAAAAAATTAGTAGATAAATTAAAAGAAAAGCATATTGTTAAAGTCGGTGATAAAGTAACTATCCATAGTAAAGATCCTTCTGATGAAAAAGTATATGGCAAGGTAGGAGATCAAGATTCTAATGTAAAAAATAGACTGATTAGTCCTAAAGATATAACTCATATAACAATAGAAAGATAATCATTTTTAGAGGTAGGAAGAAAATAACCTACCTCTTTTCTTTTTATAGGTACAACCTATTAAGCCCACTCAATCGTGCCCCAATATTTTTCATTTTTAATCTTTTGTTCCTTATCAGTAATTCTACACACTGCACAATAGAAATTGTTAGTACTAGAGCCCTCACGTTGATATTTGAATCTAATCCACCAGTAGCCATCTTTTTTAATGACTTGGTCGAATTTTACCCAATCATCTTTTGTGTATAGCCATGAATCTTCTTCAACGACTGTGCCGGTTAATCCAGCTGTTTTTCTGACTCTTATAGCTTTTTCTGGATTAGGATAAAATACGCCTTTCCAATTCCATGTTATTTTGTCAGCGCTTGGCTTACTACTTGGCGCATCAATTTGTCTGCCGTTAATGGCTTCAGCAATCCGCTTCGTGAAGCTGTCTAAATTGTTTTTAATGTAGTTTAAATCTTTCGTAGATGTGATAAAACCTAATTCGATTAAACGATAATTAAGATTAAGATCAGCAGACACGTTAGCGTTCAATAAATCCCCTCTAGGTGTCACACCTCTTATTTTACCCACTGTTTTATCTAATGCACTACTTAATGCCTTGTCAATGTCATCAGCTGGGAAACGATCGCTAATGATTACATGCCCGCCACTTGCTTGTGGGCTAGCAGAATCTAAATGAAACTCTATGATTGCATCCGGTTTGACTTCACTTTTAATCCAGTACATGCCATAATCTTTATAGTTTCCAACACGTTGACCGTACAATGTATCTTGATATAAATCTTGATTCATCGAGTTGCCACCGTATAACAATACTGTGTTGCCTACTGACTCAAGATACTTTTTCACTCTAGGTATAATATTTTTACGGTTAAAATCTCTTTCGTTTTCTCCATTCGCAACGGCACCTGGGTCGTTAGAGTATGCACCAATACCATGACCAGCCACAAGCATGATTTTTTTACCTTTTGATAACTTATCTTGTTTAACTGGCTTCACTGCGCTTCTTAGCTTATTAGCGGTCGTTTCTTTTGCGTAGAATGGACGGATAAACCACATAGGGAAGTCGTAGCCGTGTGTGCGTCTTGTAGTAACTTCTGGTGGACTCCAGTAAGCACCGCCTAGCCAGTTCTGCTCTAAAATAGTTATAGAATCTAACGTAGCGCTTATTACAATACCTACATGACCATAACCACCACCATAATTACGGTTAAAAATAACGACGTCGCCAGGCAATGCTTGAAACGACACAGTATTTTCGTAAACGGTTGCCTCGTTAGTGAAATCATTCCATGTTGGAATGTCTGCAGCGCCCACACCTTTCAACCTGTGATTAAATAAGTAAAGCCAATATTGGTTAGCAGTATCGAAGCATTGACATCCAAATGCATTGTCTGGATTCCACGCCTTACCCTCTAAACTTTTAAGATAACTAATAGCTTGACTGTATGTCCTAACCGACGGCATTGTTATCATCTCCGTTCACTTTAGGTGCGCCACCAGTTGACTGAATGCCAGCTTTTACTTCATAAATTTTTTGTTGCCCTTTCTTAGATGCGTGAGTAAAGTTGTTATTCTTCCACCACGTCCAAATTGAAACAATCCCAGTAACGACTGTGCTTATAAACACTTCGTCAACTGGGATTGGAGAAATATGTTTGATTGCTAAAAACTGATTGATCCATGCGACTATTAATAAAATTGTTCTTACGATTGTACCGATATCCATTTGTTTACTCCTTTTATCCAAAATAAAAAACGACTAAAAAATTAGTCGTTTAAAATTATTCAATGGTCAATGTTGGAGATCCTGAATAAACATCACTTATAGTGACATACAATATCCCTGAAGGATTACTAAAGTTGATGTTTTTACTTGCCACTCCGCTATTGACTCCTGATATTCCTAAATCACTTGACCTTAAATTAGTTTGCGAAATCCTCATTATACCGCTACGTACATTTTCTATTGTCACCTGATAACTTTTATTAGGTTCAACTCCATTTATTGTCCATTTTGCTGTTGATTCTTCTATGCTATCCGGATATTTATTTTTAGGTAAGGGTTTTATTACAAAAGATGAAGGCTTTTTCCATACTTGGATATTTCCAGCATATACTTTTGTATATTCTTCACCTTCGTAAATAAACTTCTTTACATTTTTAAAATTACCTTCCATAAAAATCACCCCTTAATTAAGTAAAGTGTATTAGGGTCTTTTTGATACAAATAATTATATTCTGTTTCACTGCCTGTCCAAATATTCAGTGACGGCTGCGAAGAACCGATAGGTTGATAAAGTTTATCTGCTTCCTCTTTTGTAAAAGCATTTGATGATAAAAGATAACGTTCATCATGACTGTGATTTATGTCTGATTTTTTTGATAAAGCATTTTCTAATCCTTCAATCTGTTTGATTGTATGACTATGATTTTTATCTGCATACAAACTGTTTAATGATTGCTTGAATCTCTCAAAATCTTCTGTACTAACTTTTGAGCCAATCTGTTGCAATACACTTTCTGAAATAGAGTTGTTTTGTATTGCTTCTGCTAATTCTCTTAATGTATTCATAGATTCAGGCGCGCTATCAACTAGTTCAGCAATTTTTGTATCCGTATACGTTTTAGAGTCGTTGAGAGTTGTATCTTTGATTTTTTCAACTTCTTGCAATTTATCTTCTAACCCTTCAACATTTGCGATATTGATTTTATCCAATAACTCAGGTTCTGCTTTGATATCTGTATCTTTACCATCAATTTGCCACATTTTAGTGTCAGGATTGATTGATACTACAGTACCGTTTTTACCGGGTGCGCCTTGTTCTCCTTTTTTACCTGCTTCACCTTTTGCACCAGGTTGTCCCGGTTCGCCTTTATCACCTTTCGCACCTTTAAATCTACTTTCATTCTTTTCGATGTAAGAAATGACATCTTTATCTATTTTCTCTTTAAAGTCTTTGTTCAATAAATCTGTCGCGTTATCTTTTAAGATTCTCGTAATAGCATCATCTACCAATTTAACATCGATTTCTTTTGCTACAGCAGATTCAATACCACTATCAACGATATTGAAAGAAAAGTTCGCGACATGTATTTTTTCTTCTTCTTTCTCTAAAAACAGCTTACAACGAACATAACCAGCGTGTTTGATAACCTTTTTAGGTATCTTGTAGGTAATGAATCCTTTTACAACATCGTCGATAATAAGGGGCTCATTTTTGAATATAGAGCCATCTTCCATAAACAAATGTAATCTAGGTGTTAAGCCATGTGCTTTTAGATCGATACGACCTTGTTTGTCATTGATACCTATTCTTATAGATGCTGTATTTTCATCTTCAGTGTAAAATCGACAGCCAATGTCACCTAAGTCAACACCATCATTTTTTATTCTCGTTTCAACATCTTTTATTTTGTACATTTATACACCTCTTTATTTATATTTATCTCTTATAAAGTAGATACCTTTTAAGCCGATTTTTTTATATAGCTTAGCGATTGTACTTGCTTGATGTTGGCACCACTCTATAGCAGTAGCATATTGATGTGTAGCTGGATTTTTAGGATTCCATCTAATTCGGTACAGTGTATTCTGCCCTTTGTTGATGTAATCCTTTCTTACGAAGCTAGCACCGCCCATGATTGCTTTTGCTGGAGTTGTCCAACCTTTATTCCTTGCAAACGTCATTGCGTAGTTAGGATTGTTGTCGTAAGCGCCAATGCCGAAGTAGTTGTATACTCCATCTTTTCCGTTAGCGAAGTTACTTGTTCCATATCCACTTTCTAAGAAAGCATGCGCGATTAAATAAATTTCATTAATGTTGTGCTTTTTACAAGCTTCTGCGAACGCTTTACCTTGATTATTCAATGTCCCCTTACCTTTAAGTATCTTATTAAGTGAACTAACTGAAACACCTTGATACTTGCCTAAATTAAGCATTTGGTAGCACTGCGTGTTACTTTCCCATATTCGTTTAACATTCATTGCCGAGCCCGTTTGAGCTCGTGTAGCGTTAGCCCAGCCCCAAGCATTAGATTTTTTCGGGTTACCTCTTGCCATTTGTTTATCCAGTGCTTGTTTGAATGTATAAGGGCTCGTTTCTGTTATGATCTGCGGTTGTTTAGATGCCGAGCCATTGTTAGCTGTTGGTGATGAGTCTCTTACATTCGCTATATCAGCGTTTTTATTATCTACCATAACTTTTATTCTAGATTTTGTTACTGTTGGTTTAGTTATAGAATTTAATAATTTTTCTCTGTTTTTAAATATATTAAGTAATGCCTTTTCTAATGCTTCGTATTTATCTTTAGGGGGAACACCGTTGTCAATCATATTCCAATTAACATGTTCCAACATTGAACGCCAAATACTATCGTCTACTTTTAAATTCTCAATACTTAGAGGTATCTCATATTTGATCATCATATCTACAGCTACAACCATTGCGTGAATCTCGTTAAAAATAAATTCGTTTTTACTCGCACTATAATCTTCACATACGTCTATAACTATATAATCAGCTTCATTAGGAACTTCAAATACGGCTCTTCTAGGAGCCCAAATATTATGTCTATCAACATAAAAGTGTGGATATTCTACATCTTGCTTATATTTCTTTCTACTGTTATATAAACTTTCTACCGAGCTCATTGTTTGAGCGTTTCTAATCATTATCCCTTTAGGTTTTTCGAGTCGTCGATTACCCTCTACTATAAAGTGATAAATATATTCTGGATAATTAACTTCTTGGCTAGAAATTGTGTACTTTATAGTTGTTACATCTTTCCAAATTGGAACTTTTTTATTATTTTTTTCGTTATCATCACTATCATCTTCCGGTTTAGGTGCTGGTGTAGTTTTGTCTGGATGATATGGAGGTCTAACAAAATATTTAACACCTCCACATGGTCCATCATGATAAGAGTGTTTGATTTTATACGGCGGACTTCCTGTTGCATTATTTGTATACCAGTTTTGATCCACACCATACCAATAGTCTTTTGTGCATGGCCCTACTACAATGTTCACATGACCTGCCCAACCACCAGTCCAAACACCCCAGTCGCCTGGTTGTGGTACAAAGTCTTTTGTATTTCTAATTATCTTGAAATCTCTACCTCTATAATTAGATTTCTGAGCCATAGCATCAGCATTTCCCCATGTTCTAAATCCCCAATATTTATCGAGTAAATAATTAGGCAAATCCCAGCATTGTGCTCCCATTCCAGAACCAGGTACATCAATAGCTATTTTGTTTTTAGCGATATACAACGCCCACTCTACTACTTCACTAGCTGTAGGTTTTCTGTTTTTTGGATTAGGTAATCCCATGTATGCACCTCATTTCAATCAAAATAAAAAGCCAGTGCCGAAGCACTGACTCTTAACTGTTATTTACATTTACCAAACCAGAAGCACGCCCAGAAGCTATATCCTAAAATCCCTTTAAGCATGGTAATCACCTCCTTTAAATACCAAAAATAGTTCTTAGTAAAGCTATGACAATCGTACTGAAGATAGTCCCTATCAAACCGAGAATCCACATCTTGATATCTCTGATGTTTTTAGCATTTTTCTTTTTATTTTTTTCATCTTCAATCTTATCGCGCCTTAATTCTTCGAAATTTCTATCTAACTTGTCATAAATTTTTTCTTGCGTTCTCAGACTGTCTTCTATTCTGTCGAATTTTTCAAACATAGTCTTATCATTTTCTTCTAATCGCGTTAAACGCCAATCTTGTTCATGTCGTTTGGTAAATCCAAACATTATGCCACCCACTTTATTCAAATTAAAAAGCCACAAGCATTACACCTGTGACTTTTCATCTTTTGTTTCTGGATATTTTTCTCCAGTGATCAATGCATATTCTTCTTTGTCGATTACACCCATGTCTACGTACCACTTAATTTGGTCATTTTTATAGCAACCCCACACATAAAAAGTTTTAATGTCCTTGAAAGTTGGATAAATCATCTTAATTTTCTCCATTTAAACGTCCTCCTCTGTATTTGTTTTACCAGCTTTTAGTTCAGTCAACTGTTGTGTTAACATAGCGTTTTGTTGCTTTAATTCCATCGCCAAAATGTTTACTTGCGTCACCTGCATTTGCATACTTGCAACCATTCCGCGAAGTTCTTCATCACTCAAATCTGATTCACTTTGTTGGTTTGATGCATTCGGTACGTCTTCTTTTTCGAAATTGCTATTGTATTTAATTTCGCCGTTAGTGAAAACAAACTTTCTAGGTTCGAACTCTTCTTTAAATTTAATAGGCACATTGTTATCATCTACATCTAAACTATTGCGTAATCCGCCAGTATTAACGTATCCGATAACTTCGTTTTTATCGTTTACTGTGATTTTCATTATTTCCACCCCACAATTTTATTTATCGTAACTCTGTTTGCATTAGCACCAGAACCTGTTTTACTGCCTAAATCAAGGTACACATCGTTATCGATTTTTAACGTCGTACCACTTTCTTTAGTTATTAAGCATTCATAACTACCACCACCGTTACCGTCTGAGTCAACTACATTTGTTTTACTTAATTGAATCGCATTTGGTATAGAGGTTAAACTGAATGCTTCAATAACACCACCTGGATAAGTACCGCTTATGAATAGAATTGCATAATTTGTATAAGCTTCGGTTAAATTAATCCTTGTTCCTACACCGTTTGCAGCACCGTCGAATAACACGGCTGTTTTATGTTCGTTAGGTGTAGCCCATTGTGAATCTAATCGACCATTGGTGATTGATCGTGTATAAACTTTTTTAGAGTTTGAAGGTGTGAAGTTGAATAACTTATTTGCATCATCTTTAACAAATACTGATAAGTAGCCTTCGTAACTTTCAACAATACCTGGTAAATCCGGCACTCTTGTTGCATAGTAATTACCAGCAGTTAAATATCCCAAATCGCCTTGCGCATTATTCAAGTTAACTTGTATTGATTGGCCATTCGCCTCTGTCATCTTATGTTGTTGCCAGCTCGTTGTTCCGAATTTATCATCTACATACTGCTTAGCTTGATTTAAAGCGTTGTTAGACGTTTCTTCAACAAATTTCTTCGTTAATTCTTCGTCAACTTTTTTATAGAACTGATACCATGTGCCACCGATTTTATATTTTGTGTACTCATCATTTGAATCGTCTGGATACCATGTAGCACGAGCTGTATTATTATCAACAACATAAACAACTAACACACCAGATTTGCTTGATGTATAAGTTGATTCATCGAACGAAGAACCGTCATCAACACCATCTTGTCCGGGCTTCTCTAACGTGCCTATATCCGCCTTTTCTGGCGCATCTTTTGCATTAGTAATATGAATAATCATAGATGAGTTAGCGTGTCTTAAAACAGCTTCTATTGACTGTTCAGATGATTCGATCGCTTTACCGTAATCATCAGTAAGTTTAGACTTTTGCCAATTTGTTGTTGAATTACCTTTAACAAGGTCAGCGCCATTGATTTGTTGTTCAACTTCGTTAACACGTTCAAAAATCGCTTGCTCTTTATCAACAATTTTCTGGAACTTGCTATTTATATATTGAACGGCTTTGTCTTGTGTTGCTGTAATCATCTGTACCGCTTCATTTTGTTTGATTTCTAATCTTTGAATACCTTGATTAATACGACTATCAATTTCAGTAACCAACGATTTTGTATCACTCAAACTTTTCTTTAAGTCCTCAACTTCTTCTTTAACACTTTCTGTTAAGTCCTGAATTGATTTGATATAAACTAGCTTTGTTTTACCGTCAAAATTACTAATTAGATCATTCTGGATATTGAAGTTAAATTGACGTTCTACAATTACGTTATTGCTACCGTTTTGAGTAAAATATGCTTGCGCATGTACGCGTCCAGTGTATTTTAAGAACTCATTCGGGATAACGTATTGCATTCGTCCGTTAATTGCATCAACAATTGTAAGTTCATCACTAATATAAGCGCCGTGTTCATCGTCGAAGTTATCCGTCTTAAGCACAATACTAGTCATCGCATTATGTTTGCTGATTGATAACGGCTTATTATTCTTAGTTACTGCAAAATTTAAAACACCAGTTCCTCTATCTGATTCATAGAAACTGATGTTTGTGTCAATAACCGGATTATATTGTGATGTTGTTTGTAACTCGATTAAGTTATCATCTTTCGAAAAATTATCTACTACCATTATTCAACCACCTTTCCTTCGAATAAACTCCATTTACCAACGCCACCAGTACCAAAGTTTCTAACTAAAAATTGATGTGCAGACGGGAAGTTATTACGTCTTAATACTTGTGTTGTATTACCTGGTGTATTCGATTTTACTTCTAATATCCAACCTGCAATACCTTTAAAGTCTTTAGGAAAATCAGTAAATCGGTTTGATTCTTCAGTAGTGATATAGAAATCTAAACCAACGATTTTTAAATCTGATAATTTTGTAATACTCTTAGGGATATGTTCCCAATAACCAGCACTTTGTGGGTTGAAATTCCATGAACCGTTGTTTTTCTTGTTAAAGATGTCGATAACACGTTCAAATTTGAGCATATTTCTACCTGTGCTGTTTCTAGTTAGTACTTGTCTTAACGCACCATTATAATGACCAGGCAGTACATCAAAGAACCAACCTGCATCTCTAAACGCTTTCGGTAACGGGAAATCTAACGCATTTTGTGTGTCTTGCGTATAGATATAGTAATGACCAACTTCCGTAATATCACTTAGATATGCTGGGTTTTGCACTGGTAACGGTTTAACACGTCCACCTGAATCAGTCATTGATACTTGAGGTGCGATGTTTTTTAAGAATTGGTTTACACCTCTTTGACCAATTGAATAAATTGAGTGGTGTCTGTTGTTACCAGGTCCAATAGTTACCCCGATTAAAAGCGCTTTGCGTCCTGTTTCTAAATCGTAATACATATCTAGACCCTCAGCCTCTTGGAAATCTCCTTTAAAGTTGTTATTCACACCGCCTATATCGATACGACGTTTAAATAACAATTCTTTCGTTTTGATATCGAAGCCTTGTAAGTAATTAGGGTTAGCTGGATTTGAATCGCCAGTGTACCAATATAAGATACCTGCATCATAAGCAATACCTTGCATAGGTTGCGTACCTGATGTGTATTGCATAGGGATATCCATTTGGTACAGTACTTTGTCTATACCTTTATCAATATCGTCAGCACTTCTTACTTCAACAAAATTTAATGCGTTCTTAGCTTGTTGTTCAGAAGTTTTATATTCACGTCTAAAAACCATTAAGTTTTCTATAGGATTATAAATTGCTGACGTATATCTATCGTTAAATACATTTGGCATAACGTCTTGCATTTCGTTGCCATACGTCATTTCTCCGCTTCTGTATTTAAAGCGTACAAACTTGTTATTGTTGTTAGCGTCTAACACTGCTGAATAAATCCACAACTCATTGCCGATATATCTATAGGCGTTGTGTGTGCCGTGTCCGCCATTTTTAACTAGCAGTCTATCAATAAATTGTCCGTTAGGCTTCAATCTAGATAACATGTAATGATTGCCTGGACGCGCTTGTGTCATGTAAATAATTTTTGTTCTAGGGTCTACCCAAAATGATTGCATTACTGCGTTAGTATATGGCGATAAATCTGTGATGAATTCCGGTTCTTGCTCTTTTGGTTCAAATCGGTATTCTGTCGCTTGATATTCTTTATAGTGTTCATCTACAGCTTTCTCAACCTTTTTAGTGAAAGCATCTAGTGTTGAATAATCATGATACAAACGATCTTGCAATGTCTTATGATCATAACCAGTATTATCAACACGCGCGTCTTTTACTTCGTTGATACCGTCGCCGTTATGACCTAGTACCATATTGCTGAAACGGCCGTTTAGATACGTTAAAAAATCAGAGACGCTACTTGTGACATTTAAATGTTCATACTTTATTTGCTCTCCATTATGTGCAAATACCTCTTTATTTCTATGATATTCAAGAGAGAAATTAAAATCAGTCAGCATGTCTGAAATAAGCTTGAAATTATACTCATTTTCATCTACATATCTGTAATCGAAAACTCTACTTAAGTCTGTAATTAATTTGTTATCCATGTCTTCCTCCTTTTCTATCCGTAAAACTGGTAATAATTTTTAATAAGTTCGTACATAATAACTTCATGACCCCTCTCGTTCGGATGCAATCCGTCTGGCATACTTGATTTTCTGAACGCTGGATTATATGGCTTAAAATAATCTGTATGATAGGCATCATATACTGGTACATCCAATTCACTACAAGCCAATATCTGAGCGTTCACATAATCCTCTAACGTTAACCCTAATTTGTTTTTATCAGTATCTTTACGACGTATCGTTGTGCCACTCATAGGACATTGTCTAGTAGCTGTCATTACAAGTATTTTTGAAGTTGGATTATTTTTCCGAATAACTTCAATTGCAGAACAAAAGGCACCGTAAAACGTTTTTGTATCCGTTTTATCAGTGCCTATCGGTACACCTGCCCAATAACCATGTAACCAGTCATCATCTGTACCTTGTAATATGATTAGGTCGCCTCTAATTTGTTCTGCTTGTCTATAAATACTATTTTCAACGTTGTTTGTATCTGTAACAGTTGCCATAGTTGCGCCACCTTTTGCAAGGTTGGTCGTTTTCGCTTTTAATTTCTTGCCTAACATTTCTGTGAAATTAGTTTTTGCATGCGACCCTCTAGCTACAGAATCGCCAATCGTTCCAATTGTTTTTACATCTTTAATGTTTGATTTATCTATAAAATCATGAACGATAGTGCCGTCAGATGTAGTCACAGTTTTAGAGCTTACCTTCTGTTGTTTATCTTCAATCAAATCAGTTCTACTCATCAAATCGAGTGTTGATTTAGCTATTGACGCTACTTTAGACTTCAAGTTTTCTGCCGCTTTACTAGGATTAGAAAGGTTAACATCATTTAATCCAGAAACATAGTTAGCTGCAGTATTAACTTTTTTCATATATCGTTGTTCTCGATTAAACTCACCAAGCGTTACATCTTGCTTAACAATTACATTGTTTATACCCCTAATCGTTTTAACTTGTACTATACGGACTAAATCATTCAAACCTAGTTTGGTAGATTTTATTTGTACTATGTCTCCGGGTTGTGGGTCTGCTTCTGGATATGATTCTCTTAACACCAAAAAGTCCAAAGACAAAGATTGTTTTAACGACTTTTTCAATCTCGATTGTAATTCTTTATCCATAGTTTCTTGGTCAGTCACTTTACCATCTTTAAATGGTTCTGCGTGGATGTCGCCGTATATTTCAGCTAATGCACTTCTAGCTTCCATTACGAGCCCAGCGTGTTCGAATGTTTCTTCTCCTGAATAATTACCATATCCTCTAATGAAGGTGGCGAAATCACTTGCATCTTCCTCGAGTTTTATAGCGTTGGCGTTGACTTCGTCAGAAATAAAATAAGACGCTTTTTGATTTGCAAAAGGCGTCAATACAAACTTATATCTGTCTTTCTTTTTGTCATATGTGATCTTATATTCTAATCCAAAATGTTCCAAACCTTTTTTTAACATTTCTAACCTTGTGTCGCCTTCACCGCCGTTTTCAAACTTTGAAGATTTAACTTTGCCCTCGACTTCAAAAAGCATTCCAGTACCTTGAAACACAATGTTAAAATATCTTTCTACTGTAAAAGATCCTGTTACATTAACATAAATTCTATCAATCATTAACTTGTCTATGGGAATCTCTCTAGCAGTACATTCAACCAGTTGTCTGTCGCCTTCTGATTTCCTATCAATGACAGTTATTACATATTCTTTCTTGTCGTTTTCACCTTCGACATGACTAACAATCCATCTTTTCCCTATAGCGTTAATAACTTCATAAGTATATTTATTTTCTAGAATATCAAAAGTTAATACACCATCAGCATTAACTTTTTTCACTAAAGTTGTTTCTACTGGTACAGGTGCGCCATTACCTTTAGGTGGTCTTACAATTATTGTCATTCTGACACCTACTTATAATAAAATTTCAAATCAAACTGAACTTTTTGAACTGTTTGATTAAACTCAAATTTATTAGCTCCGTATTTAAATTTTGGTTGGGCTATGTTCGTTTCAGTGCTTATTTCGACACCGTTTTTATAAACTCGAAAGCTATCATAAACAATTTTGTCTCCAGCTTTTAGTTTAATCCCCTCAATTTTCATTATTTCAGCATGCGTTAAATTCCATACAAACGATTCTGTATCTTCGCCTAAAATAATTGTTATCTTTTTATACATGTTGAATTGGTCGTTAGGAGCACTACCATGATAGTAAACTGTACCTTTGCTCAAATTTTCAAATGTATACTTTCTTTTGTCTCCGCCTGCATGCCAATCAATATTAAAATCAAACGACCACAATCCAACCTTTTTGTTTTCTTCTAACTCTAGGCTTGTTCCAATACTTTCGCCGTATGGTAATTCTGTAGTTTCGAATTTTAGTTCAAAAGAAACTTTATTATCTTTTTGTTTAGGGTTTATAACTCCGTTAAAAATAACTTTATACTGTTTACCATTTACATAAATTTGTTGATCGTGTCTTGAATATTCATAATCCGGGAAGTTGTTTTTATCTAATTTCACGTAATCATCAGAAGTTGGTTGAGTAAACCTGTAATTCAACTCTTCTTTTCTTCTTATTTCTCGTAAATACATAGGTTCTATGTCTGTCGTTAACCTATACAACATATCTCGCATATAAGCAATGTCTGAACGATTTTTAACTTTACAAAAACAAGGAACAACTATATCTCTACTGATATAATTGCTCCCCATTAATATACGACCGTTCATATTTTCTTTGTCTTGATACTTTGTGTTGATTTGCATGCTATCAATTACTATATCGTTAACGATAAACCCGTATTCACTTAATTTGATTACAGTACCATCTTTTTTTGTTAATTCTATGTCCATTTGTAACCTCCTTTATAAGTAATACTCAGAATTGCGTTTAGCATTTCTGCCGTTAACAATACTAGTAAGCGCATCGTTATTGACATCGAATTCAACTTTAACAGTTTTCATGTTCGGTGATGTTTCAATAGAATGTGTGTGTTGTACTTGCGCATTTATATTTCCACCTAAATTACTTAAGTTTCCTGTAATACTAGAAATGTCAGGTGCGTTTAATGTAGGTTGAAATGCATCAACTACTTTATCTGCAACATTAGAAACATTACGGATAACTTTACTTGAATGATTATCTATACCTTTAACGAAACCTAGCATTGAATACACACCAACATCCATGAATTCACGTGAAGGTGAGTGAATACCCAAAGCACTTTTAGCTGCATCTAAAGCTTTCTTAGCAACATTTTTAGCCGCATCTACTAATTGGCCAGCCATTTGTCCAATACCTCTAATTAAACCACGGATCATATCAGCACCTGCAGACACAAAATCTCCTATAAAGCTTTTTATTTTATTTACTGCATTTGTCATACCTTGACTAACTTTGTTTACAACATTAACGAATCCTTGAATAACTCTATTAACAAAGTTAATTAGCGTACTTGTTATAGTAGATACCCATTGCATACCTTTAGTCACGATGAAGTTCCAAGCTTGAGACATTTTGTCTGATATAGTTGATACAACTTGTGTGAATATGCTTACAACTTTATTCCAAATTGTCGTTAATATACCAGATAAGAAACTCCAAATCGTATTCCATATATTAGAAATAAAACTCCATGCCGCTTGTAACGCAGTAGATATAGTTGTAGTGATAGCGTTCCAAACCTTAGTTGCCACAGTAACTATAGTGTTCCACAACGTTTGTAAGAACGTCCAAATAGCGTTCCAAATTGTCATTGCGATAGTCATAATTGTGGTAAATACTGTAGTTATTACAGTGACTAACAAATTCCAAATCGTAGTAGCGATTGTAATTATCGTGTTCCAGATTGTACTTAAGAATGTCCAAATAGCTGTCCATATCGTCATAACTATTGTCATTATCGTCGTGAAAACAGTTGTGATGATTGTAACTAAAAGGTTCCATACCGTTGTTGCAATAGCGATAATTCCATTCCATAACCCTTGTAAATAAGCGGCTATTTGATTCCAAACAATCATTATAAAATTGTATACATTAGTTACTGCTGTAGTGATAGCTTTTAAAATAGCATTCCATACAACCGAAGCTACAGTTTTCAACACATTCCAAACTGTAACCATAAATGTTTTTATCGCATTCCAAGCATTTATAATAAAGTTTCTGAATCCTTCATTTTTATTCCACAATAAAACAAATATAGCTATTAATGCAGCGATTACACCAATTACTATTGTTATTGGACCACCTAAAATACCAAACACAGTTACTAGTCCTGTGATAGCATTTCTAATTAATCCAATCTTACCGAATAACAATTGGAATATAGCTGTAACTAATTTTATTGGACCTTTTAATGATGTCATTGCCTTACTTAATACTAAAGTTCCTGTTTTAGCCCAACCAAACTTAGTTACTAATGCGACTAATCTTGCTGCTAATGGCCCCAGAAAATCCATTACCGCTAATATTGGAGCAATTAAAAATCTAAATGCACCAACTAAAGTTATAATGACGCCAACTAATTGTGCTGTAGCTGGATGCGCCTCAAACAAGTTAGCTATCCAACCAGTTATTGCTACTGCAACGCGTAATACTGCACTAGCTATAGGAGCCATCGCTGTTGCGAATGCAACTAATCCTCTTGCAATGTTCCCAATCAATTGCATTATTAGTGGTCCATTAGTTTGTATATAGCTGACAAAATCTTTAAACCCTTGAGATTGTCCTACTTGTTCAGACCATTCCCTAAACTTAGCTGTCATTTGTTCAAGAGATTGGAATATGCCAGTTGATGATCCACTGAATGCATTCATCAAATTGTTAATTCCAACGAAAACATTTTTAAAAATATTACCAATGATAGGTAAGTTTGTTTTTGTGTATTCAATAAAACGAGTTATCGAATTTTCTCCAGCTGCACTATTAGCCCAGTTAGAGAAAGATTGACCTAATCTATCCAACCAATCAGCCGACCATTGAAACAGTGGTGCTAATTGTGTGAATACATTGACTAATCCATCACCGAAACCGCCTGCAGCACTTAATAGCTTGTTAAATACCGAAACACCAGTTGTATTCATCATGTTGAAGAACCTTGATGCTACACCGCTATTTTGAGCCCATTTAAACACACTTTGAGACGCCTCTTCCATTCCTCTTGAAATACCACTAAAAAAAGGTTGTAAGCTCTGCATTGCTGTTTTAACAGTATTTAAACCGTTTGCAAGAGTTGTGAATATAGCGGATTGATTTTGCTTTATAATATCAGTCCATGCTGACTTTACGCCATCTAACGCTTTTTTGTATTCGTTTGTTGCTGAGCTAGCTTGTAAAGTGCCATCATTAAGCATCTTTATAGCGCTGATAGCCATTGCGCCAAACGCTACAAATCCTGCTCCCGCTATTGCTACGGCACCACCTAAAGCAAGTACACCACCAGTTAACACTTTGATAGCGTTTAATAGCGCAAATACTACAGGTACTACGCTCGCTATTACAGGTATTAAGATACTAAAAGATGATGTAAGTAATCCACCAACCATATTAGAACCTACAGTACCGAACACACGGAACATATTAGCTAAATTCCCCATCTGTCTTTGAAAATTGTCGTTTGCTTTTATTATGTAGGCATAAGCTTTCTTTAAACCATTAGTATCGACATCTACCTTTGTTGTTTTTTGTTCGGCAATGCGTCTAATGATTTTTTAAACGCATAAATAGTTGGTATAGAAAGCCCTGTATCTACATCTAGTCGAGATCTAGTTTTGTTTGGAATACTTTTAAGCTCTTCTTTAGTGCGTTTTATTTTAGAGTTAGCAACACCATTGTCCACGTCTATAATAGCTTTGGCTTTAGACCTATTTAATGCTTCAAGACTAGCTTTAGATACTTTTAACACTCGATTGAATTTACTGTTATCTGCATTGACGTCAATACTGATACGCTTCTTTTCTAGTTCGGATAACTTAACTTCTGCTTCAGCGATATCTTTAGTTAACTTTTGTTTTTGTAGTTTAACCTCAGGGCTAGCTTCTTTGGAGTTAAGTTTGTCTAGTTCAAAATTTGATTCTAATATCTTTTGTTGTAAGTCTTGTATACTAGCATCTAATTTAGCTTTTACATTTTTGTTGCTAAAGGCATCTAAAGACTTTTTAGCAACCTTGATAGTTTTTTGTAATTTTTTATCGTTAGCGTTTAATTCAACATCTTTAGTTTGATCTGCTACTCGTTTAAATCTTTGCACAGACTTAACCGCACTATCAATTTGCCTTTTGAATTTGGCTACACTAGCTTCAATAGTCGCTTTAATTTTATATTCCGTCACATTAACACCTCTCTTTCTATTGCTTATTAAATTCTGCTATAACTTTAAAGAATTCATTATTTTGTGGTTCGTATTCATCACGTTCGCTGCTAAATCTTATATCTTTACCTTCGTTAAGCCGTTGGATATTTTCTTCATAAGGCAATACGTCGTTTGCATTGTTAAAAACATATTCCTCTTTAGGTTTATTTTCTGTCCCAACATTTTTAGTAGCTGCAGCATCACGAATAGCAAACGCAAGTTTGTAACGTTCGAATTCTTGGGTTAGCATTTCATACTCTTTCGCATACATTCGATAGTTATATTCTGTTAATGTCATTTGCTCAATAACGTTCAAATCTGTAATACCAAGTGTTGACATACAAGTTATAACGATTCTGTCGTAAGTTATTACGCTTCCGCTGGTTTCTCTTCCGCTTCCACTACTTCGACTAGGTTTCGGGTCATAGGTCGCTTTCCCAACTCCGTTAAAATATCCGAACCGAATTCTTCTAGTCCGATATTTTCTGCGATTTCATCTAATGCTTCATCAATGTTATTAATAGTAATTGCTTGTTTTTTTAAGTGAGATGTAGCTGCGATTAAAACTTCGCCAATCACAACCGGATTTCCACTTTCTAAACCTACAGGCAACATTGATACACCTTGACCGATAGAAGCTTGTTCAACTTTTAAACCTAATCGGTTATCGATTTCTCTTAAAAATTTAAAACCAAAACTTAATTCTAATGACTTTCCGTTAATTTCTACATTCATAACTTAAAATCTCCATTCATGATTAATTTAAACAAAATAAATAGGGCTTAACGCCCTATTTTTATACCTCTCCTGGTGTAACCGTTGATGAATCTACCTTAGGTTGTGGAATTGCTGTTAAATCTTCGCCAGTTAACGCATCTGCTTTTGTAGTGTCATGGAATCTGTATCCAGTCGCCTTAAGTTTCTTTGTTACAGCCTCAGGTAGTGTTGCAAATCCACGTTGGAAACGACCATTCACTCCATATTCATATTCATATTCATCAATACCGTTAGCTTCTGCTTTTAATTCAAATTTATTGTGGAAACCTTGGAAATATTTCGCTTTAAATTTAGTGGCATCTCCATTTTTGCCTGGTATTCTACTTTCAACTTCCCAAGCCTCATACAATACGCGATCTACAACTGCATCTTCAATTTCATCTGCAAAATCGTCACCATAAAACATTTTAGCAGTACCAGACATTGTTGACTCAACAGAACCACCAGTGTTATAAGAACCATCCATTGTATCCTCTGTATCTGTATCAGCTTCATGTGATAAGCCGTATTCAGTTAAAAAAAGCATTTTAGTAGCATCTACTTTTTCGCCAGCTTTTCTAAATAAAATAATACGATCATTACTATTTTTCATATTTGCCATTCAATATTCCTCCGTTTTTTAAAATGTTTTGTAAGATATCGTTACTGATGTGTGTAGCAATTCTTGATTGGTAGTATCATCAACTAACTGTGTGATGTTAGTATCTTCTTCTTCAAAGTCATAATCGTTTGTTTTAACGCTAGGTGTTAAATCATCAATACATCTTTTAACAAGTCCGTCATGATGTCCTAAATCATCACTTACACTCCAAATATCAATAACTAAATTCGTGTCACCAGAATAACTATCAAACGTGTATTTACTTCTGTTTGACTCCGGCATTTTTATTACAAAAAAAGGATACGGAATCTCTTGTTGCATCTCTTTACGAGAAATAACAGGGAATCCATATCCTTGTAGCATTTCATACGCTTTATTATAAAGTTGTAAGTTCGGTGTCATGCTTTTATCTCCTATTCAAACAACGCTTTCAATTCTTCTACAGTTGATTTTCTTATTACCTCATATACTGGCCACATAAAAGGTTCTGCCTCCATGTATCGAGTACCAAACTCTAAGAAACCACTATAAGCTGCATGCGATGTGATAGTGTATTGCAAATCGCCAGTTTTTTTATATCTGATATTGCGTGATAAATTACCAGTCCAATAACCCTTATTCATTACTTCTCTAGCTTTCAATTTAGCTCGTACTACATATTCTTTGGCGTTTTCCTGTAAAATATCATCAACATCATCATCAATGTTGGTTTTCATATCGTGAAATTGGTTTAACAGTGCGTCTAATCCATCTATATTCATCAATTGACCTCTTCGATATAATATGACGTTTCGTGTCTGTATATCCTTGTATCAACTATCTTGTAGCGAATGCCATTAACCAACACGTGGCTAACAGGGTAAGATATTGATTCTTTTATCCTCAGAACACTTACATCGTTTTTTACATCACCAAATTCAAGTTGCTTTCTTGCTCTAGAAATGGGGTTAATATTGCATGGTATCGCATCATAAGTGATTAGTGTGTTTTCTTTTTTGCTAGTTTTAGGATTGTAAGTTGCTACTTGTTCTAATTGAAAAACAGCTCTATCTTCATATCTCAAAAGAACACAGCCTTCCCTTTTTTAGTTCTCGTTCTAGCATTAAAGTAATTATCAATAATAGCTTCATACTCCTTAAAATCATTTAATTCATATGAGTTGCTACGTCCATCAACCGCTTCTGATGTCATACCTTCAGCACCAATCCTGTTATATCGTTTAACTGCAACCTCTTTGATCATGTAACTAAATCTTTCGGGTATTTCTTCAACCTCAATTGGTAACATTGATAACAACTGGCTTTCACAACTTTTGATTATTTCTTCTAATTGTTCATCTTGCTTATTATCTTTAAGACCAATGCGTTTCTTAACGTCATCTAATGTAGCCATATAACCACCTACACAAGCGACTCAAAAGCACTAATAATTTCAGCTTTTGTTTGTTTTTCGTCAACATCTAAACTAGCAAGACTCGCTATTTCAATAAGTTCCTTTTTTGTTAACTTATCATCAACAACGTAAATCATTTGCTCATTGCGTTTATTTTCAACGCTGGCTAAAGATTTTATACGTTCATCTGTAGGATCATAACCTTTGCGAGGGTAGACATGCCCTTTCATATAGACATGTCTGTTATCTTCTAAATCTGTAAAATCTACTTTAACAATTCCAATGATTTCGGGCATGTTACCACTCCTAATTATTTATTAAACTTCTCCTGGAACTGAATCTGTTTTTTTGTCAGCAGGAACTAACTTAGCAAACGCTTTATCATCAGCGATATGCAATGCTACATGCATAGTTGCACGTAATGCCACCATGTCTTGTTCGAACAAGTTTACAGGTGTGCCATCTTCGTTTTTAACTGTAGATAATTGTGCAGTTTCATCGATTTTGTATTCGATTAATTGAGGGATACCATAAATCAACTTATCAAAGTCACCAGTAATTAATTCACCGCGTTTTAAATTGCTTGATTTAAGGTTAACCACAGGTAGACCATCTAACGTATCACTGTTACGGTCATAAATACGTTCCTTAGTTTCAGGATCTACAATTTTACGTAACAAGCTTCTGTTTTGTGTTTTTGAGATAAACGCATTTGCTTCTAATTCGTCATCTTCAAGTAATGCCTCTAAATCAATAATGTTATCTTGTGTGAAGTCACCTTTAATAACCTTATTAGTTTTTTCAATTGATTGCGCAATTGATTTACCGAATGGATTGTTACCTTGATTCAAAATACCTGCCTCGTCAAACTTTTTATAGAAAGCTTCAGCAATCATAGGTTTCATTTCTTCAAAGAACTGTGAATAAGTGTAATTCAAGAATTCTTTTGTTACAGGTAAGATAACCCCTAATTTAAACGCTCTCATTGTAGCATTAACCCAAGTAGCCTTAGACGTTTCGATTTTTTGACCTTCACCTACCCAGTAAGCACCTGGTTTATCAGCCCAAAAAGTAAACTTCTTCTCAGTACCTTCCATTGGTTCGTACTTACCTAATCGCATGATTTTTGAGTTTTCCATAACCTCTTGTAAGATAGGTGTTGTAAAGTCGTTTAACAACGTACCATCTTTCTTTTCGTGCATCATTACATTATCAGGGTTAAATACTTGCGGTTTAACATTGTTACTCGCAAAATGTTGTAAATTTAATTTTAATTTTTGTGTTTGTTCCATTTAAATGCCTCCGTTAATTTTTAATAATTCTTTTTTGTTTAGCAATTTCAGCCAAGTTTTGAGTTTTGTTTTTTGCCGTATGATTAAATGAATCCCCACCAGTCAATGGTGATTGTCTAGCGTTAACCTTAACCGCTTCATTAACCGCTTTTTTTACTGCATTAGAAAAAGCTTCAACATTCAATTTAGTTTGTTCAGCAGTATCTGTTACAACTAAATTAACAACCTCATCTGATGAATCAACTTCCGCTTCGCTTAACATTTTCCTTGCTTCTGAACGCATTTCATTTAATTGTTTTTCTGAGCGTAATTGCTCCAGCTCTTTTTCCAATTGTTTGCGTTCATATTCATCTTTTTGATCCTTGTTCATTTTCGCTAATTTAGCAGCTTCTTTAGCGGCTTCTTCTGCTTTTTCTTTTGCATACTCATCAGCTTTTTTCTTTTCGTGGGCTACACGACGTTCAAGTATTTCATCAACTTTCTTTTGTTGCTCTGGCGTGAAAGTTATTTCAGTACCTTCGTCATATTCTTTCTTATCAGGATTTCCTTTTTTACCATCTCCGCCTGGTTCGTCCGGATCATCTGATTGGTCTGCAAAAAATTGCAAATTAAACTTAAGTTTATTTTCTTCCATGAGATATACCTCCATTTATAGTCTGTCGACTGTTTTTCCATGCGTGCTTTTTATGTCATCAGCACGTTTTGGACATAAAAAATAGCCAACACAATTAAGTGCTAGCTATTAAAAGAGTGGTTCGTTATATTTCGGTTTTTCTTTATTGGCTAATACTGCCGACCTTACGCTGTCTAAGTTTGCATCAATAATAACTGTTTCGTTTCGCTTTTGTAACTCTTTACGTATACCTTTTAACTCTCTTGCTATGTCTCTAAGGTATTTGTCAGTATTGCTCATACCAATATCCTCCAAACACTTAATTTACTATCATACAATGCTAACTTGCCTTTAAAAACTTTTACTTTTAAATCAATCATCGCTTTTCACTTTTCCTCCGAAGTATTTTGTTTTTCGTTTCTTGTTTGGTTTTTTCGGCCACATAGATTTAGGTAGTAATGCACAATCTGAACGACAATTGATATGCATAGGGTAGAAATTAACACCAATTTTAGCGTCTTTAACTTTGAATATTTCTCCATTAAGCCCCTTGCATACTTTAGTTGTTCTACTATCAATTTTTGCAATATACATATAATATCCTTCCGGTGAAATTTCTTTCATGCTGTCAATACTTGATTGTGCGTGAACACGTGCCGATTCCGTATAAAGCAATGATTTAATTGCTGCAGTCTTTTGTCTTGCTGTGCCTTCGAATTTGTTTAGGTGCTTGCGCATATCTTTAACATATTCATTTGGATGTCGACCTCTAATAACCACATTAGCAATTATTTCTTCTACTTCTTGTTTCATCGCTTCAGTATTAGTCCATAATCGCTCTGACCAAACGACACCATGAAATTGTGTATCAACGATTGTATCTATAACTTCTTTAGCTACTTGTACACCTTCACCTAAAATACCCGCTTGATCACTGAACACACGATAAGCTGTTGATTCGAAATATTCCCTCATCGATAATTCTGTTTGAGCTGTTGCATAAGCAATTAAGAATTCTATTTGAATCTTTAACATCTGTTCTCTAGATACATACATCTTAGTGTTATACTTCTTTAATTCTTCATTTGCTCTATCGCTAAAGTCCTTGTTTTCGACCAATCTTTTTGCTTCTTCTTGAAACGCTTTTACATCGAACTCATCAATAATCTTTTGTGCTTCTTGTAATGTAACGCCTGCAAAATCTCCGTACTTAACAATAAACGCATTGATTTCTTTTTCAATGCGCTTAATCATCATATTCAATATACGTTCTATTTCTTCAGCTTTAGTTTTATCACGCTTCAACTCATTCTCGATTGCTTTGCGTCCGCGTTCTTCCCAATATTCTTGAGTGTTTTTGTTAGGCAATTACAATCATTCCTTTTTATCAACAGTATCTTTTGTATCATCATCTTGTTCGTCATCATTGATGTCTCTAGGGTCTTTATAAATACCTTTTTGAGCTTTTTTAATAGATTCTTTCTCATCTTCTTCTATTTTCTTGACTTCCAATTCAGGGTCTTGGAAGAACGAGAATAGAGACATTAAAGTTGTTTGACTAATCTTCCCGCCAGAATCAATATAAGCTTTTAATTCTTCGATTAATGATTTAGGTAAGTTTCTGTTGTATACGTATCTAACAGTATTGAAATCTTTGTTAGCGTCAATCGACCGTGTATTTTTAAGTATTGTCTCTAACAACTTAGCACGACGTCTTAACCCTTTAGTGAACAATCCTTCTTTAGTTTTAGTACGTTGTTCTAATCCGAATAATTTGTATTTCATTGCCTCGCCCGATTGAGTGCCACTAAAGTTATCATCTTTCATGTTAGGCGTGTTGGTAAACATGTGTATATCACTGTTCAAACGGTCTTTATAAGCTTCGGTACCTTGTACATCGTATTGTTTATAAATATAACCGCCGTCAACTGAACCTTCTGTTTCGATACCTGTATCCCTATTCTCATAAACGGTTGGCTCTAAAAATAACACGTTAGCTTCCTTTTGTTTTCTAACTTCTACAGGATCTAAATTTAAATTACCTTTAATAAGTAACATAGCGTCATTTAAATCACTCATATAGTTAGCAGTATCTGATTCAGCATTATCATACAAATCAATTAAAGTGATTACTTTCTCATAATCCCCTTTTCTTCTTTCGTTGTTGCTAAATTCTGTAATAGGCATACGTTCGAAAGAGTGTGATTCAAAACCGTTTTCACGTGGTGTGAGCTTCAATCCATTTGTTCTACTGGTAAGATATCTATAAACACCGTGAGAAGTAAATAAATCAACTGTAAACACTTCATCTTCGTCAGTCTTGTCTATTGGTTTAGTTCTTAAATATCTAACTCCTGCGATACTATTACGTTCAATTGTATTGTCGTATATGACAAAAGTACTCATTGCATCACTCTTGTATAAACGCGTTTCATCATCTTGGTTTCTAATCATTAACTCATAAGCTTTGCCATAAATTGACAAATCTAATCCTAAAGATCTATTGTGTGACTCAACATCATTTAAATCATTGAACGCCTCAATAGCTTCTAATACATCTTTATCATCATCTTGACATTGAATCGGATTACCTAAGAAATAACCGTTAATAAAATCGCTAATATAAGATGCGTAATCATGCGCTACACGGTTATCTGCCATGTACTCTTCTTTGCGTCGTGTTAACTCAACCAGATTCTTAGTTTTACCTTCGTAATAATCACTTAACACTTTTAATCTAGGTCGTTGGTAATCCATGTGATGTTCAATGTATTTACTTACTTCATTAATGTTTTGTAATAAATCAGACTCTGTCCCGTCATATGTGTAAACAACATTAGCTTCATCGTTAAACAAGTAATTTCTGTTTTCTCGTAAATCAGTATCCGTTTCAAATTCGTTTGCCTTTAACATTTGTTCCCTCCTATAATCCTAGAGATTTAATTACTTTTGTTTTGCTTTCTATATTCTTTTTACGTTTTTTACGTACGATATGATATTTCTCAAGACTATAACGCAATGCATCGATAATATGGTTATTAGCATCTATAGGCTTGTTCAACCACTTACCATCATTATCTTGGTCAAATGTATAAGTGTTGAACTCTTCAATAGCGTGTTCACATGATGGGTGTATAATAACTTCAAAGCCTTGAATGAATTGAATGCCTGGTAAAATAGTATTAGCGCCTTTCAACGCTTTTCTTATACCTTTAATCCCTTTAGATTTCAATTCACTGATCACTCTATCTCCACCAGCCCCATAATCAGCTGCAATATCTACATCACCTAATCCTTTTTTAATAAGCATTTGTTTTATATCATCAGTTAACATCGCTTTTTTATAGTGTTCATCATAGATGAATAACTTTTTGTTTTTTAAATCTACAACCGTACTAACAACTGTTGTAGGGTCTTGACTAAATCCAAAATCCATTCCGTGAGTTATTTCTTGCGTTCTTTTAAACTCCTCAAACCAATCAAAGTCTTCCACTTTAAAATTATCGAATACAAGCCCCTCTGCAACACCCCAATCTCCATCACAAACGATTCTTGCACGTCTAGGATTCTTTATATACAAATCTTCATATCGTTCAATATCGACTTTATCTAGCCATTCATTAACTCTATAAGTTGTTGTATCTGAAAAAGTATTGTTTAATTTTGTTTCTTCATCAAAAAATGTAGGCTTCAACCAATGTCTTTCCGACCACGGGTTAAAAGCGACTGTGATTTGCTTGAAAAATTCCGGACTATCGTAGCTACCACGTATTGACTCAACAACAGTGCTAAACTTAGCGAATGTTTCTATTTGATAAGCCTCTTCAAACCAAGCCCAACACAAAATGCCTGTATCAACAGTAATCGATGTTATTTTCAATGGGTCGTCTAAACCTCTAAACAGTATTTTTTGTCCAGTAGGTTTATACGTTATTTCCGGCAAACTTTCGTTGAATTTAAATAAGTGAGCAACGCCTAATTGGTTAGTTGCCCACTTTAAATCTGTATACGTTGATTGTTTGTTAGTGTTGCTAAATCTTCTGACTACAAGTATATTTGCCCAATCATATTTCATTATTCGATAAATGAGATTAATAGCGGTAGTTTTACTTTTCTTGCTACCCCTTGAACCTTTAACAACACGGTAAAAGTTTTTGTTGTGCCAAAACTTATTGTAGCCACCACCGATTTTATTTTTTAGATCAAGTATTTCATACATGACTAATCATCTTCCGGAATATTATCAACAAACATCGGTATTTTGTGGTCGACTTCTTGTTTGTCTGTAAATAATTTGTGATGTCTACCTAACATCTCTAAGGCTTTGTTTTGGTCACTTATTTTAGGTGACTTAGTAACAAGTTGTATGTGTTCATCGTATACTAATTGCATTTTGCCAGTATCCGGATTCTCTTTATAGTCTCCAGTTTTTGTTACGACAGCTTCAACTTCCGTGTGTTCTCCTCTAGCTGTTCTAGTTAGCCTATACAACACTTCTTTACCTGACATAATATTCTCGTCAAAGAGTTTTGTTTCAACCTCCTTGATATAATTCTGAATTTCAACATTCTTCAACATACGCTGTCCTTGTGAGTACGCCGTCTTTTCGCTATATCCGGCATGCACAGCTGACTTAGTAGCATTGCCATAACATTCAGTACCAGGTATTGTATATACTTCTGCAAACAAACGTTGCTTTTTAGTTAATTTGTTCATTTCATTTACCACCAACTCTCGCGCTATACGCTTTTTAAAATTAAAAAAGGGATTGGCTATAATCAGCCAACCCACATAGATCCTTTATTCCTAATTGCGATAAGGGAAACGCAGTAAGATAGTCAATATCCTACACTATCATAATATCTCGTTATAGGTGTCAAAAACTGTCATTTTACTGTCAAATTTAGTATTCTCCTAATTCTTCGGCTAGTTTAGACACTATTTTCTTCTTGATTCTATGCGCTGTACTTTCAGAGATGTGTATGTCATAACAAACCGCAATCAAAGTCTTTTTATTAAAATAATACTCTTGAATGAATTCGCGTTCTTTCCTACTTGATGTGTTGATTATACGTTCAATCGCACTCTTAAACTCAAGAATTTTACCTCTTCGTATACTACAAAGATAATTAGTTACTGCCATTTCTGTTTTTGATGTATTAGATGGTACAAACTCCCCGCCTATATTTGTATCTGTTGGAATCCACGGTGTCATTATTTCACTTCTTAAATCTTCAAGTTGTTTATGATAATTAGGATAATCGCACAACTCGTCTTCTAATTTCCGAACTGTTGATAATTTTAATCCGTATTTCTTTTTAGTCATGAATACCCTCCGTACAAATATGTTTAATCTTCAAAATGTCTCAATCTACTTCTTAATATCTCTATCTCCCGCTCTTTAACTTTCACATCGCCTTTTAACTGTTCAGCTTGCAACATCACACCAAACAATAAGATGACTAGTAATATAATTGCTATGACTAACCACATCATCTACTCTGACACCTCCGCCCTCATCAAATCAGACTGATCGCTCAACTTTGCGAAGTCACTCGGCATCTCTACATCATCATTAGCCGTCATCATAATATATACTTGCTCCGTTACATACTTACCTAGCTCATACATCGCTAGTAAGAATAATAGTCTTAATATTTGTTTAGTCATCGTCTGCCTCCTCAACATTAATCCCAACTATATAACCTTTGTTCAATACAAGTTCTCTGCCATAATCTTTTTCTATCGTTAAATAGTCATCATCATTTCTAAAATCATCCAAAACAAATACTATTTCGTTAAATAATTCATCTTCATGTAATACCAAACTACTACCGTCATGTAATAAAATTCTCAGCTGATTCATTTCCCACGCTCCTCAATAAGTGTGATTGATTCAATCGTATCTGTTTTAATATACGTTGGTTGCTTGATTATAGTACTTGCGTAAATATAACCATTAAAACTCGTCATTCTTTCAACATATTTTTCAAAAGGTTCAGCTGTTTTTACAAAATAAACTCCACCTGAAATAGTTTTAATTTTAACATCCGTCATTTCCGACACTCCCTTATATTTTCAAACAACTGACCTAATTTAATAATTGCATCTCTTTTAACTTGTGCCTCGTACTTTTCTTTCGCTTCTTCTTTACTCTCTGCCTCAACAACTGTAAACGTCTGATTATCTCTAGCAGTAGTAAAATGTTCATGTGGTTGTCCTGTTGAATCTTTGAATGTTGTGACTAAGTATTGTGTCACTTCCCCAAAACCTCCTTGACTCGATCTAAGATGTCTTTACACGTATCCTTT
>OKEG01000147.1_pt1 | contig 28934 bp, 26 predicted proteins | sample 1614111 | NCBI WGS metagenome assembly OKEG01 (sample SAMN04436907, study PRJEB24849) | human gut metagenome | biome: human gut; feature: NICU; material: stool | host: Homo sapiens | place: USA: Saint Louis, MO | collected 2012-04-09 | reverse complement strand
GATGATTATATGTTTAACAATTACTTACTTAGTACATAACGACTATTTTGTTGCAATGACGATTTATTATGTTGTTATTTTGTTAATCGTGTTTGATAATTTAAAAAAAGTGAAAGATCGTGAATATAAAAAAGAAATAGAAGAAAAAAATCGATATATTAATACGTTAATAACTGAACAAGAGCGTCATAGAATAGGTCAAGATTTACATGATACGCTTGGTCATGTGTTTGCAAGTTTATCATTAAAATCAGAATTAGCTTATAAAATTATTGATTCTGATACTGAAAATGCAAAAGCTGAATTGTTAGCGATTAATAAGTTGTCGCGGGAATCATTAAACAAAGTTCGCGAAATTATCGATGATATAAGATTACCATCATTTATTGAAGAAATTGAGAGTATCTGTAAAATTTTAAAAGATGCTGACATTCAGTTTACGTTTGAAAATAAAGAATTGGCACAATTATTGAGTCCTACAAAACAATCCATTTTAGTAATGATTGCTCGTGAAGCGATAAACAATGTGATTAAGCATGCAAATGCTTCAAAAGTTCATGGTCAATTACGAGCTATGAATGAACATAAATTACAGTTCATTATACAGGATAATGGAGAAGGTATTGACAGCGGCTGTGAAATAAAGAGTATTTCACAACGAGTACAACATTTAAATGGAACATTAGAAGTTGAATCGAATAAAGGTACTAAATTAATTATCGAAATGCCTACAGGGGGAATAGCATGATTTCTATAATTATTGCAGAAGATCAAAATATGTTACGACAGGCAATGGTTCAATTAATTAAACTACATGGTGATTTTGAAATTTTAGCCGATGTAGATAATGGTCTCGATGCAATAAAAATTATTGAGGCACACCATCCTGATGTAGTTATTTTAGATATTGAAATGTCAGGCATGACTGGACTTGAAGTTTTAGCAGAAATTAGAAAGAAGCATTTGAATATTAAAGTGATTATTGTAACAACTTTTAAAAGGCCGGGGTATTTTGAAAAAGCTGTTGCAAATGATGTGGATGCATATGTTTTAAAAGAACGTTCTATAGAAGAATTAGTGGAAACAATTTATAAAGTGTATAACGGTAAGAAAGAATATAGTGCTTCTCTTATGACTTCATTTTTCACAGATAAAAACCCATTAACACCAAAAGAACAAATTGTATTAAGGGAAATCGGCAATGGTTTAAGTAGTAAAGAAATAAGTGAAAAATTATTTTTGACAGATGGAACAGTTAGAAATTATACATCTGTTATAATTGATAAATTATTTGCAGATAATCGTTTTGATGCTTGGAAAAAGGCGAATGAAAAAGGCTGGATCTAAATATAATCAAAAAAGTATTGAGTGTTTTGATTTAAGAGACTTTGAAAGTGAGTCAATAATCAAAATCTTACTCAATACTTTTATTTTGGTACTCGCAAGTTAGATTTGTTAACTAATTGTTTCGTTTATTATAAAACGAAACAATCAGGTAAACGATAAAGCCTGCAAAGATACCCAATAAAATAGATAGTACTGCCGTCACTATTAATGGTAATTTGAAAAATATTTGTAGGAAAATACCAATGATAATTGCGATAATTACTGCAATTAATGTGACTGTATTTTCATTTGAAATGTTCATTCATTTTCACTCCTTAACAATAACATTATATCATGCTATAGCTTTCCAAAATATTGAAATATGTAGATATGGCTATTGACGATATTTCTTAACTTTTATATGATTAATCGGAATGAAAAAAGAGAAGTAGGTGGCAAAATGAAGTCAAATAAATCGCTTGCTATGATTGTGGTAGCCATCATTATTGTAGGTGTATTAGCATTTCAATTTATGAATCATACGGGTCCTTTTAAAAAGGGAACAAATCATGAAACTGTACAAGATTTAAATGGTAAAGATAAAGTACATGTTCAAAGAGTTGTAGATGGTGATACATTTATTGCAAATCAAAATGGTAAAGAAATTAAAGTTAGGCTTATAGGGGTTGATACGCCAGAAACGGTGAAACCGAATACGCCTGTACAACCATTTGGCAAAGAAGCATCAAATTATAGTAAGAAGACATTAACAAATCAAGATGTTTATTTAGAATATGATAAAGAAAAACAAGATCGCTATGGTAGAACATTGGCGTATGTATGGATAAGTAAAGATCGTATGTACAATAAGGAATTAGTGGAAAAGGGACTTGCTAGAGAGAAGTATTTTTCACCAAATGGCAAATATAGAAATGTATTTATAGAAGCACAAAATAAAGCTAAACAACAGAAATTAAATATTTGGAGTAAATAATTAAATAGGTGATTATATATATTAAAGTAAAATATACTTGAAGCATCGATTTATTATTATCATAAATTTATATATAGAAATAATTTAAAGGCATAATAACCATAGTGCGTATCGAGCGTAATGGATTATTATGCCTTTGATTTTACTTGAATATAGCTGTGATTTGATCAACCTGTTCTTTATTTAAAGGGTGTTTAGATAGCTCTATGGCTTCGCTAATAATACGTCGTAACGAAGATTTTGTTGAAACTGTATCAACATATTTATCTCTTTCTTCAGAGCCTTGAATGATATTAACTGTACCATCACTAAAGTAAATAACACCGGTACTTTGGACTTTAAAGTTAAAGTTTTGTTCAATATGATCCTTTAATGCTTTAGCATTATTTGCTGCTAATTGATACGGATCATAATCATAAAAATCATAAATAACACGATTTGGTTGAACTGTTTCTGTAAAAGTATAGATAGACTTTCTTGATGAATTAAACTGATCATGATATTGCTGGCTAATGTAATGACCGACAACTTTTTCAATATTACTATTGCTTATTTCTGTATCATGCTCATCAGGTACATCAAAGTGATAAAATGTTTTTTCACCCCAGCTTTTTACATCAACGTTTATTAAACCGATATCTGAAACAATGATAAAATCAAATGAACGTGCATACTCGAAAAACGGATGTTTAGTAGCTAAATTGCTTGTAACGATAATATCGTAATATTTTAATTTACCATTTTCGAGATAGCTATCTAAAATCTTGCGTAATTCTCTTTTAGCATTTTTGTATGCATGGTGGCCAACATCATTATTAGAACTCAGCATTTGACTTCTTAATTCAGCATTTTCTGCACTTAATGCTTTGTTCTTTTTAATAAGTTGCTTTCTTGCATAAACTTCGGTATCTATTTTACTATTACTATACCTTTGATTTAAAACTAATATACCAATTAATGCTACAATGATAATGATAAGTACAACATAAAAAGACATTTTTTCACCAATCCTTTTTGACTTCTTTAACTTTGTATACAATAATAATTAATAAAGATTAATTGTTATTCAATTTCCCACATTTTTATTAGTTGATTTTAGTTCATCATTGTTATAATCAAATTATAAACTGACAGATATTGATGTTCAATGAATATGACGTGAAAGATTCGTGAATTCAAGTTTATGTCGAATTTATGTTATAACGGTCATTTAAATGACAGAATTAGGTCACTCATAGTATTTTGAAGATTGAATTCATTAATTTTAAAATGTATAATGATATTTGTGAAAGCGCTTGCTTAGGAGGTGTATTTGAGAGTGAATGAAATGAATGCTAAAGAACAATTAGTGGACAATTTAATGAAAACATCATCGCAATTATTTAAATTTCACGGTGAAGTTGCCATGCAGCTTTTCTTAAATGATGAATTAAAATTACCTTCTATTGTTGAAATATGCGTGGAACGTAAGCGTTTAAGTGATATTGTGAAAGTTATTCCGCAATCATATGCGTTACTATACATAGATAAGCAAGATCAAGCAATAGCTAAAGAAGATTTATCACTTTCAAAAATTGCAAAAGTTTATGTGCAATATGATGATACAACAATAATGAGTATTTTCGTTTATGATGTTGTAAATGATGAATGGATTTTTAGATTGGATCCGAATATACGTATACCTAAGAGTAACATTTACTTCCATAGTTTAAATTGGGATGTGGATTATATTAAACCGGAGATTGTTCTAATGTATGATCTAATGCAACACCATCAGTATCATCATTATTCCAATTATAAACGTGTCATAGATGCATTAAGCTACTATCAATTTTTTATTTTAAAATTTGTAGTAGGTGAGCAACGTATTAAGGATGCAATCCAGAGAACAATAAATAATTAAGAAAAAGCAATTCATAACGCAGTTGAATACATGTGTTACGAATTGCTTTTATATTAGTTTTTATCACACAAGTTTTTTAATGCAACCCCGTGATAGCAAAACTCATATGTAGATAATACAGCTTTTTCAGCATCATCTACATGAATTCCAAACATCATCGAGATTTCCGAAGCACCTTGGTTAATCATTTTTAAGTTAATTTTTGATTCAGCTAAGGCATGTGTAATTTTATTTGCAGTACCGATGACTTTATTCATTCCTTCACCGACAATCATTAAAATTGCTAAATCATGCTCAATACTTAACTCATCAACATCACATTTTTGACGAATTTCATTTAATACTTTTGTTTCTTTATTTTGAATTTGTTTTGAACGCATAACGATACTGATAGTATCAATACCTGAAGGCATATGATCAAATGAAATATTATTATCCTCTAAGACACCTAATATCTTTCTAGTAAAGCCGACTTGTCTATTCATTAAATACTTTTTGATATTAATGACAGTAAAATCTTTATCACAACTTATACCGCTAATCACATTTTTCGCATTTATTTCTCTATCATGCACTATAAATGTACCCTTATCTTGAGGGCGGTTCGTATTTTTAATCACCACAGGGATGCGATCTTTATAAAGTGGTTGTAAGGCTTCATCATGGAAAACACTAAAACCAGCATAAGATAATTCACGCATTTCTCGATAAGTGATTTCTTCGATTAATTCAGGATCTTTGATGATATTTGGATTAGCTTTATAAATACCAGACACATCGGTGAAATTTTCATAAATTGTGGCTCTAACACCACTTGATATGATGGCGCCAGTTATATCTGATCCACCACGTGGAAATGTAACTATATATCCTTCATGAGATACGCCAAAAAATCCTGGGATAATTAGTTTTTCATCATAATCTCTTAATTTTTTAATTTCAGAGTAAGCACTATCTAATATTTGTGCTTCTTGTGGGACGTCAGTAACAAAAATACCCGCTTCCTTCGGTGATATATATTTTGTTGGTATACCTTGACTATTATTATATAAAGCTATCAATTGCGCATTAAAATCTTCACCACAAGAAAGTAATGCATCTAATAGTCTCTTCGGTTCATTTTTTAATTGATTAATATAATGTTCCAAAGTCACATCTATCGTCCGTAAAATACTTTCATCCATTTGCAATTCTTTTACAATATCATCATAACGCTGAATAATTTCTCTTTTTTTATCATGATAATCAAGATGATTAATGACCTTTTCATATAATCTGATTAACAAATCAGTTGTTTTAATATCATTATCATGTCTTTTACCTGGAGCAGAAACGATAACAATCTTTCGCTCTGGATCAGAATTAACAATATTTAAAACCTTTTTAATTTGAGTAGCATTGGAGACGGAGCTACCACCGAATTTGGAAACTTTCATAGTGCATGCCAACCTTTCTAAAAAATCAGAAAATTGTATTCAGTTTTGTAAGTAAGAATGATATTATGTATTTATATTTTGAATATTACGAACTTTACAAAAATAAAGAATAATTCTATACTATACTATCATCTAGTGTTTTTCAATAATACATTTGTTTTTCTCAAAAGCACAAACGGAGGTACATAAAATGAAAAAATTAAATATAGCATTATTAGGATTAGGTACTGTCGGATCTGGTGTTGTTAAAATCATCGAAGAGAACCGACAGCAAATTCAAGATACATTAAATAAAGATATTGTCATAAAGCATATTCTTGTTCGAGATAAATCTAAAAAGAGACCGCTAAATATTAGCCAATATCATTTAACTGAAGATGTTAATGAAATTTTAAATGATGATTCATTAGATATTATCGTTGAAGTCATGGGAGGAATTGAACCAACTGTAGATTGGTTAAGAACAGCACTTAAAAATAAAAAACATGTTATTACCGCAAATAAAGATTTATTAGCAGTACATCTTAAACTTTTAGAAGATTTAGCAGAAGAAAATGGTGTAGCTTTAAAGTTTGAAGCGAGTGTAGCAGGTGGTATTCCGATCGTAAATGCCATAAATAATGGTTTGAATGCGAATAATATTTCAAAATTTATGGGAATTTTAAATGGTACCTCTAATTTTATTTTATCTAAAATGACCAAAGAGCAAACGACATTTGAGGAAGCACTTGATGAAGCGAAAAGACTTGGTTTTGCTGAAGCGGATCCAACTGATGATGTAGAAGGGGTAGATGCAGCGCGTAAAGTTGTCATTACATCATATTTATCATTTAACCAAGTCATTAAATTAAACGACGTTAAACGAAGAGGAATTAGTGGTGTAACTTTAACTGATATTAATGTAGCCGATCAACTGGGGTATAAAATTAAATTGATTGGTAAGGGAATATATGAAAATGGCAAAGTTAATGCATCAGTAGAACCAACGTTAATTGATAAAAAGCATCAATTAGCAGCTGTAGAGGATGAATATAACGCGATTTATGTCATTGGTGATGCCGTTGGTGACACGATGTTTTATGGAAAAGGAGCAGGCAGTTTAGCAACAGGTAGTGCCGTTGTCAGTGATTTATTGAATGTAGCATTATTCTTTGAATCAGATTTACACACATTGCCACCACATTTTGAATTAAAGACAGATAAAACAAGGGAAATGATGGATTCTGATGCAGAAATTAATATTAAAGAAAAATCCAATTTCTTTGTAGTAGTAAATCAGGTCAAAGGTTCATTTGAAAATTTTGAAAATGAGTTAAAGGCAATATTACCATTCCACCGATCATTAAGAGTTGCAAATTACGATAATCAAGCATATGCCGCTGTTATAGTTGGATTGGAATCATCACCGGAAGAATTAATCACTAAGCATGGATACGAAGTTGACAAAGTATACCCAGTAGAAGGAGTTTAATTATAATGAGAAGATGGCAAGGATTAGTAGAAGAGTTTAAAGCACATTTACCAGTAAATGAAAATACACCAAAATTAACATTGAATGAGGGAAATACACCACTCATTCATTGTGAAAATATGTCTGAAATACTAGGTATAGATTTATATGTGAAGTATGAAGGTGCCAATCCGACAGGTTCATTTAAAGATCGCGGTATGGTAATGGCTGTGACAAAAGCAAAAGAGCAAGGTAAGAAAATTGTAATATGCGCTTCGACTGGAAATACATCAGCGTCTGCAGCAGCATATGCAGCGAGAGCAGGTTTAAAAGCTATCGTCGTAATACCAGAAGGTAAAATTGCATTAGGTAAATTGTCGCAAGCAGTAATGTATGGTGCAGAAATTGTTTCTATTGAAGGAAACTTTGATGAAGCTTTAGAAATTGTAAAAGAAATTGCAAAAAGTGGCGAAATCGAGCTTGTAAACTCTGTCAATCCATTTAGAATCGAAGGGCAAAAGACAGGCTCATTTGAAATTGTGCAACAATTAGACGGTGAAGCACCTGATATTTTAGCGATTCCTGTAGGTAATGCAGGTAATATTACTGCATATTGGAAAGGCTTTAAAGAATATCATGAAGCTAAAGGATCACAATTGCCGAAAATGTTTGGCTTCCAAGCTGAAGGCGCATCACCAATTGTTCAAAATAAAGTCATTAAAAATCCTGAAACGATTGCAACTGCTATTCGAATTGGTAATCCTGCTAGTTGGGATAAAGCGACTAATGCTCTTAAAGAATCAAATGGATTAATAGATAGTGTTACTGATGATGAAATTCTAGAAGCATATCAGTTAATGACAACTAAAGAAGGTGTCTTTAGTGAACCAGCAAGTAATGCTTCTATTGCAGGTTTAATTAAATTGCATAGACAAGGTAAATTACCTCAAGGTAAAAAAGTAGTTGCGATTTTAACTGGTAATGGATTAAAAGATCCTGATACTGCTATTTCACTACTAGATAATCCGATAAAGCCATTGCCAAATGATAAAGATAGCATTATCGATTATATTAAAGGAGCTTTATAACATGTCGAATGTTTTGGAGTTAACAATTCCTGCATCAACAGCCAACCTTGGAGTTGGCTTTGATTCTATAGGTATGGCTTTAGATAAATTTTTGCATCTGTCTGTAAAGGAAACATCAGGGATAAAATGGGAATATATTTTCCATGATGATGCATCGAAGCAATTGCCTACTGACGAAACAAACTTTATTTATCATGTGGCACAACAAGTTGCTGCTAAATATAGTGTTGACTTGCCTAATTTATGTATCGAAATGAGAAGTGATATTCCATTGGCAAGAGGATTAGGTTCGTCAGCTTCTGCTTTAGTAGGAGCTATATATATCGCAAATTATTTTGGTGATATCCAACTGTCTAAACATGAGGTATTACAATTAGCGACTGAAATCGAAGGACATCCTGATAATGTTGCGCCGACCATTTATGGTGGTTTAATCGCTGGATATTATAATGATGTCACGAAAGAAACGTCAGTTGCACATATCGACATACCAGACGTGGATGTGATTGTAACGATACCAACTTATGAACTAAAAACAGAAGCATCAAGACGTGCTTTACCACAAAAGTTAACTCATAGTGAAGCGGTTAAAAGTAGTGCAATTAGTAATACAATGATTTGTGCATTAGCACAGCACAATTATGAATTAGCAGGTAAGCTCATGCAACAAGATGGCTTTCATGAACCGTATCGTCAGCATTTAATTGCTGAATTTGATGAAGTGAAAACAATTGCTAGTCAACATAATGCCTATGCAACTGTAATTAGTGGTGCTGGACCAACTATTTTAATATTTAGTCGCAAAGAAAATAGTGGCGAATTAGTTCGCGCTTTAAATAGAAATGTAGTTACATGTCATTCTGAATTAGTGGATATTAATGTTAGTGGTGTTAAAGAACGAATTGTATACCAATAGACACTTTATATTGTAAAATAGTATTGAATGTGAAATAGAGAGGAGATTTAATGCGATATGACAAATTATAAAGTTGTCGTTTTAGACATGGATGACACATTGCTAAATTCAGATAATGTGATATCAGAAGAAACTGCAAATTATTTAACAGCAATTCAAGATGAAGGATATTATGTTGTTTTAGCATCTGGTAGACCTACTGAAGGTATGATTCCAACTGCTAGAGATTTAAAATTACCTGAACATCATAGCTTTATTATTAGTTATAACGGCAGTAAAACGATTAACATGACTAATGAAGAAGTAGAAGTAAGTAAATCGATTGGTAAGCAGGATTTCGATGAAATTGTAGATTATTGTCGAGATAGAGGATTTTTCGTTCTTACATATCATGATGGTCAAATTATTTACGACAGCGAACATGAATATATGAATATTGAAGCGGAATTAACTGGTTTACCGATGAAACGTGTTGATGATATCAAAGCATATATTCAAGATAATGTTCCTAAGGTCATGGGTGTAGATTATGTATCGAATATTACAGAAGCTAGAATTGATTTGAATGGTGTGTTCAACGATAATGTAGATGCTACGACAAGTAAGCCATTCTTCTTAGAATTTATGGCCAAAGATGTTTCAAAAGGAAATGCAATTAAAGCGTTATGTCAAAAATTGGGATATTCGGTGGATCAAGTCATTGCTTTTGGTGATAGTATGAATGATAAATCAATGTTTGAAGTTGCAGGTCTAGCTATTGCTATGGGGAATGCATCAGATGAACTTAAGCAATATGCAGATGAAATTACGTTGGACCATAATGAAAATGGTATTCCACATGCGCTCAAAAAATTGTTATAAATTTTAAAATAAGCCTTAACACATGATATTTGAATAAGATATCTTGTGTTAAGGCTTTTTATTCATGTGAAAATGACTTCAGTTATACTATGAAGAATTTGAAATACATATTTTAGATTAGTAATGATATCAAACGAATAGAGTAGATGTATATTTTTAAAATAAATCAAGTATTAATTAGTCACGGAAGGTAGATAAATAAATTTGAATCATTCTGAATAATAACGAATGTATTAAAAATGCAGTGACAATCTAACATTAATTGTTAAAATCACTGCAAGCATCTTGATTTTATTTAGCTGTTTGTGTCCAGTCATGCTTCCCTCTGAAACGTTTTACATGAGCATATATTTGGTCAGCAGTATAATCTAAATTTGTATAAACTGTAATACTGAACGCTGATTGGTTTTCAGCAAATGATTCTTCGGAAAATAATTCCTTTAAGTGCGTAAATAAATCATTCATTTGTTTATGGTTTAAACCGGGATATTCCCTTAAAGTTCTCTTTAATAATTGTCCGTTCTTTTCTTCTAATGCTTGAACTACAATAACAAATCTCTCATCTTGCTTTAGTACATCATCAAATAAATTTGTTTGTCCAATCATTGAATTTCACCCCTGAAAAGTTATTGTTATCTATATTATACACGATATGCAAAATATCTAAAATAAAGAATGGTAACATGGTCATAATAAAATATAAACAGTCTACTAGTTAATACACTTTATACTAGAAAAAGATATTAAAGTATATCTACTTTACACCATTAAAAAAGCGGCAAATGCTATAGATAATCTAAAGCATCTGCCGTGTGGGAATTTATTTATTTTTGATTGTCATAATCGTGTGGTTTTAAATTAATTGTTTCTAGCTTTACAAATTTTGTTTTGTGAATGATTTTATGAATAAAGTAAATCAACGCTAGAATGATTAAAGGTAAAAAGTTTTTAAAAGCATTTAACCATTGATCTTTTAAAATATATTCAACTGAACCACCAAATAGCAAGAATAATAGCGTAGCGATGACAATGATTGGTCCTAATGGATAAAAAGGTGCTTTATATGGTAGGACCTTATTAGGATCTTGACCTTGTTTTTTAATAGCTTGTCGCAATCGTATTTGTGACCAAATGCTTGATCCCCAAACAACTATAATCATTGAACCAATAATTTCAAGTAAATTAAAAACGGCATTTGAATTAAAGTTTGCATAAATAATAACAATAACAACGACTGCATATGTAGTTAATAATGCTCTTAATGGTAACTTTGTTGTCTTGTTTAATTTACTTAAAAATTTAGGTGCTTTTTTGTCTGAACTTAAGGAATACAACATTCTGCCTGTTGTATACACACCTGAATTTGCAGCGGATAATAATGAAGTTAATATAACTGCATTGATTACTGATGCTGCAAAGGCTATGCCTACTCTATCGAATACAATTGTAAATGGACTTTGACTTATTGAACTACTTGCTCTTAATAATGATGGATCTGTGTACGGAATAATTGCACCAATGACTGCAATTGATAATACATAGAATAAAAGTATACGCCAAAACACTTGTTTAATTGCTTTAGGCATAGACTTTTTAGGATCATCTGATTCGCCAGCAGTTACTGCTACTACTTCAGTACCACCAACTGAGAATCCAGCGACTAATAATACGCCTAGGAAACCAGAGATACCACCAACAAACGGTGCTTGGCCTTTTGTATAGTTTTCAAATCCATATGCATGACCACCTAAGATACCGAAAATCATTAAAAAGCCAAAAATAACGAATACGATGATTGTTAACACTTTAATTAATGATAACCAAAACTCAGTTTCTCCAAATGATTTTACAGAAAAAATGTTTAATAATAGTAAAATTGTAATAAAGATTAAGCTCCAAGTAATGGGGTGGAAAAATTTAAATGTGTCCCAGAAATAAAGCACATTTGACGCTACTATGACATCAACACTTGTAACTAATGACCACAATGCCCAATACAACCATCCCATGGTAAAGCCTAGAGATGAGTCAATAAAGCGTGTTGAATAAGAGCTGAATGAACCTGATACTGGATAAAATGTTGCCAACTCTCCAATTGATGCCATTAAGAAATATAGCATGACACCAATAACAAGATAAGCGAGTATAGCGCCTCCAGGACCAGCTTGAGAAATGATATTACCAGTAGCTACAAATAGACCAGTCCCAATTGCACCACCTATAGCAATCATGGAAATGTGTCTTGAGTTAAGACTACGGTTCATTTTATTATCTTCCATATTTAGTCTCCCATCTATTTAAATATACCCATTATTGTAAGCTTTTTAAGTGTACTATTCAATAACTATTTAGCACTGTAAAGCGAAAAAATTAAAATTTTCTGATTTTTTAATCATCTTGAGCATGTTTAATTGTAATTCTGATGGGGTTAAATTATAATATGTATTAAATTATAATTATTATAAATTGTGGAGGGATGACTATGTCACAACAAGACAAAAAGTTAACTGGTGTTTTTGGGCATCCAGTATCAGATCGAGAAAATAGTATGACAGCGGGACCTAGGGGACCACTATTAATGCAAGATATTTACTTTTTAGAGCAAATGTCTCAATTTGATAGAGAAGTAATACCAGAACGTCGAATGCATGCCAAAGGTTCTGGTGCATTTGGGACATTTACTGTAACTAAAGATATAACAAAATATACGAATGCTAAAATATTCTCTGAAATAGGTAAGCAAACCGAAATGTTTGCCCGTTTTTCTACTGTAGCAGGAGAACGTGGTGCTGCTGATGCGGAGCGTGACATTCGAGGATTTGCGTTAAAGTTCTACACTGAAGAAGGAAACTGGGATTTAGTAGGGAATAACACACCAGTATTCTTCTTTAGAGATCCAAAGTTATTTGTTAGTTTAAATCGTGCGGTGAAACGAGATCCTAGAACAAATATGAGAGATGCACAAAATAACTGGGATTTCTGGACGGGGCTTCCAGAAGCATTGCACCAAGTAACGATCTTAATGTCAGATAGAGGGATTCCTAAAGATTTACGTCATATGCATGGGTTCGGTTCACACACATACTCTATGTATAATGATTCTGGTGAACGTGTTTGGGTTAAATTCCATTTTAGAACGCAACAAGGTATTGAAAACTTAACTGATGAAGAAGCTGCTGAAATTATAGCTACAGATCGCGATTCATCTCAACGCGATTTATTCGAAGCCATTGAAAAAGGTGATTATCCAAAATGGACAATGTATATTCAAGTAATGACTGAGGAACAAGCTAAAAACCATAAAGATAATCCATTTGATTTAACAAAAGTATGGTATCACGATGAGTATCCTCTAATTGAAGTTGGAGAGTTTGAATTAAATAGAAATCCAGATAATTACTTTATGGATGTTGAACAAGCTGCTTTTGCACCAACTAATATTATTCCAGGATTGGATTTTTCTCCAGACAAAATGCTGCAAGGGCGTTTATTCTCATATGGCGATGCGCAAAGATATCGATTAGGAGTTAATCATTGGCAGATTCCTGTAAACCAACCTAAAGGTGTTGGTATTGAAAATCTTTGTCCTTTTAGTAGAGATGGTCAAATGCGTGTAGTTGACAATAACCAAGGTGGAGGAACACATTATTATCCAAATAACCATGGTAAATTTGATTCTCAACCTGAATATAAAAAGCCACCATTCCCAACTGATGGATACGGCTATGAATATAATCAACGTCAAGATGATGATAATTATTTTGAACAACCAGGTAAATTGTTTAGATTACAATCAGAGGACGCTAAAGAAAGAATTTTCACAAATACAGCAAATGCAATGGAAGGCGTAACGGATGATGTTAAACGACGTCATATTCGTCATTGTTACAAAGCTGACCCAGAATATGGTAAAGGTGTTGCAAAAGCATTAGGTATTGATATAAATTCTATTGATCTTGAAACTGAAAATGATGAAACATACGAAAACTTTGAAAAATAAATTTGATATGTAGTTTCTATATTGCGTAGTTGAGCAGTTTATGATATCATAATAAATCGTAAAGATTCCTAACAAGAGAGGGTGTTTAACGTGCGCGTAAACGTAACATTAGCATGCACAGAATGTGGCGATCGTAACTATATCACTACTAAAAATAAACGTAATAATCCTGAGCGTATTGAAATGAAAAAATATTGCCCAAGATTAAACAAATATACGTTACATCGTGAAACTAAGTAATTCTTATCATTCAAATACGACGATTTGAAAATAAAGCGGGCTTACCTATTATATTGGGGAGCTCGCTTTTTTATGAAATTTCTGTAAAGAGTGATTAATGAATTGAGTTTCATCGATAGATCAATATATGATTGTATTAGTTGTTACTTTATTAAAATTTGAGAATATTTATAGAAGGAAATAGATTACTGATTTTATGAAGTCACTTTGTTAGCGAATGCTTGAAAGAGTATTTAATATAGTAGAATTTAAAATTTCAAAGCGGAATTTAATAAGTACGAAGTAATTCTGGATATGTTTTATAAATGTTCGACAATACATTTTAATGTTAAATATGATGGTTTAGAAATGATTTAACAAAGAAATGAAACTTTACTGTTGAATTATGTGAGGATTGTGTTATTATATAAATCGTAATAATTACGATTTGATAAAAAGTGAGGTAACTATATATGGCTAAGAAATCTAAAATAGCAAAAGAGAGAAAAAGAGAAGAGTTAGTAAATAAATATTACGAATTACGTAAAGAGTTAAAAGCAAAAGGTGATTACGAAGCGTTAAGAAAATTACCAAGAGATTCATCACCTACACGTTTAACTAGAAGATGTAAAGTAACTGGAAGACCTAGAGGTGTATTACGTAAATTTGAAATGTCTCGTATTGCGTTTAGAGAACATGCACACAAAGGACAAATTCCAGGTGTTAAAAAATCGAGTTGGTAAAATCAAATTTCGTACTTTAGCCCATTTACAATATCAATAAAACAATGTACAGTATATACGAATGCTATAAACTGAATGTTTTCTCAAATTAATAAGGAAACATTCGGTTTTTAATTTGCATTTAAAAATAATTAGTTTTTAAAGGGGCTATTTAAAGTGAAAATATTTGATTACGAAGATATTCAATTAATACCTAATAAATGCATAGTTGAAAGTAGGTCTGAATGTGATACAACTATCCAATTTGGTCCGAAAAAATTCAAGCTACCTGTAGTTCCTGCAAATATGCAAACAGTTATGAATGAGAAATTAGCGAAATGGTTTGCTGAAAATGATTACTTTTATATCATGCATCGTTTTGATGAAAAAGCAAGAATACCTTTTATAAAACATATGCAAAATTCAGGCTTATTTGCATCTATTTCAGTTGGTGTAAAGAAAGCGGAATTTGATTTTATTGAAAAGTTAGCTCAAGAAAAATTAATCCCCGAATATATTACAATAGATATTGCGCATGGTCACTCAGATTCAGTGATAAACATGATTAAACATATAAAAACCCATATACCTGATAGTTTTGTTATTGCTGGTAATGTTGGTACGCCAGAAGGTGTTAGAGAATTAGAAAATGCTGGTGCTGATGCTACCAAAGTCGGTATAGGTCCAGGTAGAGTTTGTATTACAAAGATTAAAACAGGTTTTGGTACTGGTGGTTGGCAGTTAGCGGCATTAAACATATGTAGTAAAGCAGCTCGTAAACCTTTGATTGCCGATGGTGGTATAAGAACGCATGGCGACATCGCTAAGTCAATTAGATTTGGTGCATCAATGGTCATGATTGGTTCATTATTTGCGGCACACGAAGAATCACCTGGTGAAACTGTAGAACTTGATGGTAAACAGTATAAAGAATATTTTGGTAGTGCATCTGAATTTCAAAAAGGCGAACATAAAAATGTAGAAGGTAAAAAAATGTTTGTAGAGCATAAGGGTTCATTAATGAATACCTTAAAAGAAATGCAACAAGATTTACAAAGCTCAATTTCATATGCCGGTGGAAAAGACTTGAAATCATTACGTACTGTAGATTATGTTATTGTTAGAAACTCTATTTTCAACGGTGATAGAGATTAATATTTATAGTAGGTGATGTAAATTAAAAAATTCATAGTAACTGTTGTTGCGTTTTTATCAATTATTATCATTGCGCCAATAACAGAATTTAAACCATTCATTCATTTACAAAATGAAGTAAGGCAATATATTGACATTCACATCAATAAAGAAACAATTTCTGCGGAAAATAAATTGGATACGCCGAAGAAACAACAATTTGCCTTTAACAATATACAAATGAACATGTCGAAGTCAGATGTTGAGAAAACATTGAATAAACCAAAAAGAGTTACATTTAATGAATATGGCACGAAGTGGTATACGTATTATGATGGTGATTACAATAATTTTATAATGGTAAGTTACATTAAAGATAAAGTAAATGCGTTATATACAAATCAAAATATCATCACTTCAAAATCAAAAATTAAATACAATACACCGAAATCGGTTGTAAGGCAAAGATTAGGCGAACCAGAAACAGAGATTGTTAAAGGTAGAGTGCGTTACGAACAAAATAATAAAGAATATGATGTTTTCCATAAAAATCACATTTATACGACGGTATTTTATGATAAGCATCGACGTAATAATGTAACAGCTGTTTTACAAGTAAGTGATGCTATGGAAAATAGATTAAAAGAACAATATGGAGCACCTTCGAAATCGCTTGCAGATAGTTTTGAACTACAAAATTTTGATTTAGTTAATGCTGAAAGAAAACAACATCAATTATCTACATTGAAGTATTCTAAACAGAATTCTGAAACTGCTCGTAAGCATAGTAAAGATATGGCCAAAAATCATTATTTTGATCATACAAATTTAAAAGGTCAATCACCATTTGATCGATTGAAAAAAGATGGTATTACATTTAACTCAGCCGGAGAGAATTTAGCATATGGTCAAGTTAGTAGTATCTATGCACATCAAGGATTAATGAATTCTATTGGTCACAGAAAAAATATTTTAAATGATACGTTTAAAATATTAGGTGTTGGTGTTGATTTTAATGATGAAAAACAACCTTTTTGGACAGAAAATTATACTGGTTAATGTTTTTGGCATGAGATTAAAGGGTAATGTTTGTCTGTAAGGAAGTAGATAAACATGATGACAACAGATAAACCAAAAGATGCGGATATACTTGAACGCGTCAAAGATATACTTAATAAAAAAGAAAGAAAAAAATAATAATGGCTCGCTCCTGTAAATTATTACGGGGGCGAGTTTTAATTTGTGTAACATTTTGCAGGAATCTGTAATTCAAAATTTATATTAAAGAATGAGATTATCTAACAATTCGCAATTTCTGTTTGAACTGAATTTAGATTAGAATAAATAAAACCTCTTGAAAACGAAACTTTTTCAAGAGGTCCAAAATTTATAAAAATGAGGGCTTAACAATTACGATAATATATAACGGTTTAAAATATTACATTTCGCGGTACAAACCAATTACTTTCCCAATTACAGCAACATTGTCGAGGTAAATTGGCTCCATTGTACTATTTTCAGGTTGTAATCGATAACGATTTTTTTCTTTATAGAAGCGTTTGACAGTTGCCTCATCTTCCTCAGTCATAGCAACAATAATGTCTCCATTTTCTGCTATGGTTTGACTGCGAACAATTACTTTGTCTCCGTCTAATATACCAGCCTCAATCATACTGTCGCCTACGACGTTTAATATGAATATGTCGCTATTGTGTGTCGATGTTAAGTGTTCAGGTAATGGAAAATATTCTTCAATATTTTCTACTGCGGTAATAGGAACACCTGCTGTGACTTTACCAATAACTGGCACATGAATCGTTTCTTCCATATTAATATTATCATTTGTTTGATCACTTACAATTTCTATAGCGCGTGGTTTCGTTGGATCTCTTCTTATATAGCCTTTTTCTTCAAGACGTGAAAGGTGACCATGAACAGTTGAACTGGATGCTAAGCCAACTGCTTCTCCAATTTCTCGAACACTAGGCGGATAACCTTTCATTTGAACAACTTGTTTAATATAGTTATATATTTCGCTTTGTCGTTTTGTTAATTCTCTCATATATAGGCACTCCCTAAATTAATTTAAATACAGTATATCATTAATTCACAACCAAAACAAACATTTGTTCGTTAAAATATTGACACAGAACATAAGTTCTGATAAATTACTAATACAAACAAATGTTCTAGGAGTGGAAATGATGTTTTACAATAAATATAAAAACGTATCAACATATATCATCATATTTTTAGTTTCAAGTGCAGCCTTTGCAATATTCTTGTTAAGTGCGAACATTAGTGCTCACTCGGAACAAGTGTACGAAATGACTGACCATCAAATTAAGAACAATACGATAAATAAAGAATACGAACATAAAGACCCTACAAACGATAGCGAACAAAGAGATGGGAAAGTGTTCGCTTTAATAAATTGATACATTGTCACAACGTTATTTTGCCTATTTTTGCGAAATAGCGTTTTTTATTACTTTTTTGCTGATCTTAAATTTGTTATATTTTGTTAAAGTATTATAATGATTGAATAAACAAATTGAAGGTAGGTTTTTTAATTGAGTAATTCTGATTTGAATATCGAAAGAATTAACGAGTTAGCTAAAAAGAAAAAAGAAGTAGGATTAACTCAAGAAGAAGCAAAGGAGCAAACAGCCTTAAGAAAAGCTTATCTTGAGAGTTTTAGAAAAGGGTTTAAACAACAAATTGAAAATACTAAAGTAATTGATCCAGAAGGTAATGATGTAACACCTGAAAAAATTAAAGAGATACAACAAAAAAGAGATAATAAAAATTAAAACACAAATCTGTAAAGAATTTTCTGACATTATAACTTGAAATAAGTATTTTACTTATCTTTTTATTTTAAAATAAGTTATAATGTATTTGATAAAATTGAAGAAGGGAAGATACACAAGATGTTTAATGAAAAAGATCAATTAGCTGTTGATACGCTACGTGCACTAAGTATCGACACAATCGAAAAAGCGAATTCTGGTCATCCAGGATTACCTATGGGAGCTGCCCCAATGGCTTACACTTTGTGGACACGTCATCTGAATTTTAATCCACAATCTAAAGATTACTTCAATAGAGACCGTTTCGTATTATCTGCAGGGCATGGTTCAGCACTATTGTATAGCTTGTTACATGTTTCTGGTAGTTTAGAATTAGAAGAATTAAAGCAATTTAGACAATGGGGTTCTAAAACACCAGGTCATCCTGAATACAGACATACAGATGGTGTAGAAGTTACTACTGGACCACTTGGACAAGGTTTTGCTATGTCAGTTGGATTAGCTTTAGCAGAAGATCACCTAGCAGGGAAATTTAATAAAGAAGGATATAATGTTGTAGATCATTACACATATGTATTAGCTTCTGACGGTGATTTAATGGAAGGTATTTCGCATGAAGCAGCTTCATTTGCTGGACATAATAAATTAAGTAAATTAGTTGTTTTATACGATTCAAATGATATTTCATTAGATGGCGAATTAAACAAAGCTTTTTCTGAAAACACAAAAGCTCGTTTTGAAGCATATGGTTGGAATTACTTACTAGTTAAAGATGGTAATGATTTAGAAGAAATTGATAAAGCGATTACTACAGCTAAATCTCAAGAAGGACCAACGATTATTGAAGTTAAAACAACAATCGGATTTGGTTCACCTAATAAAGCAGGAACTAATGGTGTTCATGGGGCACCTTTAGGTGAAGATGAAAGAAAATTAACATTCGAAAATTACGGTTTAGATCCTGAAAAACGTTTTAATGTTTCAGAAGAAGTATACGAAATTTTCCAAAATACTATGTTAAAACGTGCTAATGAAGATGAATCTCGATGGAATTCATTATTAGAAAAATATGCAGAAACATATCCTGAATTAGCAGAAGAATTTAAATTAGCGATTAGTGGTAAATTGCCTAAAAATTATAAGGATGAATTACCACGTTTTGAACTTGGTCATAATGGTGCATCTCGTGCTGATTCTGGTACTGTTATTCAAGCAATCAGTAAAACTGTCCCTTCATTCTTTGGTGGATCAGCAGACCTTGCTGGTTCAAACAAATCCAATGTAAATGATGCAACAGATTATAGTTCTGAAACACCTGAAGGTAAAAATGTGTGGTTTGGTGTACGTGAATTTGCTATGGGTGCTGCTGTAAATGGTATGGCTGCACATGGAGGTTTACATCCATATGGTGCAACATTCTTCGTATTTAGTGATTATTTAAAACCAGCATTACGTTTATCATCAATTATGGGATTAAATGCAACGTTCATCTTCACACATGATTCAATTGCAGTAGGTGAAGATGGTCCTACTCATGAACCAATTGAACAATTAGCTGGATTAAGAGCTATTCCAAATATGAATGTTATCCGTCCTGCTGATGGTAATGAAACAAGAATAGCATGGGAAGTTGCCTTAGAATCTGAATCTACACCTACTTCATTAGTATTGACACGTCAAAACTTACCGGTTTTAGATGTACCAGAAGATGTAGTTGAAGAAGGCGTTCGAAAAGGTGCCTATACAGTTTATGGCTCTGAAGAGACACCAGAATTCCTATTATTAGCTTCAGGTTCAGAAGTTAGTCTTGCAGTTGAAGCTGCTAAAGATCTTGAAAAACAAGGTAAATCAGTGCGTGTTGTTTCAATGCCTAACTGGAATGCATTTGAACAACAATCTGAAGAATATAAAGAATCAGTTATTCCATCAAGCGTAACAAAACGTGTTGCGATTGAAATGGCTTCACCGCTTGGATGGCATAAATATGTAGGTACTGCAGGTAAAGTTATTGCTATTGACGGCTTTGGCGCAAGTGCACCTGGCGATCTAGTAGTTGAAAAATATGGCTTTACAAAAGAAAATATCTTAAACCAAGTTATGAGCTTATAAGAATAATTTATAAAGCGAGTATATTTAGAAGTCTAGGATGCATAATCTTAGGCTTCTTTTAAAGTGTTGAAATTTAGAGTATAGCACTCAAACTACATCATAAGTGATAAGTTTTGAAAATATACTATTTCAGATTAATCTTTAAAACCTCTGTTATAACAGCATGATTTTTGATATTATTTTTAGTATCGATATTAAAATACTTGAATAAACTAGTTCTTGAAATAATGTGATGAATTTAGTAAAATTCAGTAGGATAAAGAAAGCGGGTGAAACAATGGCAACTTGGTTAGCAATTATTTTTATAGTAGGTGCATTAATTTTAGGTTTAATTGGAGGTTTCCTTTTAGCTAGAAAATATATGATGGACTACTTGAAGAAAAACCCACCAATCAACGAAGAAATGCTTCGTATGATGATGATGCAAATGGGTCAAAAACCTTCTCAGAAGAAAATTAATCAAATGATGACGATGATGAATAAAAATATGGATCAAAATATGAAGAGTGCGAAAAAGTAAATTCGCAATTGATAGAGGCTATTTTCCAGATATGGAAATGGCCTCTTTTTATAATCAAATTAATAAGAATAAATATGTTTATTAAAATTAAAGTTAACAAAATGACGAATAGACTGAGAAATGCTATAATTCATTTTGTATGATTTACAGAGAGTTTATTTAACGAGAAGGTGTCTGCGTGCTCTATTTAATATTTTCAATCATTGTAGCTTTATTTATGGGAACTATAGTTATAGTTATTCGTATGAAAGCTCAAAATTATCCGGTAAATGAGAAAAAAATAGTTTTGCCACCGTTTTTTATGGCGACTGGTGCATTGATGTACGTCGTTCCATATTTTAGGCTAACAGGATCGGAAATGCTAGAAGCCTTTATAATTGGTTTGCTTTTTTCTACAGTTCTAATTTGGACTTCTCGATTTGAAGTCAAAGGTACAGAAATTTATATGAAACGATCTAAAGCATTTCCAGTTATTTTGATTTCATTACTTGTCATTCGTACTGTGATGAAAATATTCATTAGTAATGAAATAGATCCTGGAGAATTAGGCGGCATGTTCTTTTTATTAGCATTCTGTATGATTGTTCCTTGGAGAGCAGCAATGCTATATAAATACAAAAAACTAAAGAAAACATTAATCAATTAATTACTTTCAAAACCACTTGTGATCGACTTTTAAATCAGTCAATGAGTGGTTTTAATTTTACTTGAAAAGGTGAAATGATTATATTAAAATAAAAGCGAACAAATGTTCTATATGGAGGCAGTAATGAAAATTATACATACAGCAGACTGGCACTTAGGGAAAATATTAAATGGCAAACAGCTTTTAGAAGATCAAGCGTATATTTTAGATATGTTCGTAGAAAAAATGAAAGAAGAAGAACCTGATATCATTGTGATAGCTGGAGATTTATATGACACAACATATCCAAGTAAAGATGCAATCATGTTATTAGAACAAGCGATTGGAAAGCTAAATTTAGAACTACGTATACCAATAATTATGATTAGCGGAAATCACGATGGTAAAGAGAGATTAAACTATGGGGCGAGTTGGTTTGAACATAACCAGTTATTTATAAGAACAGATTTTACATCGATTAATTCACCAATAGAGATAAATGGGGTTAATTTTTATACACTCCCTTATGCTACTGTGAGCGAAATGAAACACTATTTTGAAGATGACACCATTGAAACGCATCAACAGGGAATTACGCGCTGTATTGAAACAATAGCACCGACAATTGATGAAGATGCCGTCAATATTTTAATTAGTCATCTGACTGTTCAAGGTGGAAAGACATCTGATTCTGAAAGACCATTAACTATTGGAACGGTTGAATCAGTTCAGAAAGGTGTTTTTGATATATTTGATTATGTCATGCTAGGTCACTTGCATCATCCATTTAGTATAGAGGACGACAAAATTAAATATAGTGGCTCCTTATTGCAGTATTCATTTTCGGAAGCGGGTCAAGCTAAAGGGTATAGACGTGTAACAATTAACGATGGCATTATTAACGATGTATTTATTCCTCTTAAGCCGCTTAGACAATTGGAAATTATCTCAGGCGAATATAATGATGTTATTAATGAAAAAGTTCATGTGAAAAATAAAGATAATTATTTACATTTTAAACTTAAAAATATGTCTCATATTACTGATCCAATGATGAGTTTAAAACAAATTTATCCTAATACTTTAGCGCTGACGAATGAAACTTTTAATTACAATGAAGAAAATAATGCTATAGAAATAAGTGAAAAAGATGACATGTCAATCATCGAAATGTTTTATAAACATATAACTGATGAAGAATTATCGGATATCCAATCTAAAAAGATAAAAAATATTTTAGAAAACGAATTGAGAAAGGAGGATTAATGAATGAAACCATTACATTTAAAGTTGAATAATTTCGGCCCCTTTTTAAAAGAAGAAATTGATTTTTCTAAAATTGATAATAATGAATTGTTTTTAATAAGTGGTAAGACTGGATCGGGCAAAACAATGATTTTTGATGCAATGACTTATGCCTTGTTTGGTAAAGCATCAACTGAACAAAGAGAAGAAAATGATTTGAGAAGTCATTTCGCTGATGGCAAACAGCCGATGTCAGTAACGTTTGAATTTCAATTAAATCATCGAATTTATAAAGTGCATAGACAAGGCCCTTATATCAAAGAAGGTAATACAACAAAAACGAACGCTAAATTTGATGTATTTGAGATGGTGGATGGCAAGTATGAAATTAGAGAAAGTAAAGTAATTTCAGGTACCCAATTCATTATTGAATTATTAGGAGTAAATGCAGATCAATTCCGACAATTGTTTATTTTGCCTCAAGGTGAATTCAAACGCTTTTTAATATCAAACAGTCGTGAAAAGCAAGGGATATTAAGAACACTGTTTGACAGTGAAAAATTTGAAGCTATACGAGAAATATTAAAAGAAGAAGTAAAAAAAGAAAAAGCTCAAATCGAGAATAGATATCAACAAATTGACCTTTTATGGCAAGAAATTGAATCATTTGATGATGACAAAATAAAAGGCTTATTAGAGGTTGCCACTCAACAGATAGACAAAGTGATTGAAAATATACCACTATTACAAGCTAGGTCGAAAGAAATACTAGCATTTGTAAATGAAAGTAAAGAAACTGCTATTAAAGAATATGAAATAATAGAAAAGAAAACACTAGAAAATAATATATTAAAAGATAATATTAAACAACTCAACAAAAATAAAATTGATTTCGTTCAATTGAAAGAGCAACAACCTGAAATAGAGGAAATTGAAGCTAAGTTAAAGTTGTTACAAGATATTACAAACCTATTGAATTATATTGAAAATAGAGAAAAAATTGAAACTAAAATTGCTAATAGCAAAAAAGATATTTCTGAAACCAATAATAAAATATTGAATCTTGAGTGTGATAAGCGAAACATAGACAAAGAGAAAAGAATGTTAGAAGAAAACGAAGATTTAATTGAAAGTAAAATCTCTTTTATTGATAAAACTAGAGTGTTATTTAACGATATTAATAAGTTTCAACAAAGTTATCTCAATATTGAACGCTTGAGAACTGAGGGAGAACAATTAGATGATGAATTAAATAGTCTAATTAAAGGTTTAGAAAAGGTCGAAGATTCAATAGGTAATAACGAAAGTAATTACGAGAAAATTATCGAACTAAATAATGCAATAACTAACATAAATAATGAAATTAATGTAATTAAAGAAAATGAAAAAGCTAAAGCTGAATTAGATAAACTATTAGGTAGTAAGCAAGAGTTAGAGAATCAAATTAATGAAGAAAAAACTATATTGAAGAATCTCGAAATAAAATTAGATCGCTACGATAAATCAAAATTGGACTTAAATGATAAAGAAAGCTTTATAAGTGAAATTAAATCTGCTGTAAAGATTGGAGATCAATGTCCGATATGTGGTAATGAAATTCAGGATTTAGGGCATCATATTGATTTTGACAGTATTGCTAAACGTCAAAATGAAATTAAAGAAATTGAAGCAAATATCCACGCTATAAAATCGAATATTGCTGTGCATAATTCTGAAATTAAATTTGTTAATGAAAAAATATCGAATATTAATATTAAAACGCAAAGTGATTTTTCACTCGAAGTATTGAATAAGCGTCTGCTAGAAAATGAAAATGCATTGAGTAATCAAAGAGATCTTAATAAATTTATAGAACAAATGAAAGAAGAAAAAGATAATCTAACGTTGCAAATTCATAATAAACAATTGCGTCTAAATAAAAATGAATCTGAGTTGAAATTATGTCGAGATCTCATCACTGAATTTGAAACACTCTCGAAATATAATAATATCACTAATTTTGAAGTGGATTATAAGAAGTATATTCAAGATGTGAATCAACATCAAGAACACTCAAAGGAGATTGAAGATAAGTTAATACAATTGTCTCAAAGAAAGTTAATTGAGCAAAATAATCTAAATCACTATGAAAATCAACTAGAAACTTACAATAATGACTTAGAATTGAATGAACAATCTATTGAAATGGAAATGTCGAGGCTGAATTTAACTGACGACAATGATATAAATGAAATAATAGCCTGGAGGGGCGAGCAAGAGGAGTTAGAGCAGAAAAGGGATACTTATAAAAAGCGTTATCATGAATTTGAAATGGAAATAGCTAGGTTAGAATCATTAACCAAGGATAAAGAGTTATTGGACTCTGATAAATTAAAAGATGAATATGAACTAAAAAAAGGAAAGATGAATACACTGATAGATGAATACTCTGCTGTTCATTATCAATGTCAAAATAATATTAATAAAACACAAACTATAGTTTCGCATATTAATTACTTAAACCAAGAATTGAAGGATCAACAAGAAATATTTCAATTGGCTGAGATTGTCAGTGGTAAGAACAACAAAAATCTTACATTGGAAAACTTTGTCTTAATTTACTATTTAGATCAAATTATTGCTCAAGCAAATCTGAGATTAGCAACAATGTCAGATAATCGATACCAACTAATTAGGAGAGAAGCGGTTTCTCATGGTCTTAGTGGCCTAGAAATTGATGTATTTGATTTGCATTCAAATAAGTCTAGACATATTAGCTCGTTATCAGGTGGAGAAACTTTCCAATCGTCGCTTGCATTAGCTTTAGGGTTAAGCGAAATTGTACAGCAGCAATCAGGAGGTATTTCACTAGAATCAATATTTATTGATGAAGGATTCGGTACATTAGATCAAGAAACGCTTGAAACAGCGTTAGACACTTTGTTAAATCTTAAATCGACTGGTAGAATGGTTGGGATTATTTCACATGTGAGCGAATTGAAAAATAGAATACCTTTAGTTTTAGAAGTGAAATCAGATCAATATCAGAGTTCAACAAGATTCAAAAGAAATTAAAACATAAAAAATAGAGATGGTACTTTGGAATGTATAGAACAACCTTAGCCCATCTCTTTTTATTTAAAAATTATTTTTTCTCACGTAATAAATCTCTAATTTCTGTAAGTAATACAACATTTTCTTCTACAACTGCTTCTTCTTCGACTTCTTCTTTCTTCATTAACGTATTTGCAATTTTAACAAAGACGAATAAAGCGAATGCGATAATAATAAAGTCAATTACAGATTGGATAAATAGGCCGTATTTAATCCCCCAGAATGACCATTCTTGAGCAAAATCTACTGATCCGAAAATTTTACCGATTAAAGGCATAATTATATTTTCTACTAATGAAGTTATAATCTTGTTGAAGGCTGCACCCATCACTACAGCGATAGCTAAATCTAAGACGTTACCTTTTAAGGCGAACTCTTTGAACTCTTTTAACATTACACTCAACCTCTCTTTTTTAAATGTAACCTCAATTATACAACAAATAAAAAAATTAGAAAATAGATTATTCAAGAAAATTTGATTATCGTAAAGACCTTTGTTATCCTATAAAGGTGCGTGAGTAAATGAATAAAATGTTTAGATAATGTTTTTATTCTACTACATAAAATTAAATATAGAATTGAAGGGAGTAATTAATTATGAATTCTTCTTCACCAGAGAATCCAAATGGAAAGAAGTATTCACCAGTGTTCATCTATAGTGCTATTGTTGTTGCTATAGTCGTATTACTTGGTGCATTTTTACCTGAACAATTCAACTATGTTACCAATAATATTAAAATGTGGATTACAGAAAAGTTAGGTTGGTATTATCTTATTCTTACTACGATTATCGTGTTCTTCTGTATATTCCTTATTTTTAGTCCTATTGGAAAACTTAAACTAGGTAAACCAAATGACAAACCTGAGTTTAATACAATTTCATGGTTTGCTATGTTGTTTAGTGCTGGTATGGGGATAGGCTTGGTATTTTATGGTGCAGCTGAACCGATGGCGCACTTTGCTACACCACCTACAGCAGATCCCAAAACTACTGAAGCTTATACGGAAGCTCTACGTTCAACATTTTTCCATTGGGGATTCCATGCTTGGGCAGTTTATGGTGTTGTTGCGTTAGCGTTGGCATATTCGCAATTCCGTAAAGGTGAACCAGGTTTATTATCTAGAACTTTACGTCCTCTTTTAGGTGATAAAGTAGAAGGGCCTATTGGTATTTTTATTGACGTTTTATCTGTATTTGCGACAATCGTTGGGGTAGCCGTTTCGTTAGGTATGGGTGCTCTACAAATTAATGGTGGTTTACATTACTTGTTCAATGTTCCAAACAATACGTTTGTACAAGCGATTATCATCATTGTTGTTACTATCTTATTTATAGCAAGTGCATGGTCTGGATTAAGTAAAGGTATTCAATACTTAAGTAACTTGAACATCGGTTTAGGTACTATTTTAATGGTAGCTGCTTTAATTGTTGGACCAACTGTTCTTATTTTAAATATGTTAACTAGCTCTACGGGTAGTTTACTAAACACATTCTTGTTTAATAGCTTTGATACAGCTGCTTTAAATCCTCAAAAACGTGAATGGATGTCTTCATGGACACTTTATTACTGGGGTTGGTGGTTAAGTTGGAGCCCATTCGTTGGAGTGTTTATTGCACGAGTTTCAAAAGGACGATCAATTAGAGAGTTCATTTCTGGTGTCTTGCTAGTTCCAGCAATTGTTAGTTTTGTATGGTTTAGTGTCTTTGGTGTATTAGGCATCGAAACAGGTAAGAAACACAAAGAAATTTTTGATATGACTCCTGAAACACAGCTATTTGGAGTGTTTAATCATGTGCCATTTGGCATTGTTTTATCGTTGATTGCATTATTATTAATTGCATCATTCTTTATTACATCTGCTGACTCAGCAACATTTGTATTAGGAATGCAAACAACATTCGGCTCATTAAATCCATCTAGTATGGTAAAAGTTGTTTGGGGAATTTCACAGGCATTAATAGCATTTGTACTTTTATTAGCTGGTGGCGGTAACGGCGCTGAAGCTTTAAATGCGATTCAAAGTGCTGCAATTATAAGTGCATTCCCATTCTCCTTTGTCGTCATACTCATGATGGTAAGTTTCTACAAGGATGCGAACCAGGAACGTAAATTCCTAGGTTTAACATTGACTCCGAATAAACACCGCTTACAAGAATATATCAAGAGTCAACAAGAAGATTATGAATCTGACATTCTTGAAAAGCGTCAGTCACGTAGAAATATAGAGAAAAAAGATAACTAATAAAATTTAGTTAAGTATTTTAATAACAAGTAGTATGTCATTCTAGTAGCTAGAACAGATATACTACTTGTTTGTTTTTGTGGGAAATTGAGTATATTCAAAAGGATAAGAACGAGAATTTCGTTATTAAACTACGAATTCTCGATTTTTTTATATTTTAAGATAGGTTTATTTCTGACAACTTAATAGAAAGGGGTTTGACAAAGCTAAAGTGAAGTACGACGGTATAAACATAA
>OKEG01000145.1_pt1 | contig 29960 bp, 30 predicted proteins | sample 1614111 | NCBI WGS metagenome assembly OKEG01 (sample SAMN04436907, study PRJEB24849) | human gut metagenome | biome: human gut; feature: NICU; material: stool | host: Homo sapiens | place: USA: Saint Louis, MO | collected 2012-04-09 | reverse complement strand
AGAAAAGAGAATATAAAATGAAAAATAATAAAGATGAAAAAATAAGAATATCCATAATTAACGGATTTTTGGGTAGTGGTAAAACCACGTTACTGACACATTATATTAGTGAATTATTAAAAAATGATGAGAAAATTAAAATCATCATGAATGAATTCGGTACTTTTGATATTGATAGCAATAGTATTTCAAATGAAATTGAAGTCCATTCATTGATTAATGGTTGTGTTTGTTGCGATCTTAAACAAGAACTTGTCTATGAACTAAAAGCCATTGCTTTAAAAGGGGACGTTAATCATGTCATCATAGAAGCGACAGGCATTGCGCATCCTTTAGAATTACTAGTTGCATGTCAAGATCCGCAAATCGTTAATTTCTTTGAAAAGCCAATTATTTATGGTGTATTAGATGCGACTCGATTTTTGGAACGTCATCAATATACCGAAAATACAGTTTCGCTGATGGAAGATCAGTTGAAACTAAGTGACATGATTATTATTAATAAAATTGATCTTGTAACTGATGACAGTCTTGAGAAAATTGATAAGCAATTAAGTATGATTTGTGCAAGTATTCCAACTTATAAAACAACCTATGGACAAGTTTCGTTGGAAGAATTGGACTTACTTGGTAAAGACAGAGAGATATCGTCTCATCATCACCATCATCATGGGATTAAAAGTATGACTTACACATTTACAGGTCCGATTGATCGTCAATTGTTTTATCAATTTATAATGAAATTACCGGAATCTGTTCTACGTTTGAAAGGTTATGTATCATTTAGAGATCAACCAAATGCAATTTATGAATTTCAATATGCATATGGTTTACCAGACTATGGAATAATTGGCATGCAATTACCATTAACGATTGTTATTATTGGTGAAACTTTAGATACAAATCACATACGTAATCAATTGGATATGCTACAATTTACGTAAATCACAAAATGTGTTGTTTCAATTTAACGGAAATAGCACATTAATTTCTTAATACTTTTGTTGTGAATATTTTGTGACATTGAGGGATGGAGTGGATGAGATATGGAACAAATAATGATTAATCACTATGTTCATTTTTCTAGGCTTGTACAAGGTTTTTGGCGTGCAAATGAATGGAAGATGACTGCGAAAGAGTTAAATTATTTTATAAATGAATTAGTTGAACGTGGGATTACAACGATGGATCATGCTGATATTTATGGGGATTATCAATGTGAATCACTGTTTGGTAATGCTTTGGATTTATCACCCGAATTAAGAAATAAAATTCAAATTGTTACGAAATGTGGTATCATATTGCCTTCTAAGCAATTTGATTTTACAAATGGACATCGTTATGATTTGAGTAGTAAGCACATCGTGAAATCTGTTGAACAGTCATTAATCAATTTGAATGTAGATTATTTAGATAGTCTACTCATTCATCGTCCTTCACCATTGATGGATCCAGAACAAGTTGCTGATGCATTAACTAAACTTGTTAAACAAGGTAAGTTGAAGTCATTCGGGGTGTCGAATTTTAATCATTCACAATACCAATTGTTAAATCAATATATTATGAAAGAAAGACTACATATTAGCATCAATCAATTAGAATTATCGCCATATCACGTTGATAGTTTACAAGATGGAACAATGGATTCAATGTATCAAAACCATGTTCAAATTATGGCTTGGAGTCCTTTTGCAGGCGGTAAAATTTTCGACAAGGAAGATATTAAAGCGCAACGTATTATGAAAGTTATTCAATCAATAGCTGACAAATATGGTGTGAGTGACACAGCTGTGATGATAGCATGGTTAGTAAAAATACCGCATCGTATCATGCCGATACTTGGAACAAGTCAGTTAAAGCGTATTGATCAAGCAATCGAAGGGCTGCAACTTAATTTAGATGATCAGTCGTGGTTTGACATTTACACCGCTATTATCGGACAAGATATTCCATAAACTTATTTACTTTTAAATCATAAAGGAGCATATCATGACAAACGAAGATAAACGTTTCGAACAATTAAGATTTGAACGCAAATTTATAGTTATTCCGTATGTAATTTATGCAGTCATTGTATTACTATTAAATATTTTCTATTCTGATTTGAAAATAACAATGACATTATTCGGACTTTTCTTTGCGTATAATGTAGTCATTTTGTTCATAGCATTTATTAAACATTATAAACGCACATTGTTACTAAGTCTTATATTAACAGTGCTTAGTGGCGCGGCATTCTTTGGAATTATTTATGTTTATGGCATTAATCATTTTTAAATATTAAAAAGAGACTATCTACAATAATCTCATTTGCATTTTATCTAACTAAGTTTAACTTTTGCTTAGAAAAATAATGCTATGAGGATATTCAGTAGATAGTTTTTTATGTTTTAATATTTAAACTTAGATATCGTTTTGTAATTAACCGAGATAACATATCACCTAGCAATATTATTTACAAAATATTTCGATAAATTTGTGTATTTTGCATAAATCGAAAAAGGATGTTTATAAAAATTGTTATAATTAAATTGAGATTAAACAAAGGGGTGACTGTTATGTCAGAAGAAAAAAAGGTAGTTAAACATGAACAACAAAAGAAAGAAAAGACAAAAAAGCAATACAAGCCATTTTGGATTGTTATGAGTTTTATAATACTTATAGTTGTACTATTACTCCCGGCACCTTCAAGTCTGCCAATAATGGCTAAGGCAGTACTAGCTATTTTAGCTTTTGCAGTTATTATGTGGGTAACGGAAGCTGTATCATATCCGGTGTCAGCAACTTTAATTATTGGCTTAATGATATTACTTTTAGGATTTAGCCCGGTTCAAAATTTAGGGGAGAAGCTGGGTAACCCGAAAAGTGGCAGTGCTGTTTTAGCTGGAAGTGATCTTCTAGGAACAAATCATGCATTATCATTAGCGTTTAGTGGATTTGCAACATCAGCTGTAGCTCTCGTTGCAGCCGCATTATTTTTGGCCGCTGCTATGCAAGAAACGAATTTGCATAAAAGACTAGCTCTTATAGTGCTATCAATTGTTGGTAATAAAACTAGAAATATAGTTATTGGGGCAATTATTGTTTCAATTGTACTTGTATTTTTCGTTCCTTCTGCAACAGCTAGAGCAGGGGCAGTTGTACCAATCTTGCTTGGTATGATTGCGGCATTTAAAGTTTCCAAAGATAGCAAGTTAGCGTCTTTATTAATAATTACTTCAGTACAAGCTGTGTCAATTTGGAATATTGGTATCAAAACGGCGGCAGCACAAAATATCGTAGCGATTAATTTTATAAACCATCAATTAGGATTTGATGTTTCATGGGGCGAGTGGTTCTTATATGCAGCGCCTTGGTCCATAGTTATGTCTATAGCTTTATATTTCATCATGATTAAAGTGATGCCTCCAGAAATTAATACAATAGAGGGTGGCAAAGATTTAATAAAAGAAGAATTGCATAAACTTGGCCACGTTAGCGCACGTGAATGGCGTTTAATTGTTATATCGATGTTATTATTACTGTTTTGGTCAACTGAAAAAGTATTACATCCAATTGACTCTGCATCCATTACTATTATTGCTTTAGGTGTTATGTTAATGCCGAAAATTGGTGTCATGACATGGAAACATGTTGAAAATAAAATACCATGGGGAACAATTATCGTGTTTGGTGTAGGTATTTCACTAGGTAATGTTCTTTTGAAAACAGGTGCAGCCCAATGGTTAAGTGATCAAACTTTTGGTGTTTTAGGTTTAAAACATTTACCTATTATCGCGACAATTGCACTTATCACGCTTTTTAATATATTGATTCATTTGGGCTTTGCGAGTGCAACAAGTTTATCATCAGCGTTAATACCTGTTTTTATTTCGCTAACCTCTACGTTACACTTAGGAGACCAGTCTATAGGATTTGTTTTAATTCAACAATTTGTTATTAGTTTTGGTTTCTTATTACCTGTTAGTGCACCTCAAAATATGTTGGCTTATGGCACTGGTACTTTTACGGTGAAAGATTTCTTGAAGACAGGTATACCATTGACAATTGTAGGGTATATTCTAGTGATAGTTTTTAGTATGACTTATTGGAAATGGTTAGGTTTGCTTTAATTAAAAATATAAATAAGAATCTAGGTTATTTTAAAGTGACAAAAAGCTTAATAAAATAAAAAGATAATTGAAGGGTGTTATATTTATGGCAATTGCTGTGTTATTAAATCGAATGTTTCGAATGGAACATAATCCATTATTTGAATATATTTACCAACAAAAAGAAGACATTGATGCATGTTATTTTATCATTCCGGAAGAGGACATGTCTTCAGCTTCTGATTTGAAAGCACAGTTTTATCGCGGTACTTTGAAGCGCTTTTACCAATCGTTGCACGCAGAAAAACTCACACCTTATGTCATGTCTTATGACGATATCATTTCATTTTGTAAAGAAAACAATATCTCTGAAGTAGTGATTGCAGGTGATATTATGAGTTATCACCTTGAAGAATATGATATTTTACATCAACGCTCTTTATTCAATGAAGCACGCATTGCCGTTACTTTGATACGTGGGAATCATTACTTTAAAGCGAGTAAAACAATGAATCAACAAGGGGAGCCATACAAAGTTTTTACTAGTTTCTATAAAAAATGGCGACCTTACTTGAGGCATAGAGACGTATATCACTATGATTTAAAATCATTCGAAGACTTCGTCATTGCATCACCTGATGATTTAGTGTTTGATGACATAGCATTTGGATCCTCACAAATAATTGAACAGAATAAATGGCAACATTTTTTAGATCAAGATATACAGAATTACGAAAGCGGAAGAGACTATTTACCTGAAGTGTTAACAAGTCAGCTAAGTGTTGCTTTAGCATATGGATTATTAGATATTATTGAAATTTTTAATGATTTATTGGCGCGTTATGATGAAGATGAGGCAAACTATGAAGCATTTATACGTGAACTCATTTTTAGAGAATTTTATTATGTGTTAATGACACAGTATCCAGAAACCTCATACCAAGCTTTCAAATCTAAATATCGACAGATAAAATGGTCGCAAAATGAAGCGGATTTTAATGCATGGTGCGAAGGGCAAACAGGATTTCCAATCATTGATGCAGCAATAATGGAATTGACACAAACTGGTTTTATGCACAATCGAATGAGAATGGTTGTGTCGCAATTTTTAACCAAAGATTTATTTATAGATTGGACATGGGGAGAAAAATTCTTTAGAAAGCACCTTATTGACTATGATGCAGCATCAAATATTCATGGATGGCAATGGTCTGCTTCTACAGGTACTGATGCAGTGCCGTATTTTAGAATGTTTAATCCAATAAGACAGAGTGAACGCTTTGATGCTAAAGCTTTGTATATCAAAACATATCTCCCGATTTTCAATCAAATTGATGCAAAATATTTGCATGATACACAACGCAATGAGTCCAACCTTTTTGAACAGGGGATTGAATTAGGTCGTCATTATCCAAGACAAATGGTAGATCATCAAGAAAAACGTACACAAGTTTTAGCTGCATTTAAAGCGCTAGACTAATTCGGCTGAATTGATAGATCAGGAATGAGTAAAACCTGGAGCAGAATTTAAAGTTCTTAAGCAATATAAATAAGCCAATTTCTATTATTGATGTGATAGAAATTGGCTTTGCTCAAATATATAAGTTGTATTTAGTTTTCTTATTAATTTGGTGTTATCTTAGTATGTCCGTAAATAAAGTGAGGTATAGTACGACATACTCTAAAAATGTAGCGAGATAGATATATTTCAATCTAACTTTTATGTTTTGAGGCACTTGCCATTTAGGATATTGTCGTTCGTAATACGACACTTGTTGTATAAATACACCTAGTCCAAATGGTAGCATCATGAGTAAGATACTTCTTAAATAACTTAAACCAATATCATGCCATATGTGTCCAATAATCAATTGAAAGACAATGATAGATACTATTAAAACGATTATATTTATTGTCACTTGTTCAAACGCACTCCTTTTCCAAATAATAGAATTGCTGCTTGCATCACAACCATAAAACATACAAACATAGCAGTTTTAAGCGTAAGACTTTCTAGAATGTGATTTAGAACATGTAAGGGTTCATTAAAGAAATAAACGGAATGTAAGCGTAAGAAACGACCAATATAAATTCCGAATCCATTTAAAAACATTAGTACGACAACAATTAATCTATTAAGCCAACGGTGAGAAGTCAATGTTAGTATTTCAAAATAGATTAAAATCATCACATAAACCGCTAAGAAGACACCAAGCAGTAAATAGGTAAAGTATTTCCACTCACCTAAATTTAGTCCTGCGTAAAAGTTGAATTGAAATTGGTTCAAATGGATTAAATCAGTTACCATATAAAATGTATTTGGTAAAAGTAACACAAATATAAAACTATATATGATAAAGAGTGGCCATTCATACTTTTTATTCGGTTTGAATAATCGTAATAATAGACTAAGCTCAAAAGGTATATATGCTAAAAACAAATTTAAAGTCATAAATTGAAAAATTTTAGTCTCAAAAAGGGAGACGATAAATAATATTAAAAAGTAAATTCTAGCGATGTATCGAGATTGCATCAATAATAAACACTACTTTCTAATGAAAAAAGTTATTCATTCAAATGTGATAGTTATAAACGCATTCAAGTCCTAATTAAAAATTTAATTTAACTCGTTGAAGTATATTAATAAACGAGAATGCATTTATGATTAAGCACTTATGATAACTTGTAATAAAATTTGATTCAACTAAAAAGTAAAGTGCTATTGAGGATCAAGTAAATTTAAACCGACTGCATCGTTGAATGAACGTTGAATGTCCAAATCAGTTACAGTAAGAATGATTTCAGCAGTTGCAGAAACAATTGCTTTAGCGAGATGTCCGCTAAAAGTTTCATATGATTGAGTACCGAAAGTAGCATGCAAATGTGCAAAATGACCATTGTCTAGACGAGAAATATTACCTAATAAGCTCGTCAATTCCAATGGCTCAGTAATATGTTTTTCTTCGTATTGTTTCGTTGTTAAATTGAAAAATTTTAAAACGACGTCATCACATGCACCAATGCCGCTGACAGATGTAAATGTTAAGTCTTGGTCATCTGCAAAGTTTGTTATACATTCAACGATATCTTCGCCTTTTTCTAACACTAGTAGTATAGTATGATTACTTTTTTGCAATTTCATATGATCAATCCCCTTTATTTTAATATGTCATTAATTATACAATTAAATGGAAAATAGTGATAATTACAAAGAAAAAATATTGTCAAATGTAGCAATATTGTAATACAATATAGAAACTTTTTACGAATATTTAGCATGAATTGCAATCTGTCGTGGAAAAGAAAAATAACAGCTTGAAGAGTGACAAGTAGAAAAAAGAGGTGAGCAAATGAATAAACAGATTTTGGTATTATATTTTAATATTTTCTTAATTTTTTTAGGTATCGGTCTAGTGATACCAGTCTTACCTGTTTATTTAAAAGATTTGGGGTTAACTGGTAGTGATTTAGGATTATTAGTTGCTGCTTTCGCCTTATCTCAAATGATTATATCGCCATTCGGTGGTACGTTAGCTGATAAATTAGGAAAGAAATTAATTATATGTATAGGATTAATTTTGTTTTCAGTGTCAGAATTTATGTTTGCTATCGGTCAGAATTTTTTAATTTTGATGTTATCAAGGGTTATCGGTGGTATGAGTGCTGGTATGGTTATGCCTGGGGTGACAGGTTTAATAGCTGATATTTCACCAAGCCATCAAAAAGCAAAAAACTTTGGCTACATGTCAGCGATTATCAATTCAGGATTCATTTTAGGACCAGGGATTGGTGGATTTATGGCAGAAGTTTCACATCGTATGCCATTTTATTTTGCAGGTGCATTAGGTATTCTAGCATTTATAATGTCAATTGTATTGATTCACGACCCTAAAAAAGTTTCGACAAATGGATTCCAAAAGTTGGAGCCACAATTGCTAACGAAAATTAACTGGAAAGTGTTTATTACACCAGTTATTCTAACACTTGTATTATCGTTTGGTTTATCTGCATTTGAAACATTGTATTCACTATACACAGCTGACAAGGTAAATTATTCACCTAAAGATATTTCGATTGCAATTACAGGTGGCGGTATCTTTGGTGCACTTTTCCAAATTTATTTCTTTGATAAATTTATGAAATACTTCTCTGAGTTAACATTTATTGCATGGTCATTAATATATTCAGTTATTGTATTAGTGCTATTAGTTATTGCCGATGGTTACTGGACAATTATGGTAATAAGCTTTGTTGTCTTTATCGGGTTCGATATGATAAGACCTGCTATTACAAATTATTTTTCAAATATTGCTGGTGATAGACAGGGATTTGCAGGTGGGTTAAACTCAACATTCACTAGCATGGGGAATTTTATAGGTCCTTTAATCGCAGGTGCGTTATTTGATGTGCACATTGAAGCCCCAATTTATATGGCTATAGGTGTGTCATTAGCTGGTGTTGTCATTGTTTTAATTGAAAAGCAACATAGAGCTAAGTTAAAACAACAAGATTTGTAATATCGCACATGGTTGTCATTCGATTAATGTTTTTCGACAACTAAAGCATTTCAAAATAAGCATCGATTTTCTTACAATTATAGTGAAGAAAAGTCGATGCTTTAAATTTATAAAGATTAAAAACTTTTAAATGTTTTAGTCTTTATATTTAAATGTTATATGTAACAAAAAATGATTTTGAGTAATAAACGTGTTACAAATATTACATTCTTTTTAAATTGCAATCCACATACCTAATTCATTAACGTTAATGTGTTAAGATGATAAAAAATGAGTAAGGAAATGTGGGTAAGGGGATGACAGTAAAAAATTTATTTTTAGGCTTTGTTGCTGTAATATTAACTGTTTGTTTAATTGGTTTATTAATTTTAGCAACAAATGAAGATGCGCTTGCTAAGGTACATAAAACGATTAATACGCTTAACGCGATAAATGTATCAACTGAAGATACTTATAAAAAGAAAATGGATATTCTCAATATTCATACTGCTAAAGCATCTGAAGTGAATGAAAATGTGAAAAAGCAAAATCATTTTAAGCATCGTGTGAATGCAAATAAATCAAATTCTTTTAACGAACAAGAGTGCCAAGTTATTGCTGATCGTTATGCAGATAAGCATATCAATGATAATTATGGTTTAGAAAGAATTTCTAAGACAAATCATGGATATAATTATGTTTATTCCAATGATAATTCAACGAGTAAGCAACATGTAAGTATTTCAAATCAAGGCATAATAACGAAATAATAGATGGAACAGTGTATTCTAATTGGATATACTGTTTTTATTTTGCAATATTTTAATTTAAAAAGGTGAAATCAACTTATAAAATGATGTAAATGTTATGTCAAAATCAACCAATCCGTAATGTATTTTAAAATGTTAATATAGTTCTGAAGAAGTATAAATGAGGTGTTGAAATGGCTAAAAATAAGAAAACGAACGCGATGCGTATGCTTGATCGTGCAAAAATTAAATACGAAGTTCATAGCTTTGAGGTACCAGAAGAACATTTATCTGGCCAAGAAGTCGCAGAACTCATACAAGCAAATGTTAAAACAGTTTTTAAAACACTTGTTCTAGAAAATGCAAAACATGAACATTTTGTATTTGTTATCCCAGTAAGTGAAACTTTAGATATGAAAAAGGCAGCTGCTATGGTTGGAGAGAAGAAATTGCACCTTATGCCTTTAGATAATTTGAAAAATGTAACGGGATACATTCGTGGTGGGTGTTCGCCTGTTGGTATGAAAACATTGTTTCCAACAGTCGTTGACAAATCCTGTGAAAATTATAGTCATATCAGTGTGAGTGGTGGGCTTCGAACAATGCAAATCACGATAGCTGTTGAGGATTTGATTACAATAACTAAAGGCAAAATTGGAGCAGTTATCCATGAATGATTAATAACAACAAAAATTATGGGGCAAGATTAGAGTGTGACAGAGATGAAATTTTTATAAAATTCATTTCTGCCACACTCCTTTTTGATTGAATTAGCATTTTACGATCATAAACAGTCATGATAATTGAGTGTTTGAACATAAAAATGTAATTTTATCGTCACAATTTGATTGTTTGTGATTGTTTTTGGTAATTTATGATTGAAAAGTGAAAGCGTACTCATTATAATACAGAGTGAGATGGGGTGATGATGATAATTACAGAAAAAAGACACGAGTTAATATTAGAAGAACTTTCGCACAAAGATTTTTTGACTTTGCAAGAATTAATAGATCGAACTGGATGCAGTGCTTCAACAATACGAAGAGATTTATCTAAACTGCAACAATTAGGGAAATTGCAACGTGTGCATGGTGGTGCAATGTTAAAAGAAAATCGTATGGTTGAGGCGAATTTAACTGAAAAATTAGCAACGAATCTCGATGAAAAGAAAATGATTGCTAAAATAGCAGCTAATCAAATCAATGATAATGAATGCCTATTTATCGATGCTGGTTCATCTACATTGGAGCTAATTAAATATATTCAAGCGAAAGATATCATTGTGGTAACCAATGGTTTAACACATGTAGAAGCTTTACTTAAAAAAGGTATTAAAACAATTATGCTAGGTGGTCAAGTTAAAGAAAATACACTTGCTACGATTGGTTCAAGTGCCATGGAGATATTAAGACGATATTGTTTCGATAAAGCTTTTATCGGGATGAATGGATTAGATATTGAACTTGGATTAACTACTCCCGATGAGCAAGAGGCATTAGTTAAACAAACAGCAATGTCATTAGCCAATCAATCATTTGTACTTATAGATCATTCTAAGTTTAATAAAGTATATTTTGCTCGTGTACCTTTGCTAGAAAGTACGACAATCATCACATCTGAAAAAGCATTAAATCAAGAATCGTTAAAAGAATACCAACAAAAGTATCACTTTATAGGAGGGACTTTATGATTTATACAGTGACTTTCAATCCTTCAATTGACTATGTCATTTTTACAAATGATTTTAAAATTGATGGTTTGAACAGAGCAACAGCAACATATAAATTTGCTGGGGGAAAAGGTATTAATGTCTCACGTGTTTTAAAGACATTGGATGTTGAGTCAACTGCTTTGGGATTTGCAGGTGGATTTCCTGGGAAATTCATTATAGATACATTAAAAAACAGTGCAATTCAATCGAATTTTATTGAAGTTGATGAAGATACACGTATTAATGTGAAATTAAAAACAGGACAAGAAACAGAAATCAATGCACCGGGTCCTCATATAACGTCAGCACAATTTGAACAATTGTTACAACAAATTAAAAATACAACAAGCGAAGATATAGTTATTGTTGCTGGAAGTGTACCAAGTAGTATTCCAAGCGATGCGTATGCGCAAATTGCACAAATTACAGCACAGACAGGTGCTAAATTAGTAGTCGACGCTGAAAAAGAATTGGCTGAAAGCGTTTTACCATATCATCCACTATTTATTAAACCTAATAAAGACGAATTAGAAGTGATGTTTAATACAACAGTGAACTCAGACGAAGATGTTATTAAATATGGTCGTTTGTTAGTTGATAAAGGTGCGCAATCTGTTATTGTCTCACTTGGCGGTGATGGTGCTATTTATATTGATAAAGAAATCAGTATTAAAGCAGTTAATCCACAAGGGAAAGTGGTTAATACAGTTGGCTCTGGTGATAGTACAGTTGCAGGCATGGTGGCTGGAATTGCTTCAGGTTTAACGATTGAAAAAGCATTCCAACAAGCAGTCGCATGCGGTACTGCCACGGCATTTGATGAGGACTTAGCAACACGGGACGCTATAGAAAAAATAAAATCACAAGTTACGATTAGCGTACTTGATGGGGAGTGAAAATAATGAGAGTAACAGAGTTATTAACAAAAGATACAATAGCAATGGATTTAATGGCAAATGACAAAAATGGTGTTATTGATGAGTTAGTAAATCAATTAGACAAAGCAGGTAAATTAAGTGATGTCGCGTCATTTAAGAAAGCGATTCACAATCGAGAATCACAAAGTACGACTGGTATCGGCGAAGGTATTGCTATTCCACATGCGAAAGTAGCCGCAGTTAAGTCTCCAGCTATCGCATTCGGTAAATCTAAAGAAGGTTTAGATTACCAAAGTTTAGATATGCAACCAGCTCATTTATTCTTTATGATTGCAGCGCCAGAAGGTGGTGCCCAAACACATTTAGATGCTTTAGCTAAACTATCTGGTATTTTAATGGATGAAAATGTACGTGAAAAATTATTACATGCATCGTCTCCAGAAGAAGTGTTAGCAATTATTGATCATGCTGATGATGAAGCGACAAAAGAAGAAGAGGCAGAAGCTGAAGCACAACAAGTTGCTGCTGTAGAAGCAAATCAAGACACTAATGGATCAAACGAGCCATATGTATTAGCTGTAACTGCTTGTCCAACAGGTATTGCACATACGTACATGGCACGTGACGCATTGAAAAAACAAGCGGATAAGATGGGGATTAAAATTAAAGTAGAAACGAACGGTTCAAGTGGTATTAAAAACCATTTAACGGAACAAGATATTAAAAATGCAACAGGTATCATTGTTGCTGCTGATGTTCATGTTGAGACGGATCGCTTCGATGGTAAAAATGTCGTAGAAGTACCAGTCGCAGATGGTATTAAACGCCCAGAAGAATTAATTAATAAAGCATTAGATACAAGTCGTAAACCTTTTGTTGCCCGTGATGGTCAAAGAAAAGGTAACTCAAATGACAGTCAAGAAAAATTAAGCCCAGGTAAAGCTTTCTATAAACACTTAATGAACGGTGTTTCTAACATGTTGCCACTTGTAATATCTGGTGGTATTTTAATGGCAATCGTGTTTTTATTTGGTGCAAACTCATTTGATCCAAAAAGCTCAGAGTACAATGCGTTTGCAGAGCAGCTTTGGAACATTGGTAGTAAAAGTGCATTCGCGTTAATCATTCCAATTTTATCTGGATTCATTGCACGTAGTATTGCGGATAAACCTGGATTCGCTTCAGGTCTTGTAGGTGGTATGTTAGCAATTTCAGGTGGTTCAGGGTTTATTGGTGGTATTATTGCAGGTTTCTTAGCAGGTTACTTAACACAAGGTGTTAAAGCCATGACACGTAAGTTACCACAAGCATTAGAGGGATTAAAGCCGACATTAATTTATCCACTATTAACAGTGACAGCTACAGGCTTATTGATGATTTATGTCTTTAATCCACCAGCATCTTGGTTAAATCATTTGTTATTAGATGGATTAAACAATTTATCAGGTTCTAATATTGTATTATTAGGTTTAGTTATTGGCGCAATGATGGCGATTGATATGGGCGGTCCATTCAACAAAGCGGCATATGTTTTTGCAACAGGTGCGTTGATTGAAGGTAATGCAGCACCAATTACAGCTGCAATGATTGGTGGTATGATTCCACCGTTAGCAATTGCGACAGCGATGTTAATTTTCAGACGTAAATTTACAAAAGAACAACGTGGTTCAATTATCCCTAACTATGTGATGGGTATGTCATTTATTACAGAAGGTGCGATTCCATTCGCGGCTGCCGATCCATTACGTGTTATTCCTTCAATGATGATTGGGTCAGGTATAGGTGGCGCAATCGCTTTAGGTTTAGGTTCTCGAATTACTGCGCCACACGGTGGTATTATCGTAATTGTTGGTACGGATGGTGCACATTTACTGCAAACACTTATTGCACTTGTAGTAGGTACATTAGTTTCAGCATTAATTTACGGTTTAATCAAACCCAAGTTAACTGAAACAGAAATCGAAGCTTCAAAATCAATGGACGAATAACTTTTATGATTTAAAATGATTGTCAGCAATGACGTTACATTAATTTGTCAGTCGATTGAATATATGTTAATTTAATATGTCGTGTTAACGGTAGTTTATATAAAACTATTAAAACACCTTCCATTAATTCAGTTTTTATGAATGGATGCGAAGGTGTTTTTAATTTTAGATAAATGAATGAAGAAATAGACACCACAAATGTATAGACTTTTTTAATATTTTGCAAAAAGTTATGCCAATTGGTGTAGATATAGTAAAATATGAGTGTCTTAAAGTGAAAATTTATAAATAAAGAAGGGTTTATACGTGTCAGAATTAATTATATATAACGGCAAAGTTTATACTGAAGATGGCAAAATCGATAATGGTTACATTCATGTGAAAGATGGACAGATTGTTGCAATTGGAGAAGTGAATGATAAAGCAGCGATTGATAATGATACGACAAATAAAATTCAAGTGATTGATGCAAAAGGTTATCATGTAGTGCCAGGTTTTATCGATATACATATTCATGGTGGTTATGGTCAAGATGCAATGGATGGATCATATGATGGTTTAAAATATCTATCTGAAAATTTGTTGTCTGAAGGTACGACATCATACTTGGCAACGACAATGACGCAATCGACTGATAAAATAGATGAAGCACTTATAAATATTGTTAAATATGAGGTGGAGCAAGATGTTCACAATGCAGCGGAAATTGTAGGTATACATCTGGAAGGGCCATTTATATCTGAAAATAAAGTTGGTGCTCAACATCCGCAATACGTTGTACGCCCATTTATCGATAAAATTAAACATTTTCAAGAGACTGCTAACGGATTAATAAAGATTATGACGTTTGCACCTGAAGTTGAAGGTGCAAAAGAAGCGCTTGAAACGTATAAAGATGATATTATTTTTTCAATTGGTCATACAGTGGCAACATACGAAGAAGCAGTTGAAGCTGTTGAGCGAGGAGCTAAACATGTCACGCATTTATATAATGCAGCGACGCCATTCCAACATAGAGAACCAGGTGTTTTTGGGGCAGCATGGTTGAATGATGCTTTACATACCGAAATGATTGTTGATGGCACACATTCTCATCCGGCATCGGTTGCAATTGCTTACCGTATGAAAGGTAATGAACGTTTTTATTTAATTACCGATGCAATGCGTGCAAAAGGTATGCCTGAAGGAGAATATGATTTGGGTGGCCAAAAAGTAACAGTTCAATCGCAACAAGCACGTCTTGCAAATGGTGCGCTTGCTGGTAGTATTTTAAAAATGAATCATGGGTTACGTAACTTAATATCATTTACAGGTGATACATTAGATCATTTATGGCGTGTAACAAGTTTAAATCAAGCCATTGCATTAGGTATCGATGATAGAAAAGGTAGTATTAAAGTAAATAAGGATGCAGATCTTGTTATTCTAGATGATGACATGAATGTAAAATCTACAATAAAACAAGGTAAAGTTCACACATTTAGCTAATAATTAATCATAATTAAATGTATGCAATAGATTTAATCTGTTAACATAAGCACTTTATATTATGATAAAATAGAAGCAATAACATTTTTTTCTGGGGGTGTCTAAATGGGAAGGCGATAACATGTAGTTGTAATTTAAGTCATAGTGATAAATTTGAATGCGTGTTACCCATGAGTGACACATATAACATGGAGGTGAATCCCTAGAAATAGGGAATTAATTGGAAACTTCGACCATAATTAGTTTGATTATATTTATTCTATTAATTGCATTAACCACAGTATTTGTTGGTTCAGAATTTGCATTAGTAAAAATTAGAGCAACAAGAATTGAACAGCTAGCAGATGAAGGAAATAAACCTGCTAAAATAGTAAAAAAGATGATTGCTAATCTAGATTATTATCTTTCTGCTTGTCAGTTAGGTATCACAGTAACATCTTTAGGGTTAGGTTGGCTTGGTGAACCAACGTTTGAAAAGCTATTACACCCGATATTTGAAGCAATCAATTTACCAACTGCATTAACGACGACGATTTCGTTTGCAGTATCATTTATAATCGTTACGTATTTGCATGTAGTACTTGGTGAATTAGCGCCTAAATCTATAGCGATTCAACATACTGAAAAGCTTGCTTTAGTATATGCAAGACCATTGTTCTATTTCGGTAACATTATGAAACCATTGATTTGGCTGATGAATGGTTCTGCACGTGTTATTATTAGAATGTTTGGTGTAAATCCTGATGCCCAAACTGATGCAATGTCAGAAGAAGAAATCAAAATTATTATTAACAATAGTTATAATGGTGGAGAAATCAACCAAACTGAATTGGCATATATGCAAAATATCTTTTCATTCGATGAAAGACATGCAAAAGATATTATGGTACCTAGAACTCAAATGATTACACTAAATGAACCTTTTAATGTAGACGAATTACTAGAAACAATAAAAGAACATCAATTTACGCGTTATCCAATTACTGATGATGGTGATAAAGACCATATTAAAGGATTTATTAACGTTAAAGAGTTTTTAACTGAATATGCTTCTGGAAAAACAATTAAAATTGCAAACTATATACATGAGTTGCCAATGATTTCAGAGACAACACGTATCAGTGATGCATTAATTAGAATGCAACGTGAACATGTACATATGAGTCTGATTATAGATGAATATGGTGGAACGGCAGGTATTTTAACGATGGAAGATATTTTAGAAGAAATCGTTGGGGAAATTCGTGATGAATTTGATGATGATGAAGTGAATGATATCGTTAAAATTGATAATAAGACATTCCAAGTAAATGGTAGAGTACTATTGGATGATTTAACTGAAGAGTTCGGTATAGAATTTGATGACTCTGAGGATATTGATACGATAGGTGGATGGTTACAATCTCGTAATACCAGCTTACAAAAAGATGATTACGTGGATACAACTTATGATCGCTGGGTTGTTTCAGAAATCGATAACCACCAAATTATTTGGGTAATGTTAAACTATGAATTTAATGAAGCGAGACCTACTATCGGACAGACTGATGAAGATGAAAAATCAGAATAGATATTAATATATAAACCAACTAAGAATGATTTAATTCATTTTTGGTTGGTTATTTTTTTGACTAAAATTAATGAAAAGTGAAAATATTACTTGAACTCAATATCTTTAATGATTTAATGAATATTTTTTATTGAAAGCGATAATTCGTATTAATTGAGTTTGTTGAAAAAATTAGGGTAATGTAAAGATATAAAAGATACATAGATTGGAGAGATATAAAGATGTTGAATGAGATACAAATATTAAAAAATGGATACCCGATGCCTTCAGTTGGATTAGGTGTTTATAAAATCTCTGACGAAGATATGACTAAAGTTGTAAATGCTGCAATTGACGCAGGCTATAGAGCGTTTGATACAGCATACTTTTATGATAATGAGACTTCACTAGGACGAGCATTAAAGGATAATGACGTCGATAGAGAAGATTTGTTTATAACAACGAAGTTATGGAATGACTATCAAGGTTATGAGAAAACATTCGAATATTTCAACAAATCGATTGAAAATTTACAAACTGATTATCTTGATTTATTTCTAATACATTGGCCTTGTGAAGCAGATGGTCTATTTTTAGAAACATATAAAGCTATGGAAGAACTTTACGAGCAAGGTAAGGTAAAAGCAATAGGTGTATGTAATTTTAATATTCATCATCTAGAAAAATTAATGGCTCAATCAAGTATCAAACCAATGGTGAATCAAATTGAGGTACATCCATATTTTAACCAACAGGAATTACAAGAGTTTTGTGATCGTCACGATATTAAAGTGACTGCATGGATGCCTTTGATGAGAAATAGAGGACTACTAGACGACCCTGTCATTGTTAAAATTGCTGAAAAATATCATAAAACACCAGCACAAGTTGTATTGCGTTGGCATTTAGCACACAATAGAATTATTATTCCAAAATCTCAGACACCTAAACGCATTCAAGAAAATATAGATATTTTAGATTTTAATTTAGAATTAACAGAAGTAGCTGAAATTGATGCTTTAAATAGAAATGCAAGACAAGGTAAAAATCCAGATGATGTGAAAATTGGGGATTTAAAATAACTGGATGTTAAATTTTACGTTTATGAATGCCTTTTAATGTGTACATTAAAATAAATGAGTTGGTTTTTACTATTTGATAAAACAATACTCAGGTACATTCAAAATCTTTTAAATAAAAAGGATGGACATAGATGAAAATTAGAGTCGTCATTCCTTGTTTTAATGAAGGGGAAGTCATTACACAAACACATCAACAATTAACTGAAATACTTTCACAAGATAGTAGTGTGAAAGGCTATGATTATAATATGCTTTTCATAGATGATGGTAGTACGGATACCACTATAGATGAAATGCAACATCTTGCCACAATAGATAGACATGTCAGCTTTATTTCTTTTAGTAGAAATTTTGGAAAAGAAGCAGCTATGATTGCAGGTTACCAGCATAGTACTGAATTTGATGCAGTCATCATGATAGATTGTGATTTGCAACATCCACCTGAATATATTCCGAAAATGGTTGAAGGTTTTATGGAAGGGTATGATCAAGTGATTGCAAAGCGTGATAGAAGTGGTGAAAATTTTAGTCGCAAAACATTAAGCCATTTGTACTATAAGTTAGTTAATTGCTTTGTAGAAGAAGTACAATTTGATGATGGTGTTGGTGATTTTAGACTTTTAAGTCAAAGAGCTGTTAAGTCCATTGCATCACTTGAAGAATATAATCGATTTTCAAAAGGATTATTTGAATGGATAGGATATAATACTAAAGTGTTTACGTATCAAAATGTTGCGAGACAAAAAGGAGAATCTAAGTGGTCCTTTAAAAAGTTATTTAATTATGGTATTGATGGATTGATTTCCTTTAATAGTAAACCTTTGAGAATGATGATATATCTTGGCTTATTTATTTTTTCAATAAGCGTGTTATATATTATCTATTTATTCATCAATATTATGATTTCTGGTGTTAATATTCCAGGATATTTTTCAACGATTGCAGCTATTTTATTATTAGGCGGCATACAGTTAATTTCAATTGGTGTTGTAGGTGAATATATTGGCAGGATATATTATGAAGTTAAGGCACGTCCTAAATATATTATTCAAGCTACAAATCTTTCAAGTATTGAAAATGATGAGAAGGATACCCATAAAATTTACTCTAAATAAACAAAAAAAGAAGCCCTCATCAATGAGAGCTTCTTTTTAGTCTTTGCATTTTATTTTATAAATAAATCGGATTATGACGTAATGTCTAATTTGTGTAATGTTACAGTCATCGTAGTTCCTACATCTATATCACTGCTTACACTGATTTTTGCGTTATTTTGTTGCGCGAGTTCATTAGCTATATATAAGCCTAATCCAGAACCACCCGTTTTTGTATTACGAGAGTTTTCTACTCTGAATGTTCGTTCGAATATACGTTCTTGTAGTTCTGGTATAATGCCAATACCTTCATCGCTAATAGCAATGTCGATAGTATCTTGATCTTTATTTTCACTAATATTAATATCAATGCGACTACCAACATTTGAAAATTTTAGCGCATTATCAAGTAAGTTTGTTAAAATACGCTCAAGTGGCGTTCGATATTGATAAAATGCATCAATTTCGCTACAGAAATTCACTTCTAATGTACGGTTTTCATGTTTGATACGTTGCTCATATGGTTGCAATATTGATACAAGTAATTGGTCTAGTTGTATTAATTCTGGGGGATATGTTTTACCTGTATTTAAAGTGATAATATGAGTCATATCATCAAATAATGTTGATAATCTGTTTGCTTGTTTAATTAATATGTCGTATGACTCTTTAATCTCATGATCCTTTGTGATTATACCATCACGTAGTCCTTCAGAATATGAAATAATGCTTGCTAAAGGTGTTTTTAAATCATGGGCTAAGTTTTGAATCAGTTCTGTTTTTTCTTGTTGTTCGGATTTAATTTGATTCATTTGTTGCGTAATTTCAGAAGCCATTTTATTAAAAGATTGATTTAATTCATAAATTTCTTTTGGTGAATTAAACGTTTTATCATTGCTTGCGTAATTTCCGTTAGCAAATTGCTTAGTTTTTATATTAAACTGCTTAATTTTTTGTATAAGTGGATTAATAAAAATACTACATATTAATAAGGTTAAACAGCTTGTAATTATTGTCGTTAAGGTCAAAGTTAGTGTCATATGGCCATTAAACCACATTAAAATATATGCAATTGCTAAAATAGTTGAAGTTAATAGTATACTCGATACGACGCCAATAATGATTTGACTTCTAATTGATAACACCATTATCGGCTCCTTTCAAATTTATATCCTAATCCCCATACAGTTGTGATGGTATATGTTGTAAAGCTCTCTTTTTCTAATTTTTCTCTAATACGGTGTATATGGACATTCACGGTATTAGCATCTTCGTAATAGTCATATCCCCAAACTTTTTCAAGTAATTCTGATTTAGAAATAACTTCATTTTCTCTAGAAGCTAAATACCACAATAACTCAAATTCCTTAATACGCATAGGGACTTCGTGACCATTTACAGTCACAACTTTACTTAAGTTAATAAGTGTTAATTCATCAAACGACAGTTGTTCAACTGGTTGATGATGGTATTTCTTCATTCTTGTAAGTAAATTATTAATACGTAAAACGAGTTCCCTTGGACTAAATGGTTTTTTGACATAGTCATCTGCACCTAAAGTTAAGGCATAAATGGTATCATGTTCTTGTGTTTTGGCAGTTAAATAGATAAAGGGGATATCTAATTTTTGCCTTTTCATTTCTTTGACAATGTCGTAACCATTAACTTCTGGCATCATGATATCAAGTACCATGATATCAATATCATTTGATAGTAAAGAAATTGCTTCTTTACCGCTAGTTGTCGTTGTTACTTTGTAACCTTCATATTCAAAATAGGTTTGACAAATGTCTACAATGTCTTGTTCATCATCCACGATCAGTAAGTGGGTCATCTATTTTTTCACCTCTGTTCTTACGACCTCTAAAGTAATTAATGATTTCTTTAAGTGAAATCTGTTTTAACAATGAGTGACTCATTAGTAAAAGGATAAAGAAAGTTAATTGAAGAGGATACGTAAATATCATATCTGCTAAGATATAATTTATCATAACAAAGGCTCCAAAGAAACTAGCAGCATATGCAAAAACTCCAAAAATTAAACCTAATCCAATTGCAATCTCTCCGAGTGGGACAACAATATCAAATAATGACGTCGTATGTGCAACTATATTTGCGAAAAACCACTTATACCACTCTGGTGAATCAGTATTGTTAGCGATGACTGGTACTAAACCTTTCAGCGTAAATCCGCCCGTTAATTTTTCATAGCCTTGCATTAACATAACAATACCTGAACCCACACGAATGATAAATGTAACGAGTAGCAATAATTTATTCATGATGTTCACATTCTTTCTATTTATTGTGTGTAATTTATATAAACATAAGATTAAGCAACATAATGTGATTTGTAGTGTTATGTGAACAGGAAGTATTTGAGCTCATGGGTTGCTTAAGCTAAACAAACCTCAAGCTCTAAAAAAATTTACTTATGTGCTCTACAATCTTATGGGATTTAATAGTTGTATATATATTGAAAAAAGGAAAGTATGATTTCTACAAGCTAAGGGGGCTGTGAAATCATACGCTTTCCATTGAGTAATGAGTGTAATGTATATTTTAAAATTTGTAATGTATAGTAATAGTATGTTGTAAATAAAAGTTTAACTCAGAAATTGATTATTTTAATTTAGCGCCGCCGAAGATGACGTGAGCTTTTTTACAATAGATTGTTACTTCATCATATTTGCTTAAATCTACATTTTTAAGATCAAATGTTTGTTTTTCTTTATCGTAGTCAACCATTGCGATTTCTTTACCGTTTTTAATGTCGCCATTTTTTGTTAGGTAGACGTATAAATCTGGACCTTTTGATGATTTGTAGTTAGTAAGCATTAATTTACCATTTTTAATCTCAGCTTTACCTTCAACAGTTTCACCGTTTTTAGAACTGAATGTACCAGTTAGGTGTTTTGTTTTATCAGTTTTAACATTGCTATCTTCTGACTTTGTTTTTTGTTCAGTTTTGTTACCTTGATCTTGTGAATTAGAATTACCACAAGCGCCTAAAGTTAATACAGCGGCAGCAGCACCAACTGCTAAAAAATATTTTGTATTCATGCTAACGCCTCATTTCTTCAATTTGATAAGTTAAGTTTAAAATGAAGGCAAATAATATGCCATTAACTAATTCTTAACTTCGTTTAAATATCGCTTAACTAATATTGAAGAAAGAATAATTTGAAAATGAAAATAATTGTCTGATTTAAATAAATAGGAGTCAAAATAAGAGGAGGGCGGTTTTTTAAGTGAGAAAATATTTATCTAAACTAGTTATCACTATAAAACACTTCTGATATAGCGAACTAAGAATATCAGAAGTGTTTTTTAGTTTTGGTATTAAAATTTATAAACCTTTTGCCACAATAAAAACAACAAGAAAATAAGATAGACGATTAAATACAAGTACCAATATGGTGTTAAAACCATCATAACGATAAATGAAATGTTAATAATGATAAGTCCTTTAATCATTAGTTTCTTTATTTTGTTATTATTTTCAGCAGTTTCATCTAAGTTATTAAATGTTGAAATAAACAACATAATACCACCAATGATGAAAATGGCAGGGGCTAAAAATGGAATAGACATATATATTGATTGTGTACTTGAAAAGTCGGTAACACGTTGCGTTAAACTGACAACAATCGTTAATATGATAGCAATAAATTTTTGGTCTGTAATGTATACAGGTTTTAATTTTTTATCAATGTAAAACTGTAGTATCGTCCAAATGATAAACATCGTTATAGTACACAGAGTAATAAAGTTATATTTATCAATTATGAATGTATTTATAAAGGCGTTTATAGTTATAGATAACAACATTGCACTTAATGATAAATGTTGCATTTGATGCCTATATAAATTGAATCCAGTTATAAGTACGACGATAGCAATATTAATTAATATATATACAATCATGATGGACTCCTGTTCGTTATACTTCAATCAACTATTATATCAATTAATATATTGTTATTCATTAGATATGACTTGTAAAAAGTAAAATAAGTTATCCTTTATACACCTTTTTTATTACTCCAAAGTAATGTATGAAGTTGTGGTAACACATAAACGTGATTCATATCATTACTTTGCATAACTAAATCCACCAACTGCTCGTAGCGTTCTAACAACTTTTCGGTATGATTATCTACGCTGTCTGATAAATATGGGTTACCAACTTGTAAATAGAAGGGAATATCTGGATAACGGTGGTGTATCATTTTGGCAAAATCATAATCTTTATCGTCGAATACAACTACTTTTAAGTTTAATGAGGAAGGTACGCATTGTGCAATCACTTCATCTAACTTTTTTAAATCAGGCGTCATAGTTGAACTTGGTGGTTTTGGACTAATCGTTAAATCATCAATTTGTGTCATCCAAGGTTGGAATTTACTGCCTTGCGTCTCCAGTGCGCTGAAAATACCTTTATCTTGAAATAAGTCAACTAACTCTTGGATACCTTTAATTAATGCTGGGTTACCACCAGAAATTGTAACGTGGTTAAATAAATCGCCACCAATTCGTTTTAATTCATCATAAATTTCTTCAGCGGTCATGAGTTTTATATCGCTTTTAGCACTACCATCCCAAGTAAATGCAGAATCACACCAGCTACAGCGATAATCACATCCAGCTGTTCTCACAAACATCGTTTTTCTACCGATTACTCGACCTTCACCCTGAATGGTTGGACCGAATATTTCGAGTACAGGAATTTTAGCCATTAGTTACACCTGTTCCTTTGGTCTAAATACGACATAACTTGTTGGTGTTTCTCTTACAAATACTTGAATACATTTTGGTTGGTGTTCGAGCGATGCCAAATTTTCTTTAACAATTTGATAAATTGTTTCCGCTACGATTTCAGTTGAAGGGATTTTGTTTTTAAAAGCAGGTAAGTTATTTAACAGTTGATGGTCAAATTTACCGTGTATCATCTTTTTCAAATGACTAAAGTTCACTAAAAAGCCAGTGTCATCTAGTTTATCACCGACAATTGTTAAATTAACAAAGTAAGTATGACCATGGACATTTTGACAAATACCTGCTTCTTCACACGGAATGTGATGTGCAGCTGAAAAATTAAAATCTTTATTTAATTCGAATTGATATGGATGCGTTGTACTAGGATAGATTTGTTGTAACAATTTAAAGCGCTCCTTTACTTTCAAGATATTGATTTAGTCCACGTTGACGTAAATGACAAGCTGGACATTCACCACAGCCATCCCCAATGATACCGTTATAGCATGTTAATGTTTTTGTACGAATATAATCTAAAACTTCGAGTTCATCACTTAATTTCCACGTTTCTGCTTTGTTTAACCACATTAAAGGAGTATGAATAACAAAATCTTTGTCCATAGCTAGGCTTAATGTTACGTTCATTGATTTTATAAAACTATCGCGACAGTCTGGGTAGCCTGAAAAGTCTGTTTCACATACGCCTGTAATAATATGCTTAGCCCCAATTTGATAAGCTAGAGCGCCTGCAAACGACAAGAAAAGTAAATTTCTAGCTGGAACAAATGTATTAGGTATACCATCTTCATTATTAGTAATTTCCATATCATGTTGTGTTAATGCGTTTGGAGTAAGTTGTGATAATAATGACATATCTAAAACGTGGTGTTTCATTCCTTGATCTTGTGCAATTTGTTTTGCGACTTCAATTTCAGTATCATGTCTTTGTCCATAATTAAACGTTACGAGTTCAACTTCTTTGAATTGTTTTTTTGCATAAAAGAGACATGTTGTACTGTCTTGACCACCACTAAAGACAACGATGGCTTTTTCATTATTTAATACACTTTCCATTTTGTAATTGCTCCTATCATTAATAATATTAATAAAGAGGTTAATGGCATTGATAAGCCCGTTTTTAATTTATAAAATAAAAAAAGCCTATCTCCATAAAAGATAGACGAAAGAAATGGGTTGCTCCTATAATATATATTAAAGGTTTACCAACGAATGTTTGAAATTTCAATGTCTAGTTTTTTATAGAGGGTTTCAGCTAGGAACCTCTGATATTCATTTATGTACGATGAATAGAATATACCATATATTAGTTAAAATCAAGGTCAGGATAATGACAATGCCTTTAAAGTTTTAGCTACATCCAATACATATTATAAAAATAAAACACATTTAGAACGGAGTATACAATGATTCTAGTCATAGATAATAATGATTCATTTACATATAATTTAATAGACTATATTAAGACTCAAACGAAACTAACAGTTCAAGTTGTTGGTATTGATAATCTGCTGATAGAAGACGTCATTAATATGAAGCCAAAAGCAATTGTTATTTCACCAGGGCCGGGTAATCCTGATGATTATCCAATCTTGAATGAAGTGTTAGAACAATTTTATCAGCGTGTACCTATACTAGGTGTATGTTTAGGATTTCAATGTATCGTGTCTTATTTTGGTGGAAATATCATTCACGGCTATCATCCTGTACACGGACATACTACACAGTTACGCCATACCAATGAAGGTATTTTTCAAGGACTGCCTCAAAATTTCAATGTAATGCGTTATCATTCATTAATTGCTGACGGAGCGACTTTTCCAAATTGCTTAAAGGTTACAGCAAAAAACGATGAAGCGATTATTATGGCATTTGAGCATATTACATTTCCGGTTTTTGGTGTGCAATATCATCCTGAATCTATTTTGAGTGAATACGGTTATCGACAGGTTGAATTATTTTTATCGAAGGTAGGTGATTATTGTGAGAATAGAATATAATTATCGCTACTATCTAACTGAAAATGAATATAAGCAATACCATATTCAATTAAAGGGATTTATAAAGAAGTATGTTGCCACTAAGTTGGCTGATGTGGGAGAAGTGATACACTTTGCACAAGCGCAGCAACGACAAGGTAGATATGTTTCGTTATATTTAAGTTACGAAGCGGCAAAGTATTTTAATCATGTTATGTGTACACATTCATTAGCTAAAGATGATATTTATGCAGTAGCTTATAGTTTTAAAAAAGCGGAAAACATAAATTCAATATATGAACATCAAACTTCTTATGTATCAAAACATCATTTTTCATTTGTTGAATCTTCTGAGGTTATGATGACTAATATTAAACGTGTCCAACAAGCAATTGTTGAAGGCGAAACGTATCAGGTGAACTATACGGCGCGCTTAACGGATAACATTTATTATCCTATTAGTACTTTATATGAACGATTAACTCAATTTAGTAATGGTAATTATACTGCGTTATTACAAACTGATGAAATCCAAGTAGCGTCTATCTCACCAGAATTATTTTTTCAAAAAGGACAATTTAACAATGTCGATAACGTTATCATAAGCAAACCGATGAAAGGGACAATGCCTAGAGGTAAAACGGAAGCTGAAGATCAACAGTATTATAAAACATTGCAAACTTCTTCGAAAGATCGTGCAGAAAATGTCATGATTGTTGATTTACTAAGAAACGATATAGGGAGAATATCACAGAGTGGCTCAATTAAGGTGTATAAACTATTTTTCATTGAGGCATATAAAACTGTATTTCAAATGACTTCGATGGTAAGTGGAACTTTAAAAACTAATACAGACTTAACTCAAATTTTAACATCGTTATTTCCTTGTGGTTCGATTACAGGTGCACCGAAACTGAATACAATGAAATATATTAAACAATTAGAAAGTTCACCTCGTGGAATATACTGCGGAGCAATTGGACTATTACTTCCAACTGAAGATGATAAAATGATTTTTAATATTCCGATTCGTACTATTGAGTATAAATATGGACAAGCGATTTATGGAGTCGGAGCAGGTATTACAATTGATTCTAAGCCAAAAGATGAAGTAAATGAATTTTACGCAAAAACCAAGATTTTGGAGATGTTATAATGCAATTATTTGAAACAATGAGAATTGATAATGGACATATCCCTAGACTTACTTATCATACTAATCGCATAAAATGTTCTTCTGAGCGATTAAACTTTAAATTTGATGAACATGCATGGCGAAATGAATTAAACGATGTAACAACAAAGTATCACAGTGGCCAATATAGACTTAAAATCGTATTACATGCTGAAAGCGAATTTGAAACGATAGTGTCACCTTTACCTGAGAAAAGTAGTTTTACAGCAAAATTTCAAGTGTTGCCCAAAGCAGTTAATCCAACTTTTATAAATAATAAAACGACAGAACGAAAGCATTTAGCACACAATCATGAAACGGATTTAATATTACTAACCTCAGAGGACGGCAAGGTCCTTGAATTTGATATTGGCAACGTTGTCATTGAAGAGGATGGAAAATGGTACACACCAAGTTATAAAGATGATTTCTTAAAAGGATGCATGCGTGATTATTTAATAGATAGTGACAAACTTGTTGAAAAAGACTTTAATAAAAGCGAATTGATTTATAAATATCATAACAATGAGATACGTTTATTTTTGATAAATAGTTTACGAGAGGTTGCCGATGTCCACCTTTGCCTTTAAAATTAGTATGATAATAATGTAGAAAATGAAGTGAAAACAAATTTAAAAATTAAATGGGGCCAAATATGATTATTGTTTATATTGTGCTGTTGTTAATTCTTGTATACGTAAATTATCGATTTGTGAATCGATTGCTATCTGAAAATAGAATATATGTTGTTCGTTTGATAGCAACAATTACTACTGTTATAAGCTTTATCCTAGTATACGCATTAATTCGCGAACTCATGCCTTTTGTTGTGCGAGCAATGGATTTAATGTATCACCAGTAAATTAAGTGAGTAGGTAAAATGAACTATTCAATCGATTCTATAATTAAAAATCAAAGTAAAGTAAAGTAACCAAATATTGAAGAGGTGTACAAATGAAAATATATAGTCAAGGTGACCAAGCCATTGTAGTCGCAATTGAAAAAGAAGTATCTAAAAGTTTAACCGAAGATTTATTAACACTTCGCTCATATTTAATTGAACAAAATTATCCATTTATTATAGAAATTGTGCCATCAGAATCAGACATGATGATTGTCTATGACGCAAGGGATATGATTAAACACCATAATATACAATCACCTTTTTTATACATGAAAGCACTAATAGAATCGATTCATTTAAACATAAAACATGATTTTAACCAGCAAGATTTGATTGAAATACCAATTGTTTATGGTTCGAAATATGGTCCAGATTTAGAATCACTTTTAAAACATTACAAAATCAAGCTAGAAACATTTATTGAATTACATTCTAAGGCGCAATATTTTGTTTCGATGATGGGATATTCACCTGGGTTTCCTTATTTAACTGGATTAAATAAGAAATTGTATATTAATCACACGAGTAAACAGAAAAAATTCATTCCGGCTGGTTCTGTAGTACTTGAAGGGAAAAAATGCGGTATTGTAACTACGGATACAATTAATGATTGGTTAGTTATTGGTTATACACCATTATCACTTTTTAATCCGAAAGAATCAGATTTCGCACGCTTAAAGTTAGGCGATAATATTAAATTTAGACCTATCAATGAAAATGAATTAGAAGTAGGAGCGTTTAAAGATGTCAATCATAATTGAAAAAAGTGGCTTATTCAGTAGCTTTCAGGACTTTGGTAGAAGGGGATATGAACATGATGGTGTAATTCCATGTGGTGCACTTGATACTTTAGCACATGAAATTGCTAATCGATTAGTTGCAAATGACAAGAATGAAGCAACTTTGGAAATGACTAATAAAATGGCGACGATTCGTTTTACAGAACCTACACTGATTGCATTAGCAGGAGGTAATGTAAAAGCTTACACTGAGCATATGACTATATCTCCATATAAATTGTATTTGTTAGATAAAGGCGATGTTTTAAAGTTTAGAGAAACAAGTTATACATCGCGAGTGTATTTAGCTGTGGGAGGTGGATTTGAATTAGATGCATGGTTAGGATCTAATTCAACCGACTTTAATGTAAAAATAGGTGGGTTTAAAGGAAGAACATTACAAGATGGCGATGAAATAAAGCTTAAGAGAGATTATACAGCTCGTCATCATAAGTTATTTGAAAACCTTGCTCACACGAAACAAACAGATTGGGGTATTGATGGATACGCCTTGTCATTTAATTATATGTCTGATGTATTTCATGTCGTTAAAAATAAAGGTACTGAAGATTTTAAAGAAGATGCCATTCAAAGATTTGTGAAACATGATTATAAAGTAACGAGCAAAGCAAATCGCATGGGGATGATGCTTGAAGGTGAAAAAATCAAAGCTTTTTATGAAGATATGCCACCATATCAGACTGTCAAAAAAGGAACGATACAAATTAAGCGTGATGGCACACCTATTATCTTATTAAATGATCATTATACGTTAGGTAGCTACCCGCAAATCGGTACAATCGCAAGTTATCATTTAACGAAATTAGCACAAAAACCGCAAGGATCACGTTTGAAATTTCAATTTATAGATATTTTAACGGCTGAAAAGAACCTCGTTAAGTATAGTAACTGGTTAAACCAATTATTCCATGGAATAGAATATAGAATGCAATTAGAAATGATGAAATAATATTTGGTACGTAGCTCATACTCGAGTCCGATGCAAATAATTTCCTCCTAATGTATAATGAAATAATACTGTGTTTTATCTGCGAAATGTATCATATATTAATTCGTTTCACAGTAAAATGAAAAGATAAAGTGTGTTTTTACTTGAATTTTGACTAAAATTACTCTATATTTATTAATTGAGCTATGCTTATTATTTCCATAATGATATCCTTACCTGGTGGAAAACCCGGCGCAGGCCAGGCTTTCGGTA
>OKEG01000143.1_pt1 | contig 30255 bp, 32 predicted proteins | sample 1614111 | NCBI WGS metagenome assembly OKEG01 (sample SAMN04436907, study PRJEB24849) | human gut metagenome | biome: human gut; feature: NICU; material: stool | host: Homo sapiens | place: USA: Saint Louis, MO | collected 2012-04-09 | reverse complement strand
GAGCTTCGACCAGCTGCCACCTGCATTTCGAGACGCACCTCGACGGCACGGCGCTCGACCCCCGCAAGTTTGTGGGATACTAGGCGGTCAATGTGTCCGCAGGTGTGGAGGGATGAACGTGGCCACGAAGGCTGGAAAGAAGCAGGCGCCCGTAGCGCCGGAGCGAAAAAAGCAGCTCATCGCCTCGAATAAAAAGGCGCGCCACGACTACCACATCGATGCGACGTGGGAGGCCGGCGTGGTCCTCCAGGGCACCGAGGTGAAGTCGCTGCGCGAGCGCGGCGCGTCTCTCGTTGATGGCTACTGCTATATCGACAACGGCGAAGTGTGGATGGATGCCGTGCACATCGCTCCGTACGTGCGGGGTACGTGGACGAATCACGCGGCGCGCCGCAAACGTAAGCTCCTGTTGCACAAACGCGAGATCCTGAAACTCATGAATAAGACTCGCGAAAAGGGGTACACGATCATCCCCCTATCGATCTACTTTCTTGGCTCGCACGCCAAGGTTGAGATCGCGCTTGCTCGCGGCAAGAAGGAGTGGGATAAGCGCCAAACCCTGCGCGAAAAGCAGGATGCTCGCGAGGCGCAGCGTGCGATGAGGCGGCGCGAGATGCTCAGCTAGCGTCGGAAATTCCCGCCCGTCCCGGACGGGTGGCAGGAAAACGGGTCCGACGGTTGCTCGCCGGGAATAAGGCCTTGGTGTTGCGCGTTGAGAGCTGTATACTGAACTGCTGCGCCTTACGGTGCAGGAGATTTTTGATAATCACATAGGGTGTGCGAATCAGGCACGCATCCCACCCGCACATGCGGGTGCAGATTATCTGGCGCGCCCCGCTGCGGGCGTCGCCACCCGATACGGGGTCGATCGGTTTCGACGGTAGTTGTCCAGCGAGGGGAAGCGGGCCGAGGATCCAGGGTTATCTCGCTAACGCTCCCTGGAAAACAATAAGTGCCGAACCTAAGCGCACTGACTTCGCTCTCGCTGCCTGATCAGCGACAGCAGTCTGGACCGTCAGGGATTGCCTTCGATCTGACCTGTCCATCATCTAGAGGGCCACTGCTTCCAACCCTGGTCACCGGGGTTGGGTGAACACCTTAGAGTGACTGAGCCTGTCAGCGACGTGTCCGTGTGAGCGCTGGGGCTGAGAAAACGATTTCGCGGACTGCGCCCGGAGAAGCCCTGGCTTCGCACTATCGGACGCGGGTTCGATTCCCGCCGGCTCCACGATGAGGGCGCCCACTATGCAAAGTGGGCGCCCTTTTTCGTTGCTTTGCGGGTTGGGCAAGTTGGTCCTGGCCCGCGTTGATATGGTGGAGCCAGTGGTGTGTATGACTACAACACCTTTAGATTTGTCCATTGGGTGAAAAGGCATGCATATGAGCAACTCCGCGGATCTCGCTATTGCAGATAGATGGGACGCCGGGGACTTGGGCTGCGGCGAACTCGTCATGAAGCTTCGCTCGCGTATGCTCGCCCTGAATCCGGGAGAAATCTTCGAGCTGATCGCCACCGACGAAGGCGCGATCATCGACATCCCCGCCTGGTGCAGTCTCACCGGGCACACTCTTGCCGTGGCACAGCCGCCGCGGTTTTTGATCCGACGAAAGGATTCCTGACATGTCCAAGATCTGTGTGAGCATCACCCACGCCAAAGACGATGTTGACAAGGCGACCGTGGGTTTCGTCATCGCCAATGCCTCGATCGCCTCCGATCAGGAAACCGTCGTGTTCCTCTCCTCCGAGGGGGCGCGGCTCGCTGAAGAAGGTTACGCCGACGACCTTCACGAGGAGGGCTTCGCGCCGCTCAAGGAACTGATCACCAACTACGCCGAAGCTGGCGGCACGATCTGGGTGTGCTCGCCGTGCTACAAGAAGCGTGGACTGGATGACGGCAAGCTCATCAACGGCGCGACGATCGTCGGCGGCGCGAAGCTCGTCGAGTACATGTCTCAGGGCGCTAGCTGCGTGAGCTACTGACGGCTGCTACTCGAGTACCGCCATGACGAACGCTCAAGAGTTCACCCCGGCCACCTTCAAGGACGGCTTGAAAGGCCACACCAGTTTTGACGGTGGAGACCTGGATTGTGGCAACGGACTGCTGTTGCTGATCCGTAAACATCTGGATCCCCTGGACCCGGGAAAGTTCCTGGAGATCGCCTCCGTGGATTCCACGGTGGAGGTCGACTTGCCTAGCTGGTGCAGTATGACCGGGAATGACCTGGTCGATGCGACTACCACGACCGTGCAGTTTCAGGGCCGCGAACTCACCCAATGGCGGTTCTTGGTGTGCAAGGGTGCCTACGAGGGCGCAGCGAGCACGCCTCAGCAAGAGAACGCCCCCGAGGCACTCGCACCCGCGGCAGGCAAAGGAAAGAAATCCCGTAAGCGCCCGCAAATGGCGATTACGCAGGAAGTGGTCACGCCACATATTCCTGCCGAGCTTCCCGCGGCTGCTGCGGCGCCCGCCCCCGAGCCCCTGGCCGTGCACACTATGGGCAGCTGGCCGCGGCCGTCGTGGCTGATTCGCGCACTGCATGAGCATCTGGAAGGTCGGCTCTCCCAAGAGGAGTTTGACGCTACCGCTGATGACGCCGTGCAGCTTGTCGTGGCAGCGCAAGAACGCGCCGACGTCGACGTCGTCACCGACGGTGAAATGCGCCGCGATAACTACTCCAGCTTCGTTGGGGGTCTGCTGCAGAACTGTCAGCTCATCCCCATCACGGACCTGTTGCCGTACGTTGATGATCCGGTGCAGTTCGAGCGTGAGCTGCGCGCCCTCGATGTGCCGACAGGGGAGGTTCGCCACCCGGCGGTATTCGGGCCGCTCGGCCGTGACAGATCCCTTGCTGTGCATGAAGCGCAATACCTGAAGACCATCACCGATCGCGCGGTGAAGGTGGATCTTCCCGGCCCTTATCTCCTCACTCGCACCATGTGGATGGAGTGCGTATCCGATCGCGCCTACCCCGACCGGGAAACCCTCGCCACCGACGTGGTCCGGATTCTGCGGGAGGAAATCGCCGAGCTTCTCGCCGCAGGCGTTGCGCTGGTGGAAATTGACGAGCCTGTGCTCAGCGAAGTGGTCTACGGCAACGAAGGCGGCGGCGGTCGTACCTTCATGTGCGGGGCGCTCGGTGAGCGTAAAGCAGTGCAGCCGGAGCTTGAATTTGCGCGGGACCTGATTACGCAGGTAGCGGAGGGCTTTCCTGCCGATCGCCTGGGTATTCACGTGTGCCGTGGCAACTGGACCCCCGATGAGTCCAAGGCGCTTTCCGGAGACTACGCGCCTTTGCTCCCGCTCCTGTCAGCTGTGCCGATCGGCAACGTCATTGTGGAAACATGCACGCCGCGCGCCGGGGACTGGGAGCATCTGACGGGCCTGCGCGAAGACCAGCGCATCGGTATCGGCATCTTCAACCAGAAGGCGCCGCAGGATGAAACCTTCGAATCTGTGCTCGAGCGCGGGCGTACCGCAGTGAAGATGTTCGGCAAGGATCGAGTGCTCCTGAATACCGACTGCGGCTTCGCGACGTTTGCCGATAATCCAATCGTGGCCGGGAAGCAGGCTGAAGCGGCAATGACGATGCTCGCCAAGGTGCGCGACGCCCTGCGGTAGAGCGTCTCGGTGCCTTCGTACCCTGCCTCGTTAGCGCTCGGGCCGTGCAGCGGGGGCGTTTGATAGCCACGTCGCGCGCATTGCCTCGGCGAGCGGACGCAGATCGTGGCGCATAATGCGCTGCGTGTTGGCGCTCGGAGAGATGCCGAGGCGCGCCGCGGTATCGCCGTTTGATTCGCCCTCGAGGATTCCGCGTAAGCTTCCGCAGGCGCCCCCCTTGAGCGCGCTCACGTGTGCGTCGATCAAGTGGCACAGCGCTTCGGGCGGGGGTGTGTCGTTGCCTTGCGGGGCTTGTGTTCCGACGGTTGCCTGGCGGCCGTCGGACTTTTTATTTTCCGAGGTGGTTGCACTGAGCCCTGTGCGTATGCCTGAGAACCCGGGGGTTTGGGCGAGTTCTTCTGTGCGCTCGAGGGCCTCTCGCGCCGCCCACCAGGCGGAGCCGTCCTGGATGCCGGCGTCTTCGTCGATGATGCGGATCTCGCCGGCTCCGATTCCGAATCGGATGTCGATGTCATGCTCGCGAAGTTGGAGCCTGAGGATGTGGGTGGCGCGAAGGGCGTCGCCGTGGGTGGCGAACACGCCTTGAATTTCGTCGCCGACGGTAGGGTGGAGGCGTTCGTGTGATGGTGTCTGAATCGCGTTGAGTGCACTGGTGAGGTGTTCGTGGAGCGCGGTGCGGTTGTGATCGCGAGAGTTGACGATGTCGCCGATGACGGCGACGGCGTAAGCCTGATCCTTCACTGGTGCCATATGTAGAGAATAGCTTAATTCGTCTTAAATGTAGGAAATGCCTAAACGGGTGGTGTTGTGACGGTTGTGTGGAGCGCGCTTGCGCTGACTATGTGTGCCTGTGGGGCCGTGGCGGGTAATGGGGTTATTCGCGCGCTTTTGCGGCGCATTGATGACGGTGGGGCTCGCGTCGCCGCTGCGCAGGGGACCCTCATGGGGGCGCAAAAGGAATTGCCGGGAGGGCGATGGATCGGCATTCTTGAGCGAATTGCCGTCTACGTCTCGATTGTTGCAGGCTTCCCGACGGGTATCGCTGTCACGCTTGCCGTGAAGGGGCTCGGTCGGTATCCGGAGCTGCGCGCGGAGAAGGAAGGGCGTGAGGCGGCCCGCGTGGGGGAGTTGTTCATTATCGGGACCTTTGCCTCGGTGCTGTGGGCGGCCGCGTGGGCGGGAATCGCTGTGGGGGTGTGTGCGCTCATTGCGGGTGTCGCGTGAGTGCGAGAGTGGGAACGATTCGCAATAAATAGGCATATTGCAATATGCTCATGGATGTGGTGTGATTGTCGTATGGAAGACAGCATGCAGATTGAGCACGCCGCACGAGTATTCAAGGCGCTTGGCAACACCTCGCGTCTCGAGATCGTGCTGCACCTCGCTGAACGCGAGTGCACAGTCAAGGAGCTCGTAGATTTCACGGGCCTCTCGCAACCGCTCGTCTCCCAGCACCTCGGGAAACTCCGCGAGGTGCACGTGGTGAAGGGGGAGCGTGAAGGAAGAGCGACGAGGTACTCGATCGCCGATGCCCATGTCACCCACGTCATCCACGACGCACTGGCGCACGCACAAGAAGGAGAAGGCCATGACTGACCATAAAGCTGAACACACCCCCGCCGAGCACGCGCACGGCGAAGGCTGCGGCCACGAAGCAGTCCAGCACGGTGACCACGTGGACTACAAGCACGACGGCCACCTGCATGCAGAGCACGGCGACCACTACGACGAGCACCAGCCGCAGGCTGAGCACACCGTCGCCGATCACCAGCACGGCGAGGATTGCGGACACGAGGCTGTCGAGCACGACGACCACGTTGACTACATCCACGACGGCCACCGTCACGCGGAGCACGGCGACCACTACGACGAGCACTGAGCAAACGTCGGGACAGTACGGGCGAGGTCCTAAGCCTCAACCGGTGTTCTGATACGAGAAGGGCCCGGCACGGATGCCGGGCCTTTCGCTATTGGGAGTGGTCGCAGGTCAAACCCCCGCGGCCCCTATGCAATTCAGGGCGATGGGTGAGAGAGCTCGGGTCAAACCCCCACAACCCCTATGCAATTCAGGAGGGGCTCAGTTTTCGGCGTCGCGAGCCGCGACGAATGCCTGGACGGCGCGGTCGATATCCTCGCTCGTGTGGGCCGCCGAGAGCTGCACGCGAATGCGTGCCTTCTCCTTTGGTACGACCGGGTAGCTGAACGCCGTGACATACACGCCGTGCTCGAGCATGCGGTCCGCGATGCGGCCCGCGAGGGCGGCGTCGCCGAACATCACGGGGATGATGGCGTGTTCGCCCTCGAGCAGCTCAAACCCGGCTTCGGTCATAGCGCTGCGGAAATGCTCCGCATTCTCGAACAGCTTCGTGCGAAGCTCACCCGAATTCTTTACGAGGTCGAGAGCGGTAATGGTCGCTTCGACGATCGCCGGGGCGAGCGAGTTCGAGAAGAGGTAGGGGCGGGCGCGCTGACGCAGAACATCGATGATCTCCTGATGCGCCGACACGTACCCACCACTTGCGCCGCCGAGGGCCTTACCGAACGTGCCCGTGTAGATATCGACGCGATCCGAAACTCCGAAGTGCTCGGGAGTGCCCGCACCCGTCTCGCCCATGAAGCCCACGGCGTGAGAGTCGTCCACGAGCACGAGCGCGCCGAACTCGTCGGCGAGGTCGCAGATCTTGTCGAGCGGAGCGAGGTAGCCGTCCATGGAGAAGACGCCGTCGGTCACGATGACGGTGCGGCGGGCGCCCTTCGCGGCCTCGAGCTGGGCGCGAAGATCGTCCATGTCGGCGTTCTTGTAGCGGTACCGCGCGGCCTTCGACAGGCGGATGCCATCGATGAGGCTCGCGTGGTTGAGCTCATCGGAAATGATGGCGTCTTCTTTCGTGAAGAGTGACTCGAAAACGCCACCGTTCGCGTCGAAGCACGAGGAAAACAGGATCGTGTCATCGGTTCCGAGGAACTCGCTCAGCTTCTGTTCGAGGACCAGGTGGCGATCCTGGGTGCCGCAGATGAAGCGCACGCTTGCCATGCCGAACCCGCGCTCGTCCAGGGCACGCTTGGCAGACGCGATGAGCTCGGGGTGATCGGCGAGCCCGAGGTAGTTGTTCGCGCAGAAGTTCAGGACGTCGCGGCCCTCTTCATCGCGCGCGGAAGCAGCCGAGACCGCATTCGACTGCGGGGTGAGAATCGGGCGCTCATTCTTGTACGTTCCGGCCTCGCGAATGGCGTTGAGTTCCGCGGTCAGCTCGTCTTTCATGCTCGTGTACATCGATACTCCTTAAATGTTTTCCCAGTCGAGAACGATCTTGCCAGCTTCGCCTGAGCGCGCGAGCGCGTAGGCATCCGCCCACTTTTCAGCGGGCAGCACGTCGGTCACGGTCGACAGCACGCGCTCGCGAAGAATCTTCGAGGTGCGCACCATAGCGTTCATGGCGTTCCACGTTTCGAACATTTCGCGTCCGTAGATCCCCTGGAGGGTGAGCATGCGCGTCACGACGGTCGTCCAGTTGATCTCGAACTGCTTGGAGGGCAGGCCGAGCATGGAGATTTTGCCGCCGTGGTTCATGTTGTCGATCATGTCTTGGAGGGCGCTTGCCTGCCCGGAGATTTCGAGGCCGACATCGAAGCCCTCGCGCATGCCGAGGGACGACTGTGTGTCGCGAATGCTCGTGTTCGAGACGTCAATCTGGGCATCCGTGCCCATGTCCTTTGCCATCGCGAGGCGGTGCTCCTTGACGTCGGTGATCGCGATGTAGCGTGCACCGGCGTGGCGAGCAACGGCGGCGCACATGAGCCCGATCGGGCCAGCGCCGGTGATGAGAACATCCTCGCCAACGAGTGGGAACTTAAGCGTCGTGTGCACGGCGTTGCCGAGCGGATCGAAAATTGCGCCGAGCTCGGGCGTGATGACCTTTTCGCCACCATCGTCGTGATGAACCCACACGTTTTGCTGCGGGATGACGACGTACTCGGCAAACGCGCCATCGCGCTGCACACCGATCGAACGCGTGCGAATGCACATGTGGCGGCGTCCCGCGCGGCAGTTGCGGCAAATGTCGCACACGACGTGGCCCTCGCCCGAGATGCGATCGCCAACGCGCACGTCCACGACGTCGTCACCGATCTCGGTGACCTCCCCGTAGAACTCGTGGCCCGGCGTGAACGGGACCGAATCGCACATGTCCTGTGCGGAAGCATCCCACTCGAGGATGTGCAGATCGGTGCCGCAGATACCGGCGCGCATGACACGCACTTTGACATCGTTGGGGCCGACCTGCGGCTCCGGGATGTCAACGATCTCGAGTCCCTTTTGCGGGGCGGACTTGCGAAGGGCTTTCATAAGAACCTCTCTGTTCGGTAGGGATGCGCCTCAATGGTAGGGGCGTCGTGCTGAACGAGACTCGGATGCGGGCGCACCTGCCGCATGTGAGCCATGCTTGTGTCCACTCCCACGGACGAATGCGGCGATCCGGCGACTACGATGGAGGCGATATGACCTCCAGCAACGAGAATACTGGCGCGCGCCCCGGCACGGCGAAGTCGCGTCTTGCGATCACCTACCCCGCTGACCTTCCCGTCTCTCAGCGGCGTGAGGAAATCCAGCGAGCGATTCGCGACAACCAAATCGTGATCGTCGCTGGCGAGACAGGCTCGGGCAAAACCACGCAGCTTCCGAAAATGCTCCTCGAACTCGGCTACGGTGGCCGCGGGCGCATGATCGGTCACACGCAGCCCCGAAGGATCGCCGCCCGAAGCGTCGCAAGCCGCATCGCGCACGAACTCGGCGAAAAACTCGGCGAGGGAGCCGTCGGATACCAGGTGCGGTTCACGAAAAATACCGCCACATCCACGCGCCTCAAGGTCATGACCGACGGCATCCTGCTCTCAGAGATTCACGGCGACCGGCAGCTGAAGAAATACGACGCCATCATCATCGACGAGGCCCACGAGCGCAGCCTCACGATCGATATGCTGCTCGGCTACCTCAAGCGCATCGCTCGCCGCCGCCCGGACCTCAAAATCATCATCACGTCGGCGACAATCGACCCCGAGCGCTTCGCCGAGTTCTTCGGGAAAAAGGATCGCGCGGGTGACCTGCACCCCGCCCCCATCATCGAGGTGTCGGGCCGCACCTACCCCGTTGAGGTGCGCTACCGGCCGCTCGTCCTCGAGCCCGAGATCGGTGAGGTGGACGAACTCGCAGACATCCGCAGCGAGGAGCGCGACCTCACCGAGGCGATCGTCGATGCGTGCGATGAACTGATCGCCGAGGGGCCCGGCGACATCCTCGTGTTTCTCCCGGGTGAGCGTGAGATCCGCGAGGTGGGAGAAGAGCTCCAAACGCACGTGAAGAAACGCGCGGGGGCGGCTAGTCGAATCGACGTTCTGCCTCTCTTTGGCCGCCTCTCAGAGCAGGATCAACAGAAGATCTTCAGCCCGCCGAAAGACGGCCGCCGTCGGATCGTTCTCGCGACGAATGTCGCGGAAACCTCCCTCACCGTTCCGGGCATTAAATACGTCATCGACTCGGGCCTCGCCCGCATTTCACGTTACTCGCAGCGTACGAAAGTGCAGCGCCTCCCGATCGAGCCGATCAGTCAGGCGAGCGCGAAGCAGCGTTCGGGTCGATCCGGGCGCACGAGCCCCGGCATAGCGATTCGCCTCTATTCCGAGCAGGATTTCGACACGCGGCCCGAGTTCACCGAACCAGAAATTCTTCGTACGGCCCTTGCGAGCGTCGTCCTGCAGATGACCGCTCTCGGGCTCGGCGACATCGAGAGCTTCGAGTTCGTTGAAGCCCCCGATAAGCGCGCGGTGCGCGATGGCGTGCGCCTCCTCGAGGAACTTGGTGCGATCCGCAGCGAGAAGAATGCCCCAGGTGGACGAGCGCTCACGGCGATCGGCGAGCAGATCTCGCGTTTTCCGCTCGACCCGCGTATGGCGCGCATGCTCCTCGAGGCCGATAAGCGCGGTGCACTCCGCGAAGTCCTCGTGATCGTCGCCGCGCTCTCGATTCAGGATCCGCGCGAGCGTCCCCTTGAGAAGAAAGCGCAGGCGGATCAGCTGCACGCGCGTTTCACTCACGACACCAGTGACTTTCTCACCTACCTCAACCTCTGGCGGCACTTGAGCGAGCGCCGCAAGGCACTCTCCAACTCGGCATTCAAGCGCGAAGTCAAGAGCGAGTACCTGCACTACGTGCGTATTCGTGAATGGTGGGACCTCCACGCGCAGCTCAAAGACATGTGCCGCGACGTGGGGCTGCGGCCGTCGGATAACCCGGCGAGCGAGGCGACCATCCACCAAAGCTTGCTGGCCGGGCTTCTGAGCCACGTGGGGCTCTACGACGAGCGTACGCGCGACTACCAGGGTGCGCGCAATTCGCGGTTCGTGATCTGGCCCGGAAGCACGATCGCGAGAAAACGCCACGATTACGTCATGGCCGCGGAACTCGTGGAAACATCGCGCCTGTTCGCCCGAACGGCCGCGAAGATCGATCCCGCGTGGATTGAGGACGTCGGCCCCCACGTCATAAAACGCAGCTACTCCGAGCCGCATTGGAGCTCGAAGAAGGCAAGCGCGATGGCGTACGAAAAAGCGACCCTGTTTGGCGTCCCGATCTTCGCGCGCCGCGCCGTCGCCTACGGCCGCATCGATCCCGAACTTTCGCGCGAGATTTTCATTCAGCATGCCCTCATCGAGGGGCAGTGGAACACCCGCCACCACTTCTTTCGCGACAATGTGCGACTCATCGAGGAACTCGAAGAGCTTGAAAACAAGGCGCGGCGCAGGGACCTCATCGCGGGCGACGCCGCACTGTTCGAGTTTTACGATGCGCGTATCCCCGCGAAGGTGACGAGTGGGCGGCACTTCGATGCGTGGTGGAAGAAGCAGCGTCATGAGACCCCCGAGCTCTTGCATCTCACACGTGAGATCCTGCTCGAGGACGACGCGGAGGACCACGCCGCAGGTTTCCCCGACACATGGGTGCAGGGAGACATCACGCTCGCGCTTCGCTATACGTTCGAGCCTTCGGCTCGAGGTGCCTCCGACGGTGACCAGCCGACATCGACGGCCCACTTCAAGGATGGTGTCACGGCTCTCGTTCCCCTCGCCGTGCTCGGCAGGCTCGAGCCGAAGGGCTTTGATTGGCTCGTGCCTGGCATGCGCGAGGAAAAAATTGCCGAGCTCATTCGGACCCTCCCGAAGCCGATTCGCCGCCACCTCATCCCCGCGCCGGACAAGGCACGGGCCGTCGCCCAGACCCTGCGCGACGACGACCCGAATACGGGCGAGCGCTTTGTCGAAGCTGTTGCCGACGAACTCGTGGCACTTCCCGGTGTCCCCGACGACCTTCCGCTCTACGGCGAGGAATTTGATGCGAGCAAACTTCCCACGCACCTCCGCATGCATTTCTCGGTGCGCGACGATCGCGGGCGCGAGATCGGCTCGGGCGATGACCTTCACGCACTCAAGAAGGCACACCGTGCACGTGTCGAATCAAGCGCGGCCCGGCAAGCCGAGTCCTTTGGCGACCGCGATCTCGATGGGTTTCCTGACTTCGAGATTCCCCGCGCGAAACGCAACCGACAAGGTGGGCTCAATGTTGTCGTGTATCCCGCGCTCAAACTCCGCGAGGATAGCGGCGGTGTGAGTGTTGACCTCACCGCGATGCCGACTGCCCTCGATCAGCGTCGCGAGCATGTCCGTGCCGTGACGTACCTCGTGACCGAAACGCTCGGGTCGAGCTCGGCGCAGGTGCTCGGCTCGCTCCCGAATCCCACGAAGCTCGCGATTTCTCAATCCAGTTACGGGAGCGCAAAGGCGCTTTTGAGCGACGCGGCGCTCGCCGCGAGCGCCGAGTTGATTTCCCGAACGGAAAACGGCGGTCTTGTGTGGACGAAGGCTGAATTCGACGCGCTCGTCGAAACCGTGCGTGCCGAGCACGCAGGCCTTTCACGCACGCTCGTGCTCGCCGCCGTCGACGCTCTCGCCCTTCACGCGAAGCTTCAGCGGGCCGTCTCCAAAGTTTCGAGCCTCTCGGTGCTGCAGCAACTCACCCAAATCCGCGAGCACGCCGACTCGCTCACCTCCGGGCGGTTCATTTCGCGCACGCCTGCGCACATCGTTCCCGAGATTCCTCGCTACCTGAAGGCAGACATCCACAGGATCGAGAAAATGCAGGACAACCCTGCGCGCGATGCCCAACTTGCGTGGCAGATCGAGGATCTTGCCGGCATGTTCGAGAAGGCAAAATCGAAACTCTCGGCCGAGGCGCTCGAAAGCGATGAGGCGCGCGAGATTCCCTGGATGCTCGAAGAGCTGCGAGTCTCGTTCTTTGCGCAGGAACTTGGAACGCGGTACACGGTTTCGGAAAAGAGAGTGCGCCGTGCGATCGCGGATCTTCGCTAAGTCCCGGCGGAAAGGTCGCGGCCGTGGAAGGATGAAATCATGGCTACGCACACACCTGACAGCACCGAACCCACGCGTCTTGAGACCGGAACCGAAGCCGTCGAACGTCGCATTTTTGAGGCCCACGAAGGCGGAAAGCTCACAGTCGAGCCCACCGCTCCGATCGACAACGCTGACGACCTTGCGATCGTCTACACGCCGGGCGTGGCCCGCGTCGTCGAGGAAATCGCGGAAAAGCCCGAGAAAGCCCGCGAGTACACGATCAAGAAGAACACCGTCGCGGTCGTGACCGACGGCTCCGCCATCCTAGGGCTCGGCGATCGGGGCCCCCTCGCCGCGCTACCCGTGATGGAAGGAAAGGCGGCACTCTTTTCGCGTTTCGCGGACGTGGATGCCTTCCCGATCTGCCTCGATGCGCACGAGGTTGAGGACATCGTCGCGCACGTCAAGGCGATCGCACCCGCCTTCGCGGGAATCAACCTCGAAGACATCTCCGCGCCGCGCTGTTTCGAGATCGAAGACCGACTGCGTGCCGAGCTCGACATTCCGGTGTTCCACGACGACCAGCACGGTACCGCCGTGTGCGTCCTTGCAGCGCTCACGAACGCGCTCACGATCGTGGAAAAGCCGATTGAAGAGGTCCGCATCGCGATGTCGGGTGCGGGGGCTGCGGGCACGGCAATCCTGCGGCTTCTCCTTGCGGCGGGCGCGCGCGATGTGATCGTCACAAACTCGAAGGGCATCGTTCGAGAGGGCCGCGAGGCTGGGGATCGTCTCGAGTGGATCGCCCGCCATACGAACCCTCGCGGAGTCGAGGGCGGGCTGCGCGAGGCCGTTGCGGGGGCCGATGTGTTTATCGGCGTGAGCGTCCCGAACATTCTCGATGAGGCGATGCTCAGGAGCATGAACGAGCGCGCGATCGTCTTCGCGCTCTCGAACCCCGTGCCCGAGGTCGACCCCGAGATCGCCTGGAAGCACGCCGCCGTCGTGGCGACGGGACGCAGTGATTTTGCGAACCAGATCAACAATGTTCTTGCATTCCCCGGTGTGTTCCGCGGGCTTATCGACGCCCACGCGTGCGAGGTGACCGACGAGGCACTTCTCGCGGCGGCCCAGGCGATCGCCTCCGTTGTGAGCAACGAGGAGCTCTCAGCGCGCCACATTGTGCCGAGCGTGTTTGACGAGCGCATCACGCCCGCGGTTGCGCGCGCCGTGGCCCGCACGGGGGAGCCCCGCTAGGATCGAGGCATGAGTACGACACGCATTCGCTTCACGGCCTCGATCTCGGACCCGAACTCCCCGGACCACGGCGCCCCGCAGGCACCCGCTGCCCCCGGCGCTGCGCCGAGCTCGACGGCGGTGCTCGAACGTGAGGAGCAGACGGAGGACGCCGATCCAGGCGATCACGATCGCTTCGCCCACTACGTGCAGAAGGAAAAGATCGCGAAGGCTGCGCTCAACAACTCGCCGGTGATCGCGCTGTGCGGCAAAGTGTGGGTTCCGGGCCGCGACCCGAAGAAGTACCCCGTGTGCCCGCAGTGCAAAGAGATCTACGAGGGCATTGGTGACGGAAGCAACTCAGGCGACGGCGAGGATAAAGGTCGAGGTAAAGGCGGCTTTGGCGGCTTTCGGGGGCTTTTCGGTTCGGGTCGCTGAGATGCTCTAGCCGCTGCCGGGTTTATCGTGGATGGCGCTTATGAATGCCCACGATTCTTCCGCTTCGCCCGACCTGTTCTCGAGTTATCTGGAGTCGACGCGCACCAGCGAGCAACACGCGCCGGCTGTGCACACCCAGTCGACGCCCCGCAAGCCCTCGTCGTTTGCGGCGCAGCAGATGCCGCCCGCATTCCCCGAGCGCGCAGCGTGGGGCACGGCGCCGAAGCTCCGTGCGTGGCAGGCCGAAGCTCTGAACCTATACCAGGAGCGCCAGCCGCGCGACTTTATGACCGTGGCGACCCCGGGCGCCGGCAAAACAACCTTTGCGTTGCAGATCGCCGCGGGCCTGCTCAAGGAAGGGGTCGTGCGCCGCGTCACCGTGGTTGCCCCGACCGAGCACCTGAAGACCCAGTGGGCGGATTCCGCGCTGCGTGTGGGCATTCAGATCGACCCGAACTTCTCCAATTCCCAGGGCCGGCACGGCGATCACTATCAGGGCGTTGCCCTCACGTACGCGCAAGTGGGTGCGAACCCGAGGTTGCACCGAGCGAGAACCGAGGCGGCACCCACCCTCGTCATCCTCGATGAGATCCACCATGCGGGCGACGCGCTCACGTGGGGCGATGGTGTCCGCGAGGCCTTTGACCCGGCGAAACGCCGCCTCGCACTCACGGGTACCCCGTTCCGCTCGGACGATGCCCACATCCCCTTCGTGCGCTACGAACCTGACGCCGAGGGGTTCATGCGCTCAAAGGCCGACTACACGTACGGCTACCGTCAGGCTTTGCAGGACCACGTGGTGCGACCCGTGTTGTTCATGACGTATTCGGGGCGAATGCACTGGCGGACGAAGAGCGGGGACGAGGTTTCGGCGCAGCTTGGCGGCCTCGAAACGAAAGACATCATGCAGCAGGCGTGGCGCACTGCGCTCGATCCGAAGGGCGAGTGGATTCCCACCGTTCTTGCGGCAGCCGATCAACGCCTCACCGAGGTTCGTCGCGGCGTGAGCGACGCGGGCGGCCTCGTGATCGCGACGGATCAGTCCACTGCGCGCGCGTACGCAAAGATTCTCGAGCGCATCACTGGCGAGAAACCCACCCTCGTCCTCTCGGATGACGCGACCGCGGGCCGCAAGATCGAAGAGTTCAGCGCCTCGCAGGATCGATGGATGGTCGCGGTGCGCATGGTGTCCGAAGGGGTCGACGTTCCGCGCCTTTCCGTGGGCGTGTATGCAACGTCGACTTCGACCCCGATGTTCTTTGCGCAGGCGGTGGGCCGCTTCGTGCGCTCTCGCACGCGTGGTGAAACCGCGAGCGTGTTTCTTCCCTCGGTCCCCGTTCTTCTCGGTCTCGCGAACGAGATGGAGGTCGAGCGTGACCACGTCCTCGACATGCGCGAAAAAGAACAGCTTGACCCGGAGACGGGCCTCGATGAGGAGGCGCTGCGCGAGGCCAATCGCGAGGAGAAGGCGAGTAGTGAGCTTGAGGGCAGCTACGAAGCCCTCGAATCAGATGCCCACTTCGACCGCGTTCTCTTCGACGGTGGCGAGTACGGGACGCTCGCGATGGCGGGGAGCGAGGAAGAGCAGGCGTTTTTGGGGATTCCAGGCCTGCTTGAGCCGGAGCAAGTGACGACGCTCTTGCGCGAGCGCCAAAAGAGCCAGCAGCAGCGTTCGTCAGCGCGCTCGAGCGCGCCCGCGGCAGCAACGCACCGCGACGTGACGGCGCTCCGCAAGGAACTCAGCTCGCTCGTATCGGGCTGGGCGCGCCGCACTGGCACCCCGCATGGTCAGGTGCACAACGAACTGCGCCGCCGCTCGGGTGGCCCGGCCGTTCCGCAGGCGAGCGCGGAACAGATCCAAAAAAGGATCGACATTCTTCGCGGCTGGTTCGTGGGCAAGAAGTAGCCCTACGCTTGCCGGGAACTATCGCTTCCCGGCGTTTCGCAGGCAGGCGAGCTCCTCGAGGGAGTGGACGACCGGCAGCGCAACATCGCCGTCCTGCCCCGTGCGGATATGCGGATCGGCGAGTGCAAGTTCGTCGAGAGCACGCTCGTGCACACTGCGTGCGGCTTCGATACGCTCCCATTGGCTGCGTGAATCCAGAACTTCGCCGCGCTCGACGAGGCGTGTGAGAAGAGGCCGGGAGCCCGGGGCTTGCGCTGGATGCCCGTCCCGGTCGCCGGCGAGGACAAGCTCGGCGCATGCCTCGCCTTTGGCACCGCGCATGCGATAGGCGCGCTTGCTTCCCCCGACGGTGGCCTTTTGCGCGGACTTCTTCGCAACGGCCTCCATCTCGCCGGATAAGTTCTCGCGTTCGACGAGTTTGAAAACGAAGCCCTGCGCGGGGTGATCGCCGCCGGTCACGAGGCGAGTGCCGATCCCGTAGCTGTCGACGGGGCTGTCGCGAAGTGCAAACACGCGGTACTCGTCGAGGTCGCTTGTCGCGGTGATCGAGGTGCGCGTCGCGCCGAGCGCATCGAGCTGGGCACGCACCTCGCGGGCCGTTTCGCCGAGGGCGCCGGAGTCGATACGCACCGCGCCGAGGTCGGGGCCCGCGATGGCTACCGCGGATTCGACGGCCGCGGAGATATCGAACGTGTCCACGAGCAGGCTCGTGTGCGCGCCCAGCGAGTTCACTTGAGCCTGGAAGGCTTCCGCTTCGGTGTCGAACACGAGAGTGAAGGCATGGGCGGAGGTGCCAACGACGGGAATACCGTAGGTTCGGCCAGCCTCGAGGTTCGAGGTTGACGAAAATCCCACGATGGCCGCGGCACGTGAGGCGGCGACGGCGGCATCCTCATGCACGCGCCGCGAACCCATCTCGATGCACGGGCGCCCCGCCGCAGCCTGGATCATGCGCGAGCCCACGGACGCAATCGCCGAGTCGTGATTGAGAATGGAGAGCACGAGAGTTTCGAGAAGCACGCACTGCTCGAAGGTGCCTTCGACGCGCACGACGGGGGAGCCCGGGAAAAAGAGCTCGCCTTCCGCATACGCATCGATGCTGCCCTCGAACCGGTAGTCCGCGAGATAGGCGAGCACGTCCTCGGTGAACTGCCCCGTCGACCGCAGAAAATCGAGATCCTCAGCCTCGAAGCGAAACGATTCGAGCGCATCGAGAATGCGGCCAATCCCCGCGAACACTCCGTAGCGTCGCCCCTCGGGAAGCGAGCGGGTGAACACCTCGAACACGCATTGGCGATCCGCGACACCGGCATCACGCGCGGCCTGGATCATGGTGAGTTCGTACAAATCGGTCTTTAGTGAGGTCGTTGGCACAGAGCAAGCCTAAACGAGGAAGCCGGGTAATCTTAGTGTTCATACCCGTAGTGGAGCCCGCAGTTGAGAGGCGAGGGAGGAAACGCCGTGCGCGAAGACCGCCAGAGCGAGTCCCTGGCAAGCGTCGGAACTGAAACCGACCGAAAGTGGAACACCGTTGTGCTAAACGACGCCGTGAACGAGCAAACGTACGTGACCTACGTGTTTCGCACTCACTTCGGGTACGCCCGCTCCAAGGCCCACGCGCTCATGATGCAGGTCCATACGCAGGGGCGTGCGATCGTGTCGTGCGACGGGCGAGAGACCGCTGAATCTCACGTGGGTGCGATGCACGAATTCGGCCTCCTCGCGATCCTCGAGGAGGCGTAGTGGCGCATTCGTTCATCGCGCGGGCCGACGGTCGACTGATGTGCAGGCTCGAAGCGGAAGAGCGCGCCGTTCTCGCGCAAGTAGCGGGCGAAATTACCGACCTCATCCGCGCCGATCTTGAAATCGGCGAGAGTGATGAGACCGGGCAACGCCCGAGCGAGGTGATGTCAGAGGATCCGCTCGCGAGGCTCGAGGCTGAAACCTCGCGCGCGCGGACGGAGGCCCCGCGCGACAGCGCAACCCAGCGGCTTTTTCCGCCCGCGAGCGAGAACGATGAAGAGGCGGGCGAGTATCGGCGGCTCACGCAGGGCAACCTCGCCGATGCCCATATCGCGAACTTGAGCGTGCTTCGCGCGAGCCTGGAAGTTGCCGGCGACATCGGGGGCGAAGGGCCGCACGATGAGATCGTGATCGAGCGCTCCGATGCGGTCTCATGGCTCAAGGCGCTCAATGTTATTCGCCTCGTTCTCGCGGACCGCATGGGGATCGAGAACGACGGTGACTTCGAAGCGCTCCAGCTTTTGTGTTCGAACGACCTCGAACAGGTTGAGGCCGAGCCGGGAGTTGCCGGTTTGGAGTTCCTCGCGACACTGTATGAGTTCGCCTCGTGGCTCCAGGCGACGTTGATCGGGGCCCTGAACGCTCGCTCCTAGATGCCTGTGAGATCCCTTGCACGGGTGGGCCGAAGCACTCTCGGTCAGCGCGCAGATCGATAGATTGAAAGCGTGAACGATTCACCCATCGGGATTTTTGATAGCGGGATCGGCGGGCTCACTGTCGCACGCGCGATCATCGATCAGTTGCCGAATGAAGAGCTTTTCTACATCGGCGACACGGCCCACACGCCCTATGGCGACAAACCGCTCGCGAAGGTGCGGGAATACGCTCTCGGGGTCATGGACGAACTCGTCGAGCACGACGTCAAGATGCTCGTGATCGCATGCAATACGGCAACCGCGGCGGTTCTCGCCGACGCGCGCGAGCGCTACAGCGTTCCCGTTCTCGAAGTCATCAAACCGGCCGTGCGCCGCGCCGTGTCCGTGACCCACAACAAGCGGATCGGCGTGATCGGTACGCGCGCGACCGTGAAGTCGGGGGCCTACCAGGATGCCTTTTCAGCGGCGCTTGACGTCCATGTGGAGGCCGCAGCCTGCCCCCGCTTCGTCGAGTTCCTCGAGAGCGGGACCGATTCGGGCGAGGAGGTCCTCGCTGCCGCGGAGGAGTACCTCGCGCCCCTCAAAGCAGCGGGCGTGGACACGCTCGTGCTTGGCTGCACGCACTATCCGCTGCTCGCCGGCGTCATCAGCTACGTGATGGGGCCGGACGTCACGCTCGTGTCGTCCTCGGAAGAAACCGCAATCGACGTGTACCGCACACTTCAGGGTGAAAACCTCATGCGCACGGCGGCCACCGCGCCGAGCCACATCTTCGCTGAGACGGCGCCGCGCGTGGGCCGCACGAGCAACTTCGCGCGCCTCTCGCAGCGCTTCCTCGGCCCCGCGATTACCCACACGACCTCCATCCCCGCCCGTGAGGAGAATGCATGAGCATCGAATTGACAGTGGTGGGCTGCTCCGGCAGCTATGAGGGTCCGGGCGAGCCGGCCTCGTGCTACCTCGTGACCGTGCCCGGTAAACGCGGTAAGCCGTTTCGCATCCTAATCGATTGCGGCAATGGTGCCCTCTCTAACCTTCACAAGGTCATCGACCCGTCTCACATCGACATCATTCTCATCTCGCACCTGCATGCGGATCACTTCCTCGACCTCGCGGGACTCGAGGTCTACCTCGCCTATCACCCGCTCGTCAACTGTCCGACGGTCCGCGTTTTCGCGCCCGAAGGCATCGACGAACGTTTGAGCGCCGCGACCGGCAATCCCGACCCCATCCCGCCCGGCGCAATCCGCGCCCCCTACGAGTTCATTGCGCTATCGGAGGGGGACAGTATCGAAGCGGGGCGTGCGATCATCACGGCAGTGCCCGTGGAGCACCCCGTTCCCGCATTCGGCTTCCGTATCGCCGTGGGCGACACCGTACTCGCTTACACGGGCGATACCGACGTGTGTGAGGGCGCCTCGGCTCTCGCAAGTGGCGTTGACCTTCTCTTGTGCGAGGCCGGGTACGTTGAGGGGCGCGACGACCACTTCCAGGGCATCCACTTGACGGGCAAGCGTGCGGGAATTCTGGCGCGCGAAGCCGGGGTGAAGAAGCTTGTGCTGACCCACATCCCGCCGTGGACCGATCGCAAAGTCCCGCTCGAAGAGGCGAGGGCCGAGTTCGACGGTCCTCTCGAACTCGCCGAGTCACTTCGCACCTACACGCTTTAATTCCCAGCTCGCGACCAACGAGGAGAAAGCCATGACCGAGCAGATCACCCGAGTCGACGGACGCACCGTCGATCAGCTCCGCGACGTGAGGATCACGCGCGGTTGGCTTGACCACGCCGAAGGCAGCTGCCTGATCGAATTTGGACGCACGCGCGTGCTATGCGCGGCGAGCTTCACGGAGGGTGTGCCGCGCTGGAAGAAGGGCAGCGGCACGGGCTGGGTTACGGCGGAATACGCCATGCTTCCGCGCGCGACCGGGAGCCGCTCGGATCGCGAGAGCGTCAAGGGCAAGATCGGTGGGCGCACCCACGAAATCTCGCGACTCATCGGCCGCTCGCTTCGAAGCGTCGTCGATATGAAGGCGCTTGGCGAGAACACGATCCAGCTCGATTGCGATGTTCTGCAAGCCGACGGTGGAACGCGCACCGCAGCAATCACGGGCGCGTATGTCGCCCTCGTCGACGCGATCACGTGGGGCAAACGCCATGCCTCGATCCCGGTGCTCGCCGATGTCCTGCGCGACTCCGTGTCGGCGGTGAGCGTCGGCATCATCGACGGCATCCCGATGCTTGACCTCGAGTACCGCGAGGACGTCAAGGCTGAAACCGACATGAACGTCGTCATGACCGGTTCGGGCGAGTTCGTTGAGGTACAGGGAACAGCCGAGGGAGCACCCTTCAGCTACGACGAGCTGAACCAACTCCTTGGCCTTGCTTCCCAGGGCTGTGAACAGTTGATCCAGATGCAGCTCGCGGCCTTTGAGGAACGCCAGTGAGTACCGACGCGAAGATCGTTCTCGCGAGCCACAACGCCAAGAAGCTCAAGGAACTGCGCGAGGTACTCGCGGGGGCGATCGACGGCTTCGACCCGGCTCTTGTCGTCTCCAGTGCCGAATTGGGTCTCACCGACCCGGTTGAGGATGGCGTGAGCTTCGAGGAGAACGCTCTGATCAAGGCACGTTCGGCGGCGCGAGAGAGCGGCCTCATCGCGATCGCCGATGACTCGGGTCTTGCCGTTGATATTCTCGGCGGAAGCCCGGGGATCTTCAGTGCCCGCTGGTCGGGCCGCCACGGCGATGACGCCGCCAACAACGCCCTCCTTCTCGCTCAGCTCGCCGATATCGCGCCGGCCCACCGCGGGGCGCAGTTTGTGTGTGCGGCCGCGGCGGTCATTCCCCATTCCGACGGTGGCAGCGCTCGAGAGGTGGTCGAGCTCGGCACGATGAGAGGGGCCCTCCTTCGTGAGCCGCGCGGTGAGGGAGGTTTTGGCTACGATCCGCTTTTCGTCCCTGAGGGGTACGAGACGACGTCGGCTGAACTCACTGCCGAGGAGAAAAACGCGATCAGCCACCGCGGCAAGGCGTTTCGCGCGTTGGCCGGGCGACTCGCGAACCTGATCTGATTCCCGCGGGGCGCTTGCGTGCCTGAGACGCTAGGCGTGTGCTGCTAGTTGATGCCCCCGGCTGCAAGGGCGCGGCGCACGAGAATCGCATGCGACTGCTCAAGCTCGTTCATGACGGCTGACTCAAGGATCGTCGCCGCATCGAACCACCCGAGATCCAGTGCATCTTCTTGCGGGGCGCAGTCGCCCTCGACGGGAACGATGTACGCGAGTGAAACCGCGTGCTGGCGCGGGTCCACGAACGGCGACTGGCCCGGGGTGGGGAAGTATTCCGCAACGGTAAAAGGCACCATCGACGTGGGGACCTTCGGAAGCGCCACGGTACCGAGATCCTTCTCGACGTGGCGAATGATGGCCTCGCGAAGGCTCTCGTGCACGAGGACGCGGCCAGAGACGAGGGAGCGAATGATGCGCCCGGAACCGTCGGCGCGAAGAAGCAGACCGATGTCCTTGATCGCCCCGTAGGGGTCGAGTCGAACGGGGACGACATCGATGTAGAGGATCGGGAGCTTACGACGGAGCTCACGGATCTCGTCGTCGTCAAACCAGTTGGATTCGGTTCCCACTGCGGTGCGCGTCATCGTGACTCCTCGGCGGTGTGGCTCGGTGCTTTTTCGGTTGTCGGGCGGTACTCCTCGAGTGCGGAGCGTTCGGCGAGCGGGAGGGTGGCCGGGTCAATGCCGCTTGGCGCGTCCCAGGCGGGATCGAAGCGGGGGAGCGCACCCTCCTCGTGTGCCCATTCGAATGGTTCGCGTAGCGAATAGCCCGCTATCATAGGGACTCGCCAGAGCGTGGGGGAGACCTCGAGGAGCGTGAGCGAGGTGTTAGGGAGCGAGGTGAAGTCGCGCTGTGCGACGGCACTGGCCAGGTATCGAATGAGAGTCCCGTGCGCGACCACGAGAATCCGTCCATCGGGGTGCTGCGCCGATACGTCGCGCACCGCTGCGCATACGCGCTCGAGGACGGCATCGACGCTTTCCCGGTCGGGAAAATCACGCTCTGGATAGGCCGCGTAGGCCTCGGCGCTGGGTTTGCCTTCCGCCCAGCCAAAATCGACTTCGCGGAACCCCTCGTGGACGCCGATCAACGGAAGGCTGTGGTCGGTCGCGATCACTTCGGCGGTGAGGCGGGCACGAATGAGAGGTGAGCTCATGACGCCGTCCCAGGCGAACTCCGGGGTGGAATCGAGAGCGCGATGGGCCTGCTCAACCCCGGTCGCGTTGAGGGGAACATCGCTTGCCCCCTGGAAGATGTGCGCGAGGTTCCAGTCCGTCTGGCCGTGACGGACGAGGCCAATCAGGGTCATCGCTTCCTCCTCAACGCTGGCGCGTTGTCGAGATGAGAGGGAGTACGCACGGGGGGACTTGAACCCCCACGCCCGAGGGCACTGGAACCTAAATCCAGCGCGTCTACCAATTCCGCCACGTGCGCATACCCGCCTAGCCTACCCGGCCAAGGGGTCGCGGTGAAAGTCCAGCCGACGACCGGTAGACTCGAGCGGTACGACCACGCGACCATACATCCCGGGAGGAACTCGTGGGAAAGAAGAAGGAAAGCCTCGAGGAGATGAAGGGCGAGGCCCTGCGCCGCCAGGACAATCTCGCCGCTGACATCGACGAGCTGCTCGACCGCATCAACCCCGTCAACGCCATCCAGCGCTGGAAGAACGAAGCTTCGGATACCGCGAAGTCTTTTTTCGTCGCCGATAGCGGCGCCGTGAAGCCCGCACCGGTCGCGGGCCTCATCGGTGGTGCTCTCGGCCTCCTCGCGATCACCGCTGGCGCGATTGTCCTCGTGACGCGCACGCCGAAGGACGGCGACTACTTCGACCGGGACTACCGTCAGAAGTGAGTGACACACCCGCGCTTCCGCTCCGGATGCTTCACGACCGCCTCCTGGTCGAGCCGGATCCCGAGGGCGAGCGCCGCAGCAAGTCCGGGATTCTGATCCCGGCAACCGTAAGCGTGTCGACTCGCCTGTCATGGGCGAACGTCGTCGCCGCCGGTAGCAACGTGCGCCAGGTGCGCGTAGGCGATCGCGTGCTCTTTGATCCGGGTGACCGTGCCGAGGTCGAACTCGACGCGAAGGTATACGTGCTCCTTCGCGAACGCGACGTACACGCCGTGTACGAAGATGCGCACGAAGGCGACGTTACCGGCCTCTATCTCTGAACCTCTTGCTCCTCCGATTGGAAGGAATCATTCATGACCACCACAAAAACCGCCGTCATCACAGGGTCGTCGCGAGGCGTGGGTGCTGACACCGCGAAGATTCTCGCCGCGGAAGGTTACAACGTCGTCGTCAACTATCGTCAAAAGGCGCCGCGGGCGAACAAGGTCGTGAAAGAAATCGAAGAGGCCGGCGGTCGCGCCGTAGCCGTGGGCGCCGACCTCACGAACGAAGAGGATCTCGACCGCCTCATGCAAACGGCGATCGACGAGTTTGGTTCGCTCGATCTGCTCGTTCTCAACGCCTCGGGCGGTATGGAGAAGGATCTCGGCGACAACTACGCGCTTCGCCTCAACCGCGACGCACAATCGAACGCACTCACCGCTGCGCTCTCGCGCATGAATCCCGGCGGTCGCGTCATCTTCGTGACGAGCCACCAGGCGCACTTCATCAACGAGGTTGACACCATGGACGCGTACGATGCGGTCGCGAAGTCGAAGCGCGCGGGCGAGGATGAGCTGACGTCGCGCATCCCCGAGATGAGCGAAAAAGGCGTGAGCTTCGTTGTCGTTTCGGGCGACATGATCGAGGGAACGGTCACGGCAACCCTCCTCAACCGCATGGAGCCGGGTGCGCTCGAGGCACGTCGCGAGGCAGCCGGGAAGTTGTACTCGGTGCGCGAGTTTGCAGAAGAGATCGCGAAGCTCGCGACGGCCGACCTGCCCACGGGGCACATTGAGCTCGTGGGCGGCGCACAGGACTTCCTCGCGCAGGTGGACGCGAAGTAAGCATTATGACAGTGGGCCCCGCGCGCACGAGGAAAGAGCCATAAATGGAACTCATCGTCCTCGCGCTCGTGGGGCTCACCGTCCTCGTTGCCTCCGCACTTTTCTCGCGCCGCACCGGCATCGCGGCGCCGCTCCTCCTTCTCGTGCTCGGGATCGTCGCGAGCTTCACGCCGTGGATTCCCGACGTTGAACTCACGAACGAGATGGTTCTTCTCGGCGTGCTTCCGCCGATTCTTTTCGCCTCGGGTCGCAACGTGCCCGTGATTGAGCTTCGACGAAATCTCAAGCCGATTGCGTGGCTCAGTATCGTCATGGTCATAGTGCCGGCCGTCCTCGTGGGCGTGATCGTGCACCTGCTTTTTTGCGAGATCTCCCTTCCACTCGCCATCGCACTCGGGGCCGCGGTATCGCCGATCGATGCGGTCGCGGCGACGAGCATCGGCCGGCGCCTCGGCCTTCCCGATCGCCTCATGACTTTGCTCGAGGGGGAGAGCCTTTTCAACGACGCGGCCGCTCTCGTGACGATGCGGATGGCGGTCGCGACCCTCGCGACTGGGTTCTCGCTCGTTGAAGCGAGCCTCGGCTTCCTGTGGGCCGTCGCAGGCGGGCTGGCGATCGGGTATGTGACCGGTCGGGTCATCAATTGGGCTCGTGGCCGCCTCAACGACCCGGTGCTTGTCACCATCGTGACTCTCGCGAGCCCGTGGGCGTCGTATGTTCCCGCGGAGCAGGTGCATGCGTCCGGCGTGATCGCGGTCGTCGTCACCGCGGTAGTGATGTCCCATCTTGCGCCGCGGTCCCTCAACGCGGAGGAACGTGCGATGGTCCGCTCGACCTGGGCAACCACGAGCTACGTGCTCGAGCACGCGGTGTTCCTTCTCATGGGCATGCAAGTGGCGCGGCTCGTGAACGACTCGCGCGTGAGTGGAAGCCTGGGGCGCGTGTGGCTCATGGCGCTCGTTGTGCTCGCCGTGTTGATCGTGCTGCGTGCGTGTGGCGTCGCGGTTGTCGTGTGGATGTCGAATCACCGCGAGGCCCGTGCCCGCGCGCTCGGGCACACGCTCAAGGGCGGCCTCACCGAGAAGGGCGAGCAGCGTGCGCGTAACCGCTTCGGTTCGAACTGGGAATCGGAAAGCTCGCGATGGCTCAATCGCACCCGTGCCGACATTGATTACGCGCTCACCGAGCAGATTTCGCCGAAGGGCGGAATCGTGCTGGCATGGGCGGGGATGCGAGGAGTCGTGACCCTCGCGGCGATCCAAACCCTTCCATATGTTGCGGGAGGTCAGCTCGTCGAGTATCGCGGCGCGGTCATACTTGTCGCCTTCCTCGTGGCCGTGGGGTCGCTGCTGCTCTTCGGGGGGACGCTCCCGTTCGTTATTCGCGCAACGGGTCTTGCGGCACCCGGCATTGATGAGCGGCGGCACGAGGAAAAGATGCTCGTGAGGAGCATGCTGGAGACGGTCAACCGTGAGCTCGGCCCCCTCGCCGAGCAGACGATCGACGGCCAGCCGGTTCCGCCGCACGTCATCACGAAGCTTGAAAGGCGCATGGCGGCGCTCAACAACCGCACGAACACGGAAGCTCTGCGGCTCGAGAGGGATACGCGCGATGTCTACTGGGCGCTCTTCACGCGCTATCTGGATGCGCTCCGGCTCGCTCTCGAGGAGGAGCGTTCGGTGGGCGCTTACTCCCATCACGCGTTTCACGCGGTAGAGGACATGCTCGATAGGTTCGAGGTTAACGCGCGTTCGCGCGTATGAGAGGGGCGCCCGACGCTTGCCTTCTTTCTAGAGCCATCCTCGTTCGTTGGCGCGTTTTGCGGCGGCAGCCCTCGTCGCGGCGCCGGTTTTGTGGATAGCTGAGGATAGGTAATTTCGCACCGTTCCCTCGCTCAGGTGAACTTTTTTCGCGATGCTTGAGATTTTGTCGCCGTCGCGGGCGATGCGCAGGATTTCTTGCTCGCGTTCGGTGAGGGGGTTTGCTCCGTCGAAAAGCGACTCGGTCGCGAGTGCGGGATCGACGACGCGCTGGCCCGCGTGGATTTTCTTCACGGCGTCGGCGAGTTTTTCAGCGGGAGTTTCCTTCACCACGAAACCGCTTGCACCGGCATCGAGGGCGCGGCGAAGGTAGCCGGGCCGGCCAAAGGTCGTCACGATGAGGCAACGCACATCGAGCCCCCCGCGCACGATCGCTGCGGTTGTCTCAATGCCGTCGAGGCCGGGCATTTCGATGTCCACGAGCGCAACGTCGATGTCGGTTGTGCGCGCAATCGCGAGTGCCTCTTCGCCGTTCGAGGCCTCGGCAACGACGTCGATGTCGTCCTCGAGACTCAGGAGCGCCGCGAGGGCGCCGCGCACCATCGCCTGGTCGTCCGCTATAAGAACCCTGATCACATTCGCACCTGCACTGTCGTCCCGTCTTCGCCGCCCGTGAGTGTGAGCGTTCCGCCCGCGCCTTCGACTCTTTCGCGTAGGCCGCGCAGGCCGTTTCCGCTCGTGCCCGAGAACCCTACGCCATTGTCGGTGATGTCGATGCTGTGAGGGCGAATCGTGATGACCGCTTTTGTGGCGTGCGAGTGGCGCACGATGTTCGTCATTGCCTCGCGCAGGCCCCACGCAAAGAGGGTCCTGTACTGCGGGTCGACGTCGGTGGCGTCGCCGCGTACCGCGAGCTCGATCCCGGCTTCGCGCGCAACGGTTCGCGCCTGCTCGAGCTCGGCGCCAAGCTGACGCACGCGAAGGCCGAGAACCGTGGAGCGCACGTCGGCAATGCCCTCGCGTGAGAGTTGGGTGATGAGGGCGATCTCGCGCTTGGCCGCAGCCGAATCCTTCTCCACGAGGCGCTCGGCGAGCTCGGATTTGAGCGCGATCGCGGTGAGGGTGTGCCCGAGTACGTCGTGAATGTCGCGCGCAACCCTTTCGCGCTCGTCCAAAACAGCCTCCTGTGAGGCGACTCGCGAGTCGTCGAGGGCAGCCTTGGTGAAGAGCACCGATCCCGCGCAACCGAGGAACACGCCCGAAGCGATGATGCCGAACGGCAATAGCCAGAACTCTCGGGCGTATACGGGATAGGCGAGAATCGCGATCACGACGCACGCGCCTGCGATGTAACCGGGGCGCGGGGGGAGGAGGAAGACAGACACAGGCACGACGAAGACCGCGAGTGAGAAGGCATCCGTGCCGATCAGGAACATTTGCGCGACGCACATCGCGATGAGTAGCGCGATGAACGCGACGCTTTGCCACGTGAGCGATTCGGTGATCCTATCGGGATCGCGAAAGTGCCGAATCATTGATGCCGCGTAAAGCGCGGCAAACGCGAGCGTCAGGAGGATCGAGAGTGCGCCGGCAAGCGTCGGAAGCCCTCCCTGAAAGGCCGTCACCAGCGGAAAGGCGAGGAAAAGGAGCCACACGAGCGACATCGCATACGCGATTGCGCGCCTATGCTCCACGGTGGCTCCCTGGTCCCTGTTCTCGAGCATTACTGCCTTTCGCGAGTCTTCCGGGCAAGCATGAGGGCGAGGACCACGAAGATCACGAGCCACACCGCTACGTTGACGAGGCCGTACCACAGCGGGTCCTCGTAAAAGCCCGGGCCGGTGGAATACATCTTCCCATGGGTGACGGGGTATCGCGCGAGCATTGCATACCCGTAAAGCGGCGTAAACCGGCCGATTTGGAGAAGCGTGCCGCTGAGGGGAACGAAGAGATTCCCGAGGAAGCCGAACAGCACGAGTAGGCCGGTGGAGGCGTTTGCAGCGCCCTCGCTTCGCATGGCGAAGGCAAAAATAAGGCCGTAGAAGCCAAACATCATTGAACCCACGAAGAGAATGAGGAACGAGATAATCCAATCCTCGAGCGGGGCCTCCGCTTTGGTGAGGGCGCCGATCACATACACGATCACGAGCGGGAGGAGAGCGATGATGCTTCCAACTCCCACCTTGACCGCGGCGTAGCGCATGTCGCTCAGCGGCGTGAGCCCGAGCTGCCTGCCCCAACCGCGGATTTTTTCAACGCCAGCCTGCGTGGCGATGCCGGTTGTCGCGCTTGCGGCTCCGTACGCGGCGAGGGCGATCATGATTGTCATCGCGATATTGCCATCGCCGATCTCGATATCGGCAAATTCATTCGTGGTGCCGATAGCGATGTAAATGATGACCGGCAGACCGACGATGAAGAAAAGATTGACGAGATCCCTGAATTGGCGCTTGAGTTCGATCGCAAACATTAGCTGACCTTCCGATCTTGTGTGAGGCGAACAAAGGAGTCTTCGAGGGAGGGGCGTGAAATCTCGAGTGCGCTCACGCCATCCATGGCGAGGAGGAACCGGGCCACGCTGTCGCTTTCGCTGCTGACGGTCGCCACACTCGAACCATTGATCTCAACGCGCTGGCTCGGAAAACGCTCGCGAAGGGCGGCCATGACAGTTTCGGGATGGTTCGCGCACACGCGCACCTCGCGCGCGCCGGTGAGATCGCGAATCTGATCCGTGGGGCCGTCGGCCACGATCGAGCCCTCGGAGATGAAAACGACGCGCCGGGCAAACTGCTCGGCCTCCTCGAGGTAGTGGGTGGCAAAAATGACGGTGCGTCCGACGGTTGCTTCGGCTTGCATGCGATCCCAAAAGCTGCGGCGAGCGGTGACGTCCATCCCGGCCGTTGGCTCATCGAGGATGAGCACTTCGGGGTCAGGCAGGAGAGCAAGCGCGAATTTGAGGCGTTGCTGCTCGCCGCCTGAACACGCCTTGACTTTGCGATCCGCGAGGTCCGTGATGCCCGCGAGCTCAAGAGCACGCCGGCCCATCGTGGGCTTCGGAAAGGTCGAGGCGATGTAATCGACGGTTTCTCCTACCGTGATGTCGGCAATGAGTCCGCCCGTCTGCAAAAGCGCGGAGACTTTGCCGGCCTTGATCGCTTCGTGCGGCGTGGTGCCGCACACCCGGATATTTCCCGACGTGGGGTGCGAGAGGCCGAGCACCATGTCGAGCGTCGTGGTTTTTCCCGCGCCGTTCGGCCCGAGAAACGCAAGAATCTCGCCGCGCTCGACCGTGAGGTCGATGTCGTTGACGGCAAGCACCGAGGGGAATTGTTTACGGATCCCCGTGATCTCCACTGCTACTTCGTTCATGCCTCAAGTCTTTTTCAGGCACGAATTTCTCGCTATCGGAACCTGTCACGACATTGACGTGACAGGTGTCATGAATCGTCGTGCGTCGGCGGTTTAGATCCGCGACCAGCCGAGACTCGACGGCCCGATCGTGGGTCGCCAGCCCGTTTCGCGCATGAATCGAATCGAGGAGACCCGCAGCGAGCGGCGTTGCACGTCCATTTTTGCGGGGAGTACGGCCTGGGTTGCTGCGGGAAAGAACTTCGCATCCATGCCCGCGCGCGCTTCACGACCGAGGTCCTTCGCCCATCGTGCACGGGTAATGGGCTCGCCGCCCACGTTGTAGAAGCCGGATCGGGCATCGAGGGCCGCGAGGAAGGCTCGGCCCGCGTCGATGTGGTGCACGAGAGTGATGTAGTCGCTCGGCTTGCCGAGGAGAACCGCTTCGCCCTCGCGAGTCTTGCGAAGAGCGTAGGTGGTGCCCGGGTCGCGGCCGTACAGCTGCCCGAGGCGGAGGATGACGGCGCTGCGTCCATTTTCCGCGAAGTCGACCGCCGCGCGCATTTCGCGCACGCGGGGTTTGAAGGCCTGGTTTTTCACGGCGAGAGGGTGATCCTCGCTGATCCATTTGCTCCCGTTATCGGGGTACATGAACATCGAGGATTCTTGGATGAGTTTGCGAACGCCCGCGCGTGCGGCTGCTTTCGCGATTGCTGCGGAAGCCTCGAGGTGGAGACGGTCGTCCTCGCGCCAGGCGAAGGGGCGAAGTGCGCCCATTCCCGTGGGGATCTTCGCGAGGGTGTTGATCACGACGTCGTGGCCGCGAAAGGCGCGCTCGAGGTCGCTTGCGGAGAAGACATCGGCGATGACGCCGTGAGCGCCGCGCCCCTCGACAATGGGAAGGCCGCGCTCGCGACGCGTGACACCCGTGACTTCGTGCCCGGCCGCGACGAGGGCCTCGACAGCCTGCTGCCCAAGGACTCCCGTGGCACCCGTGACTGCGATCCTCACCGCTCAGCTCCTTATGGTTCGGCTACGACTCACCGTCACAGTCTAAGTGGCGGCACTGAATGTGTGCTTCGGCATAAAAAGCCAGGCTCGATTGGCGCAAGCGGCACAG
>OKEG01000142.1_pt1 | contig 30845 bp, 33 predicted proteins | sample 1614111 | NCBI WGS metagenome assembly OKEG01 (sample SAMN04436907, study PRJEB24849) | human gut metagenome | biome: human gut; feature: NICU; material: stool | host: Homo sapiens | place: USA: Saint Louis, MO | collected 2012-04-09 | reverse complement strand
TGGGCAAGCGTCGGAACTCCGCCCCGTGGCCTCCACCGCCACAACCGCCATCGAAGCCAACCGAAGGGACCGCACGTGACTTCTTCCCCCGCCCCAGCACAGCCGCGCGTTCGCGTCATCGCGCTTGGCGATGAAATGCTCGCCGGCGCCGGCGACCAGCGCGCGATGGGATGGTTCACGCGCGCCCTCGCCCAGCACAATGGTTCGGGCGATCTCGTGGACTCCTACACCGCCGCGATCCCCGGCGAAACCACCGCGGAACTCGCACGGCGATGGGAAGCCGACGTCACTCGCTTGCTCGACACTCACAACACGGGCGAAAGCGATGACACGCAGCACCGCGTCGTGGTTGCTGTCGGCCGCGCCGACCTCGACGCTGGCATTAGCATTGCGCGCTCGCGCCTCAATCTCGCAACTGTCCTCGACGGCCTCGGCCACCTTCGGATCCCCGTCTTCGTCGTCGGCCCTGCCCCCTCGAAGGACCGTGAACGCACCGACGCGATCCTGGAGCTTTCGCACGCTTTCCACGACGTGTGCGCACGCCGCCGCATCCCCTACGTGGACCCAGCGGCCGCGCTTGCCCACCACGATCAATTCCTCGCCGATGTCGCGCGCTCGCCGCGCGATTTGCCGTCGCAAACCGGATACGGGCTCATTACGTGGCTCGTGCTTCACGGCGAATTCTCGGAATTCCTCGCGGCGCAGTAGGCATCAACCCCGCGTGATGTTGATCCCCTCGCGGCATGACCCCCGCGGTCACGCGCGTGAAGTGTGAGACAATACCGGGGTTGCCTTCGCACCTGATGTGCGGGCAGTGACTCACGAATCGAACGAGAAGGAGAGTGCCATGAGCAAGCGCGGACGCAAGCGCAAGTCGCGTAGGAAGAACAACGCGAACCACGGTAAGCGCCCCGGCGCCTGAGCAACGCGCTCGGCACGCGAATCCGTAAAACGCCCGGCTGACGATGTCAGCCGGGCGTTTCTTCGATGATGGTGGCGGAGCAGTCAGCCGCGCGCGGGACCCTCACTCGTGCGGGTAACGGCGATCGATTCACTGCGCACGGTGCCGTCGGGCCCATAGCTCACGCGCACCTCGCGATAGGTGAGGGTGCGCGCCGAGCCACGCACGCGCTCGCGAAGTTCTTCGGAGGCACGACCCGCGCATGACGCGCGCAAAAGCTGGCGTACAAGTCGCGCCTGCTCGATTTCTCGCGCACATGCGGCGCACTCTCCAAGATGGCTTTCGAGTTCAACCGCTTCGGCGTCGCTCAGCCGCCCGGTGAGGGCGCGATCGACCCGATCCATGAGGCGCTCAAGCGCTGGATCACCCACGAGTAGCCCCTTTCGTTGGTCTCAGCCCTGCCGACTCGGTGCCGCGTCTCGCGGCATTTACACGGACATTGAACGCCTCACATGCACCTTTTATTCCCCTCACGCTTGCGTCTCCTCGCCCGCGGCGGAATCGGAATCGCGCAAATAGCCGCGCTCGCGCGCGTACTGCTCGAGCGAAGCGCGCAGGAGCCCGCGCCCCCGGTGGATACGCGACATCACGGTGCCGATCGGCGTGCCCATGATCTCGGCGATTTCCTTGTATGAGAACCCTTCGACGTCCGCAAGGTAGACCGCTTCGCGGTAGTCGTCACGGAGGTCGTTCAGCGCGTCTTGAATATCGCCTTCGGGAAGGAGCGCGAGTGCTTCGGCTTCAGCGCTGCGAAGCCCCGTGCTGTCGTGAGAGGCTGCGCGGGCAAGCTGCCAATCTTCAACCTGCTCGCCTCCGGATTCCTTGGGGCGGCGCTGCGCTTTTCGATACGACGAGATGAAGGCGTTGTGCATGATGCGGAAAAGCCAGGCGCGCATGTTCGTCCCCGCCTTGAAGCTCGTGGAAGCGCGAAATGCCCGCACATAGGTATCTTGAACCAGGTCCTCGGCGTCGTGCTGATGCCGCGTGAGGCGAAGCGCACCCGAATACAGTGCGTCGATGTGACTGAGCGCCTCGTGCTCAAATTCCTCGGGGCTGAGCGTCGTGGGTGACTCGGTGTCCGCCTGTGCTGCGGCAGCCTGTTCATCGCGCTCCACAGCACCCTCCACATCGCTCCCCGGACCGGGGAACTTCTCGTTCTCGCTCATCGCTTCGACTCTACGCTGTTCAGGTGGGAGTTTCATGCGGTGCGGTAGTCTTGGCGTGTTCCGATTCGCATGGCTTTACAAAGGAAGCTGAGGAAAGCATGTCCCTCGTTCGCCGCATCGCACGCCCCCTTCTCGCCGCACCGTTCATCTTCGAGGGTGTGCAGACCGCCATCCGCCCGGATCGCGTTCTCGATGCTCTTCCCGTAACGATCGCCGACATCGACGAGCAGGTCTCCAAGAGCCCGCTCCCGACCGACGCCGAAACGATTCTTCGCGCCGCCGGTGGCCTTGCCGCTGTCGCTGGCGCTGCCTTCGCGCTCAACAAAAAGCCGCGCCTTGCCTCCGCCACCCTCCTTCTCACCACCACGGTCGGCCTCGCAGGCCGCAAGCGTGTCTGGGAGCTCAAGGGCACCGAGCGCACCGAGGAACTGCGTGCGATCGCCGGTGACCTCGGCCTCCTTGGTGGCATTCTCCTCGCGGCTGTCGACACCGACGGTAAGCCCTCGCTCGCCTACCGCGTCGACAAGGCCATCGAGCGCGCCCAGAAGTCCGCTGCCGAAAAGCAGCGCGAGCTCGAAAAGGCCGCTAAGAAGAACAAGAAGAAGTCGTCGAAGAGCCTCGACGAGCTCGACCGCACGCTCGCGAAGAAGATCAAGCGCGCTGCCTGAGTTCGAGGTTTTCCGTGTCTGACGTTCAGTGGACGGCGCCCGTTGCCCACGGGCCCATCGACGCTCACGTCAGCATTCCCGGCTCAAAGTCCCTCACGAATCGGTGGCTTGTGCTCGCCTCTCTTGCGAGCACACCCACCGCGCTCGTGGGGGCACTTGCGTCTCGCGATTCACACCTCATGATCGAGGCGCTCGAGGCGCTCGGCGGGAATGTGCGCAAGAGTGATCGCGCACTCGTCGTGGAGCCGCTCATGCCCGGCGCACCGAGCATCGATGACGAGACGCCGCTCGAGATTCACTGCGGCCTTGCGGGAACGGTCATGCGTTTCGTGCCGCCGCTTGCCGCGCTCTCGGGCCGACCCGTGACGTTCACGGGCGATGAGGGCGCGCTCGTGCGCCCCATGGCAGCGCTTCTCGATGCGCTTCGCCAGCAAGGCGTCGAGGTGACATGCCACGGCCAGGAAGGGTTCTTGCCCTTCACGGTGCACGGCAACGGCCTTCGCGGCGGCACGGTGACGATCGATGCGAGCGGCTCGAGCCAGTTCGTCTCTGCCCTCCTTCTCACGGCCGTCCGCGCCGATTCCCCCCTCACCATTCGCCATGTCGGCGAGCGCCTCCCCTCACTCCCCCATATCGAGATGACCCTCGCACTCCTTCGCGAGTGCGGCATCGACGCTCGCCATGAGGTCACGGATGGTCATCACGAATGGACCGTGACACCAGGCGAGCTGCGCCTGCCCGATCCGGTTACCGTTGAGCCCGATCTTTCCAACGCTGGCCCGTTCATCGCGGCGGCCCTCGTTGCCGGCGGCACCGTCTCGATCGAGAACTGGCCGGAACAGACAACCCAACCGGGAGATGAATTCCGAAGGATCCTCCCCCTCATGGGCGCGCGCGTCGAGCGCATCGGGCCGGACGTCGAGTTTTCGGGCACGGGTCCCCTTCGAGGGATCGATATTGACCTGTCGGCCGTCGGCGAGCTCACCCCCACCATCGCAGCCCTCGCCGCTCTCGCCGACACTCCGAGTCGCCTTTCAGGCATCGGACACCTGCGCGGCCACGAGACGGACCGCGTCCACGCCCTCGCCGTCGAGCTCACAAAACTTGGCGCGCGTGTTCACGAGGGCGAGGACTTCCTCGAGATCACACCGGGCCCCATGACGGGCACCGTTGTCGAAACCTACAAGGACCACCGCATGGCAACCGCCGCCGCGATCATCGGGCTGCGCGTTCCCGGCGTTCGGGTCGTGAACGTCGACACGACGAACAAGACCCTTCCTGACTTCGTGGGAATGTGGACCTCAATGCTGCACACGGAAAGCCCCGCGGGGAACACGTGGTGAGGCGCGCAGGGAATCTCACAAACTACGAGGATTTTGATGAATCCTCGGTGCGTTCGCGCCCCAATCGTCGCGGCTCCCGACCCCGCACGAAGGAACGCCCCACCTATGCCGATGCCATCACCGCGCGTGTCGTGGGAGTCGACCGTGGCCGCTGGCGCACCATCGCGGAGGAAGGCACCGAGAACGAACGCGCAGTGACCGCTATGCGCGCGCGTGCCCTCGGGCGCACCCCCATCGTGCCCGGCGACCTCGTGCGTCTCACGGGCGACACCTCCGGGCGCACCGACACGATCGCCCGGATCGTCGAGGTTGGCGAACGCACAAGTTTCCTGCGTCGAAGCGCCGACGATGACGACGCGAGCGAGCGCCCCCTCGTCGCTAACGCTGACACCCTCGTGATCGTGACGGCCCTCGCGAACCCCGAACCGCGCGGAGGCATGATCGACCGCTGCCTCGTCGCTGCCTATGTCGCGGGTATCACGCCACTGCTGTGCCTCACGAAAGCCGACCTCGCTGACCCCGCGACGTTCCTCGAAAGGTACGCTCCACTCGGCATCGACCACCTCACCACTCACATGAATGCCGACGGCAGCATCGCCGGTATCGACGCGCTACGCGAACGCCTCAGCGGGCATCTGAGCGTACTCGTGGGCCACTCGGGGGTCGGCAAATCGACGCTTATCAACGCGCTCGTGCCGGGCACCGACCGCGCAACGGGCCACGTCAACGCCGTCACGGGCCGCGGGCGCCACACCTCAAGTTCCGCCCTCGCGTTGCGCCTTCCGAGCAGCGACGGCTGGGTGATCGACACGCCCGGGGTACGCTCGTTCGGCCTTGGCCACGTGAGCCCCGAAGAACTCGAATCCGCATTCGAGGACCTCGCTCCCCTCATGGACGAGTGCCCGCGCGGCTGCACCCACATCAGTGCCGACGAGGGCTGCGCCCTCGATGCACTCGTCGCCGACGGGCGCGCGGGAAGCGCCGGCCCCGCCCGACTCGCCAGTTTCAGGCGCCTCAACTCGACGCTGCGCACCAATGACCCCTGGGCCCTGTAGCTGCCCACCCGAGCGAAGGAGAAACCACGTATGGCCTCGGCACACCAGGACGATATCCGCCTTGCCCACGTTCTCGCCGACTCCGTCGACCAGCTCACGATGTCGCGTTTCAAGTCTGAAGACCTCACGCGCGAGCGCAAGGACGACAACTCGATCGTGACCGATGCCGATCGAGCAGCGGAAGAACTCATTCGCGCTCAACTTTCTCGTACCCGCAGCCGCGACCAGGTCATCGGCGAAGAGTTCGGCTCGCAGGGCGAGAGCAACCGAAAGTGGATCATCGACCCCATCGACGGCACCGCGAACTTCGCGCGCGGCGTTCCCGTGTGGGCTACGCTCATCGCCCTCGAGGAAGACGGCGAGGTCGTCGTGGGCGTCGTGTCAGCGCCCGCACTGAATCGGCGGTGGTGGGCAGCCGTCGGAGCCGGGGCCTTCACGGGCCCGCGCCTGTCTGCCGCCCAGCGCCTTCATGTTTCGTCCACCGAGCATCTCGAGCAAGCCGTGCTGTCCTACGGGAGCCTCGAGGGCTGGGCGCGCGCCGGGAAACTCCGCGAGTTCGTGAACCTCCTTCAGAGAGTCGAACGCACCCGCGGATTTGGCGATTTTTGGAGCTACATGCTCCTTGCCGAGGGGGGAATTGACGCCGCGATCGAACCCTCCCTCAAGCTCCACGACATGGCGGCTCTCGTGCCGATCATTAGCGAAGCAGACGGTCGCTTTACCGATCTTGACGGTACAGACGGCCCCTACGGGGCGAGTGCAATCGCGAGTAACGGGCCACTTCACGGCGCGATCCTCGAGGCTCTGCAGTCCTCTCGCTAGGCTTCTGCCTCGGCAGACGCGAAGGAGAAAACTGTAGAATAGTGGCGCACACGTGCGGCGTTTTCGCCGCGCACCACACCACCTGGGAAGGACCCTCATGAGCGTCAAGCGCGTTGCTCTCCTGACCGCGGGCGGTTACGCCCCGTGCCTCTCGTCCGCCGTCGGCGGCCTGATCGAGCGCTATAACGAGCTGAACCCCGAGATCGAGATCATCGCCTACAAGCACGGCTACTGGGGTCTGCTCTCCGGCGAAAAGATCGTCATCGACGATGAGGCCCGCAAGAACGCGCACCTCCTGCACAACTACGGCGGATCGCCCATTGGCAACTCGCGCGTGAAGCTCACAAACACGAAGAACCTCGTCGAGCGCGGCCTCATCAAGGAGGGCGAGAACGCTCTCGAGGTCGCTGCGAACAAGCTCAAGGCTGACGGCGTTGACGTGCTCCACACGATCGGTGGCGATGACACGAACACGACTGCCGCCGACCTCGCGAAGTACCTCGCCGACAACAACTACCCGCTCCAGGTCGTGGGTCTGCCGAAGACGATCGACAACGACATCGTTCCGATCCGCCAGTCGCTCGGTGCTCGCACCGCCGCGGAGCAGACCTCCCTCTTCGCGCAGAACATTATTGCGGAGAACGGCTCGAACCCGCGCATGCTCATCATCCACGAGATTATGGGCCGCGCATGCGGCTACCTCACGGCGGAGGCCGCACGCTACTACCAGGATTGGCATTCGAAGCAGCAGTGGCTGCCGTCGATCGGTCACGATGAGCGTCGGTGGGATGTCCACGCCGTGTTCCTGCCCGAGCTTGCTCTCGATATCGAGGGTGAGGCGGGGCGCCTCAAGAAGGTTATGGACGAGGTCGGTTGCGTCAATATCTTCCTCTCGGAGGGTGCCGGTATCCCCGAGATCATCGCCGAGCTCGAAGCCAAGGGCGAGGAGGTCGAGCGCGATCCGTTCGGCCACGTGAAGCTCGACAAGATCAACCCCGGCCAGTGGTTCGCGAAGCAGTTCGCGGAGCGCCTCGGTGCCGAGAAGGTCATGGTGCAAAAGTCCGGTTACTTCGCTCGCTCTGCGAAAGCTAACGCTGATGACCTGCGCCTCATCAAGTCGATGACCGACCTCGCCGTGCAGGTCGCCCTTGAGGGCGGCACCGGCGTGATCGGCCACGACGAAGAAAAGGGCGACCAGCTTCGCGCGATCGAGTTCGAGCGCATCGCCGGTCACAAGGCTTTTGACGTGGACCAGGAATGGTTCGCTGGCGTTCTCGAGCGCACGGGCCAGAAGCTCGTGAAGGCCGAGAAGCACTGATTTCTCCGTTAGGCGGGATGATCGCCTGAGAGGCCCGGGCACGTGCGTTTTGCGCTCGTGCCCGGGTTTTATTAACTGCGAAAGGGGTCCGACGCTTGATTCGCCACACGCTGACCGCACTCTTCCCGCCGCATGCACGCGAGAGTGGGGAGCCGCCGCTGGGGCCGCACGCTGATCACTACGAGGCTTGGAGCGGCGTCCTGAGTTTCTCGCGGCGGCCGCGCCAGGGTGCCCTGGGCGATTGCTGGCTCATGGCGCCGATGCTCGCAATTCACGCGCTCGATCCCGAGTTTTTTGCGAACGCCATCAAGGTTCAGCCTGGGTCACCCAAAGCCCTCGCGCGTGTGTTCGTGGAAGGTGCCCCGGCGTGGCGCAGCGTAAATATGCGTTTTCCTGCCACCGAACGTGGCCACTTCGCCTACGCGACAGAAGAAGGGGGCGGCCCCGGCTGGCCCGGAATTCTCGAGAAGGCGTGCGCAGCGGAGTTCGCGGGATCATACGCGTGGATTGCGCGGGGCTTTGCGAAATGGGGGTTTCCCGCGCTTAGCGGCGTGCGCGCCTCGACGCGTCTCACGCTTCCCTCCCCCCGGCGAGGTTGAAGACCTTCTCGCCAAGAGGCGGCCCATCGTCGCCTCCACCCACATGTTCTCCCCCGCGCTGTCACGCAAGCGGCAGTCGGGAGCTATTCCGCCGATGCACGTCATGGCGGTTGTGGGTGCGAAGCCTAATACCGGCGAGATCGTGCTGCGTAATCCGTGGCGCCCGGGTGCCTGGGTCACGCTCAACAAGCGAGAGTTCCGCCGCGCGTTCCTCTCAGTCGACGTGCTTGACCAGCCACTCGGGCGCTCACGCAAAGGCTCGTAGGGTCAGCCCTTACAGTTGAAGCCGTTCTGCTTCTTGCCGGTGCCGGAGCAGTAGGCGTGTCCGGCCTCGAGACCTCCCGTGTTCAGCGTCAGCTCGCTGACTGTCACGGGGATGTAGCCGGCGTCAGTGATCTGGCTGAGGATCTGCTCTGCCGCGTCCACGGTTGAATCGTGAATATCGTGCATGAGAGCGATCGGCTCGGCGTAGGCGTTTGCACCCTCGACGGCTGCCGCGATCGTTTTTGCCGTGTCTTTCGTTTTCCAGTCGAGAGTGTCGACGTCCCACTGCACGATCGCCATGCCGCGAGCGGCAACAATCTCATCCACGGTTTCGTTGTGGCTGCCATACGGCGGGCGGAACAGAAGCGGCTCGAAGCCCGTGGTCTCCGCGAGAAGATCAGAGTTCTCGTTGACTTCCTTCTCCACGCGCTCGCGCGACTTGCGCTTGAGGTCGGGGTGGGTCACGGAGTGGTTGCCTAGCTCAAAGCCCGCTGCCGCGACCATGAGAGTCGTCTTGCGGTGCTCTTTGATGCTGTTGCCCATTTCGAAGAACGTCGTTGCCGCTTTCGCTTTCTTGTAGACGTCAAGGAGCTCGGGAGTACGGGCACCGGGGCCGTCATCGTAGGTCAGAGCGACGCAGTGCTCGAGGAACACGTCGTAGCCGATAGCGGTGGTCGGGCGCACCGCCCCACCGGGAGTGGGCGTCGGTACCTCAGTCGAGGCGCCTTCAGCTTCGGCGCCGTCGGACTGCCCACCATCCGATGCCGCGGGGCTCGCCGCTTCGGAACCGTCCGACGGCCGGTTCGGCGAGTCGATCGGCTTCGCAACATGGCGCTTAGGCGTGAAGTGTTCGAGTTCTTCGCTCGGCTCACCCGTGAATTTCGCGGGCTTTGCGCTCGCGTCCTTCGCGAGCTTTCCGAGATCAGAAAGGAACGGTTCCGCGTCGACGACGAGCCGTGCCGGGGCCTCACCGGCCGCTCCCGTACGGAACGCGAGCACGAGTTTGCCCTCGGGATTGAATGCCATCGCCGGGCCATTGCCGTACGGGGCACTCTTGTCAATGAGAGCTTTATCGACGGCCGAGGCATCAACCTTGGCCTTGCCTGCGGCATCGTGGACGGCTTTCGCAAACTCGCCCCACTTCGCGGCCTCGATAAGCGCGGCTGGGGCAAACGACTGCTTCTTTCGTGCGTCGTACCAGATCGAGCAGGGCACATCCGTCTCGTCGCCGAGGCTCCCCACAACCGCGACGCCCACGACGTCCTGAGCGGCGGCGAGAATCGTAGCCTTGATCTCGACCTTCTCGATGTCGCCCCAGTGCGCCTCGCGCAGCAGACGGTTGCGGACGACCTCGGTCGCCTGGGTCAAATTGCGTGCCTTCGGAAAGCGCGGGGTCGTGACGGTCTTGCCTTCGGCTTCGGGGTTGAGCGTGACGTCAACCGTTTCGAGGAGCGAGGCATCTGCGCTCGTCCACTCGGCCGACGGTTCGGGACTCGTACTCGGTGACTGCACGCCACCCTTGCCAGAGGCCTTACCGCCGCTCTTTCCATCCCCTGCATTCGAGCAGGCAGCGAGGCCGGCGACGGCACCAGCTGAAAGCCCGGCGAGAGCGGTGCGGCGGCGAATAGGACGGGTTTCAAGAAGCGGCGACACGATTCTTCCTTCGTCGAAAGTATTGGAAAGCGAGTACTCGCACGAACCTGCACAGCTAAATAACATGGTCCGCACGCGCCTCGCCGCCCACGAGTGTACTCCCCTGCAATTCACGAACCCTCACGCCCACGCGCATCGCGAGCCCGGATAGTTCCCGGAGTCCGCCAGTCCCCGCGAACATTGGAAACCTCGGGGTCGAGCCGCCGCTCGGCGCGCGGTGGCGCCGTTCTGCTCTCCGTAAAGAGATCGGCATAAAAAGAGGCCCTCGCCAGTCAATGCTGGCGAGGGCCTCTACTGGTAGCGGGGGCAGGATTTGAACCTACGACCTCCGGGTTATGAGCCCGACGAGCTACCGAACTGCTCCACCCCGCGTCGGTGATCTCTAACTTAGTAGGCCTCCACCGCGGAGTCTAGTTTTGAGCGCGCAAACGTTTCGTAGTTCACGTTCACGCCCCGTTTACACTCCCGTTTCCTCTCTAATTCCCGCCATTGGAGAGCTGGGCGTTTGCCGCATCGGCGCGCTCAATGGCGTCTTTCAGCCGCTTCTGCGCCTCGCCGTATTTCGCCCAATCACCCTGAGCACGCGCAGACTCGGCGTCTTTCCAAGCGGCATCAAGATCCTTGAGCGCAGCGTCAAGATCTGCCTTCGGGTCGCCCGAACCTTCAGCCGGCGCCGGTGGTGCCGGGGCATCGCTCGGGCTGGGGCTCGGCTCGGGGCTTGGCGATGGTGACGGTTTTCCGTCGTTGCCGCCCTTAGCCGGATCCGAGACCGCGTCTTCAACGGCTTTAGCCTCGCCCGTCGTGGGGACTTCGGCATCGCCTGCGCTCGCGCCCGAATCGCCGCCAAAGACCGCATCGAGCGCCTCGTCGAGCGTGTCAGCGTAGCCCACCTTGTCGCCGAAGCTCACGAGCACCTTGCGCAGCAGCGGATACGAGGTGCCGCCACCTGCACTCGAGCTCATGACGTACACCGGCTGGACATACAGGAGACCACCGCCAACGGGCAGCGTAAGCAGGTTGCCGTTGATGACCTTAGAGTTGCCTTGCCGCAAGAGGTTCAGCTCATTCGAGACCTGGGGGTTGGAGTTGAACGTATTTTGCACCTGGCGCGGGGCACTCACCGGATTCGAGCTCGGGAGCACGAGGAGCGTGAGCTTGCCGTAGTCCTTCGCGGGATTGCCCGCCTTCGTCCCCGTCTCGGAATTGACAGCGAGCAGGCCCGTGAGAACATCCTGGCCGGATTCGGGGATATAGCTCGAGGAGAGCGTGAACTGTGGCGCGCTCTCGTCGGGCATCTGCATCGTGAGGTAGTGCGGGGCTTGAAGCGGCGCCGAGCCACTCTCGCTATCGCGCGCCTGGGTGGGGTCCGGGGTGGTCTGCCAGAAGTCCTGGCCCACGTAAAAATCCTCGGCTTTGTCGATGTGGTACTTACCGAGAATCGAGCGCTGCACCTTGAAGTAATCTGCCGGGTAGCGAAGGTGGCTCATGAGTTCACCGGAGATGTCGCTCGAGGGCTTGACGGACTCCGGGAAGGACTTCTCCCACGCCTTGAGGATGGGATCTTCCGTATCCCAGGCATACAGGGTCACGCTGCCATCGAAGGCGTCGACGGTGGCCTTCACCGAATTACGCATGTAGTTCACGCGCCGCTCACGAAGACCGGCCGTATCGGCGCCGTTAACCTTCGAGTCGGTCACGACAGCGTCGAAATTGGTGGCCTGTGCGTACGGGTAGCGATCGCTCGTCGTGTAGGCATCGATGACCCACTTGAGCTTGCCGTCCACGACTGCCGGGTACATCTCGGTGTCGAGCGACAGGAACGGCGCAACCGTTTTCACGCGCTGCTGCGGGTCACGATCGTAGAGGATCTGCGACTTTTCGTTCACGTAGCTCGAAATCAGGATGTTGAACTCGCGGAATTTGATGGCAAACAACATTCGGTTAAAGAAGTTGCCGACACTCGGGCCACCGTTACCGGTATAGGTGTTCGAGACCTGGCTACCCTGATCATCGCCATCTGTTCCGGACTGGTAGTCGAACTCCTGAGGATCGGCGCCTTCGGGGGCACCGACGATCGAGTAGCTCGGCGAATGCCGCCCGAAGTACACGCGCTCTTGGAAGTCGCCGAGCTTGCCCGAGCCGGGAACACCGGACTGATAGAAAGCGGGCTCGCCATCGGGGCGCCGCTGGTTACCGTAGGCCGCAGCAACGCCGAATCCGTGGGTGTACACGACGTGCTGATTCACCCACGACTGCGAGGAGAGCTCGAGCTTATCGGGCCGTAGCTCGCGCACGCCGATCACGGTGTCTTGTTTTTGCCCGTCGATGTCGTAGCGGTCCACGCTCAGTGTCTCTTCGAAGCCCCAGTAGCGTCGGTTCGCCTCGCGCTGGCCGAATGTTGGCGACACCACCGCGGGGTCGAGAAGGCGGATCTGCGCCGTCGTCGCGGCATCCTCGCGCAGCTGACCCGACGTTGCCGTCGACTTTGCGCGATAGGAAATCTCGTTGACGTCTTCGAGCCCATACGCTGCTCGCGTGGCAGCCATGTTCTCTTCGATGAACGGCTTTTCGAGATTGCGCTCGTTCGGCTCCACCTTGAAGGTCTGGATGAGGTAGGGGTAGACCATTCCTACCGCGACCGTCGAAAGCACGATGAGGCCCGCCGCAGCAGCAGGAAGCTTCCAGTTGCCCTTGAGGATCCACGCGAGCAGAAGGAGTGCGACGATAATCGCCGAAATCGCGAGAATCGTTTTCCCCGGGATCAGCGCGTGAACGTCGGTGTAGGCGGCGCCATCAAACTTCTCGTGCGAGGAAGTGAGGGCCGCATACCGTTCGAACCAGTGCTGGGCCGCGAGCACAAGCATGTACGCCATCGCGATGATGCCCACGTGCGTGCGCGCTGCGCGAGTAAGGTTGAGCCCCTTCTTGTGGTCCCACTCGATGCCGCCGTAGATGAAGTGCCCGAGGACTGCGGCGAACGCGCTCGCGAGAATCACGAAGTTGACGAGCCCGAGCGCCGTCTCGATCACGGGAAGGGTGAACACGTAAAACGCGATGTCTTTATGGAAGACCGGATCGGTTTTCCCAAACGGCTCCTGGTTGAGCATGAGCAGGATCTCTTGCCACTGCCGAGTCAGGGTCAGTCCACCAAAAATCCCGAGAATGACCGGGGCAGCGATCGTGATGATCTTGCGAAGCGGCTCGACCGCGTCGCGGAACCCCGCGATCGCGATGTCTTCACGGGTGACGGGCACGATCTGCGGCCTGTACTTGTGGCTCACCCACAGGCATACGAAAATCGGGGCGGCAACAGCCACGAGCCCCACGAGGAACAAGATCCCCTCCGTCACCCACTTCTTCACGAGGAAGTCGTTGAAGCCGAGTTGGTCAAACCACATGTAGCTCGTCGCAACCTCGGCGAACCATGCAAACGCCACGATCAGCGCAACGATCACGACGAGTGTGATCGTGAGCGGCGAAATTTTCTTCGCGCCCTTCTTACTCGCCGAGCCCGCGGGCCTTGGACCTGGCTGGGCAGCACCGGCAAAGGGATTCGTAAAACTCAACGGCGACCTCGGCTCACATCGTGGGGAACTATCGTGGGAGGAGTACTCACCCCGCCTAGAGGCAAGTGCCACTATTGTCCCAGTAAGGAGCAAGCGCTGTGCATTCAGAAACGCGAGACCTCAACTTGAGCGAGACCGAAGGGGCCCTCGCGGCCGCGGTACTCGAGCTCGTTCGCCACACGCGCGAACAGGATTCCCCGGGACCCGAGCACATCGCGCGCTTCGCCCTCTTCAGCACCGAAGCCCTTCTCGAGGAACGCCCCGAGCTTTCTCGCCTTCTCCCGCAAGAGACGCTCGACCTCGCCACCGGCGACCCCCACCATCTCACGAGCATCGAGACCGGAACACAGCATGGTGATGTCGCCGACGAGCTCGAACACGCGTTGTGGCCAGAAGGCTGCGCGGGCGGCTACATTCAAGCCCGTATCCGCGGCGCGATCGATGGTGCGCCCGGCGCAGCTCCGGCACCCGTGTTCGTCGCCGCAGGCGCCTTGAACACGGGCGAAACGTTCAGCGCGGTCGCACGTGAAGGCGAGGACCTCCGCGTTGGCCGCGACCTGATTCCCGAACTCGTTGCCGCGCTCTGCGGGAGCCTCGGCATTGGCTCACCGAATGCTCGCGTCGCTGCGCAAACCAAGTAAACGCGCGAAGCGAGCAAGCGTCGGACCCCGCACCCCCGCATAAGCGCACGTGCGGAAGCCGACGCTCCATTCCACGTTCAGGCGTAGCTGGGTTCCTCCACCTCGGTGAGCGCCTCGAGATCGCTCTCGCTGAGTTCCCCCTCAACGCCTGCATGGCTCTCCAGGCGAGCATGCACCGCTTCATTCGCCCCGGCCTCTGCAACCTCACCTTCGGCATCGGGTGAAGTGGTGCGAACCTCACCGGTGTTCTCATCCACCCACGACGGCGCACTTTTCGCGTACTGCGCGGTTCCATAGGTGAGATCGATTGCAACGTGATCGGCGTGCATGAGAAGCTCCGTGCGAGTGTTGCCGTCGCGGTCCTCCCACGTCTGCGTCACGAGACGGCCCGTGCACAAAAGCGGCTGGCCACGCTTCACCGATAGCACAACGTTGTTTGCAAGCGATTCACGGCGCACCTGCACACGCACGTACTCGGGCTTGCGTTCTTTCCATTCCTTCGCCTGCACGTCGTAGTACCGATCATTCACGGCAACGGTCACCGACGTGCGGCAGCCGCCACCATCAAACTTGAAGATCGTGGCATCCGCGGTCGCGTTGCCCTGGATGGTTGTGACGATTGCGTTCATTGAAGTTCCCCCTTGGGATCGGTCGCCGCCCGCTGCGGCGCTCACCCACGAGCATGCCGAGCACGGCGCCCACACAAAAGCTCCCCTCCCCCGCTTGTGGACGCATCGAGGCTGTGGGGCCTGAGCCACCGCTCATTCGGCCCCGGAGCCCTATCCCGGTACACTGGATCCGCCCACGCGGCATGCCTCCATAGCTCAATGGATAGAGCAACGGCCTTCTAATCCGTAGGTTGCAGGTTCGAGTCCTGCTGGGGGCGCGAAAAAGCGCCAGTGTTCGCCACTGGCGCTTTCGCTTTGTGATCCGTGCGGATCAGTGGGCTCCCGGCTTGCGGGATACGAGAGGGTTCGCCGCTTCGGCCGACGGTTGGCGCACCTGTAGCGGACGCATCTGCTGCGGCTCGGGGTAGGACTGACCGAAGGGGAAGCGACCAAACTGTTCTTCCCCGATCACATGCCCTTCTGCCTGGGCCCGGTCGAGGAGTGCAAGCGCCTCCTCGGGGGTCGGATACTTCCCACTCCACGTGGATCCCGCGGGAAGGTAAGGCTCGAAGATTCGATTCTTGGGACGCAGCCACATTCGCCCGGGCTTGGAGCGGTCTCGCAGAGCGTGGGCGCGCCACGTGATGACCGGGTGAGTCACCGAGAGGTTGACGAGGTGAATCCACAGGCCTTTTTCGGTTGCGGCGCGATCGGCGAGCTCATGCACGTTGACGTGCGCGTTGAGGTACTTACCTCCCGAGAGAAGGGCCATCGTTCCGGGAGCCCCCTCCGGCACGTGGGCGTAGCCGTAATTGTCGGCCGTGTACTCCTGGGCACGAGAGAGAGCTTTGCCAAGGATCGGGATGCGCATCATGAAGTTCGAAAACAGCAGGCGGAAATACGAGGTGTGGCCGGCGGCGTGGTGGCCAACCTCGTGCGCGATCACAAAGCGAAGAGCCTCGGGATCGCGGACTTTTCCGCCCACTTCGAAGAGGTCGGAATAGACACACACGAAGCGCCTATAGCCGTGGCCGGCGGCAAAGGCGTTGATCATGCCGTTGCCGGAGAGCACGTAGGCGTCGGGTACGCGACGCATTCCGAACTGTTCGGCGGCTTCCGCCACCATGCGGTAGCCCTCGGGGAACTGGGTGGGGCTCATGCGCACGCCGGAGGCTCGAAGCTGCGCATACATAAGCGCGCGGGCGATCCATAGCACCCACGGGATCAACATGAAGGCAACGAACAGCTGGATCCCGATGGAGATGGGGCTGTAGGGGTTCGAGAGCCCGCCGTCTGCCGACTCCCCCTCGAAGGCAGGCTGGATGCTCGACCACTTTCCCGTCGCCGCCATGTAAATGATGAACACGACGGCACCGACCCACGCAACGAGGAGAAGGCACGTGATGAGAACTCCCACCGCAAAGAGCGGGATGTCCCACGGATGACGAAGGGAAAGGTCGCCCAGAAGGCCGTGACGGGTCGAGCCGTTAACGAGGCCCGGCTTTCCCGCAGGTTTCTTGTGCTCGCTTTTGAGCGTGGGCGGGTCTTGAGATTCGATTTCGGTCATGACTCCACCGTAACAACAGCGACCTTCCGATCCCTACCGCACCACCAACGCGAGAAGAGTGGCGGCGAAAGAATGATTGTGGTGTGTTGGTGTCTGCTGCCGATGGGGCATAGCGCGCGAAAGCACAAAGGTGGGGCGCCGCCGTCGCGACGCCCCACCCTCACGACTGAGATGCTCAGGCCACCGGGGTGATGAGGCCCTTCGTCTGGGAGGTCGCGCGCGAGAAGCGCTCAGCGACATCGGCCCAGTCGACGATGTTCCAGAATGCCTTCACGTAGTCAGCCTTGACGTTCTGGTAGTCGAGGTAGAAAGCGTGCTCCCACATGTCGAGGAGGAGCAGCGGCACGGTTGCCGCCGCAAGGTTGCCCTGGTGGTCGTAGAGCTGCTCGATGATGAGCTTCTCGCCGAGCGAATCCCATGCAAGGATTGCCCAGCCGGAGCCCTGGATGCCGAGCGCGGCAGCGGTGAACTGGGCGCGCAGGCCATCAAACGAACCGAAGAACTCTTCGACTGCCTGAGCGAGCTCACCCTCGGGCTTGTCGCCGCCTTCGGGCGAAAGGTTCTCCCAGAAGATCGTGTGGTTCACGTGGCCGGCGAGGTTGAACGCGAGGTTCTTCTGGAGCTGGTTGATCGTGCCGAAGTCGTTCTTGTCGCGAGCTTCCGCGAGCTGTTCGAGCGCCTGGTTCGCGCCGTTGACGTACGTCTGGTGGTGCTTATCGTGATGCAGCTCCATGATGCGGCCCGAGATCGAGGGCTCGAGAGCGGCGTAGTCGTATCCGAGATCGGGAAGAGTGTATTCAGCCATGGCGGCCACCTTTCTTCGACGCTTGCGTGCGGGGCATGCAAGGAACGCATGCGCACGCCAAGAGCCTATCGACTCCCGTTGGGCGTTCTGTGTGAACACGGGCTTAAGATGGAGGGCGTGAGTTCTACAACGACGAAACCAGCAAACGATCGCATTATTTGGGTGGACTGCGAGATGACCGGCCTCGACAAGGCGAATGATGCCTTGATCGAGGTGGCGGTTCTCGTCACGGACGGGGATTTGGAGATCCTCGGTGACGGCGTCGATGTCGTCATCAAACCGCCGGCGGGCGCGCTCGAGTCGATGGATGATTTCGTGCGGAACATGCACACGACTTCGGGTCTGCTCGAGGAGCTCGACGGTGGCATCACCCTCGCCGAAGCCGAAGAGGCGTGCCTCGCCTATGTCAAGGAGCACTGCCCCGAGCCCGGCAAGGCGCCTCTCGCGGGCAATTCGGTGGGCACCGACCGCGCGTTTATCGAGCGCGATCTTCCGACGTTCGCCGAGTTCATGAGCTACCGCACGATCGATGTCTCAAGCCTCAAGGAACTCGCCAAGCGCTGGTTCCCGCGCGTGTTCTTCAATACGCCGGAGAAACACGGCGGCCACCGCGCACTCGCCGATATTCGCGAGTCGATTCAGGAGCTCAAGTACTACCGCGAAGTTCTCTTCGTGAAGGAGCCCGGCCCCACGAGCGACGAGGCCCGAGCAGCCTCGAAGAAGTTCGAAATCGCGCCTCAATAGACTCTTCCGACTCTTCCCGCACTCTCACACCACACAGGAGTTTTGACAATGACGACACCCCTCCTTCTCGAAGCAACGAAAACCGACCCCGCGCATGCCGCGTGGCTTGAGGAGGTGGGGAAGGACCTACTCGAGTGGGGCGCAGCTTCGCGCACGGAGCATGGCTTCGGATGGCTCGACTCAAGCGGCACTCTCGACCCGGATCACGACCTCGAGCTGTGGATCAATTGCCGCATGACGCATTGCTTCGCTCTTGCAAGCATCCGCGGCACCGAGTCCTCTCGCGATTATGCCGAACTCGCAGCCCACGGCCTCTCGGCGCTTTCGGGCGCCTTCCACGATGACGAACACGGCGGTTTCTACTCGATCATCGCCCGTGAAACGGGTGAGCCGGTCGATGATTCGAAGCAGGCCTACGCCCACGCGTTCGTGGTACTCGCCGCTTCGAGTCTCGTCGAGGCACAAATCCCCGGCGCCGACGAACTCCTCGAGACCGCGCTCGAGGCGCATGCACGCTTTTTCGAATCCGAGCACGAGATGTTTGCCGACACCTACTCGCGCGATTTCTCGGAATGCGAGGACTACCGCGGGATCAACGCGAATATGCACAGTGTCGAGGGACTCCTCGCAGCCTCGGCAGCGACCGGCCGCCTCGAGCTTTTCGAGCGCGCCGCGGTCATCGTCGAGCGCGCGCTCGCGTTCGCGAAGGGCAACGGCTGGTTCCTGCCCGAGCACTTCACGACCGCGTGGGAGCCCCGCCCCGACTACAACCGGGAGGAGCCCGCCCACCCGTTCCGCCCCTATGGTGCAACGATCGGCCATTCGTTTGAATGGGCGCGCCTCGCCCTGCACACCGCGGCCGGTTTCGAGGGGCAGTTTTCCGACGCCACCCGGGCTCAGGAACGCGCCTCAGCTTTGCGCGACGGCGCGCTCGCCCTCGCCGAGAAGGCATGTGAGACGTGGGGCATCGACGGTGACGGCGGCTTCCCGTACACGGTGGACTGGGATGGCTCACCCGTCGTGCACGAGCGCATGCACTGGGTCGTCGCTGAGGCCATCGGTGCGGCCGCTGTGCTGTTCCGCACGAACGGCGATGCCGTCTGGGAAGAACGCTATGAGTCCTGGTGGCAGTGGGCGAAGACGACAACCATCGTTCCCGGCAGGCTCGGCAGCTGGGTCCACGAGCTCACCGCCACGGGCGAGATCAGCGAAACGACCTGGAAGGGCCAGCCAGACATTTACCACGCCTACCAGGTCACGCTTATTCCGCGCCTGCCCGCATGGCCGCCTCTCGCTCACGCCGTCGCTACGGAAGCTCGCTCTCGATAAACCGCGCGTTCGACCCCGCGAGCCTTCGCTGCATCACGTCGAAGGCTTGCGGGTTCGAGTCGATCGCAAGGAACCGTCGGCCCAGTTTGTGCGCGACCGAAGCGGTCGTACCCGAGCCGGCAAAGAAATCGAGCACCCAGTCGCCCTCGCGACTGCTCGCTTGCACGATTCGCCTGAGAATCCCCTCGGGCTTTTGGGTCGCGTAGCCGGTCTTTTCGCGCCCCGTGGGTGACACGATCGTGTGCCACCACACGTCGGTGGGAAGTTTTCCCCGCTCAGCTTTTTCTTTCGTGACGAGGCCGGGCGCCATGTAGGGCTCGCGATCGACGTCCTCCGAGTTGAAGAAATAGCTTTTTGGGTCCTTGACGTACACGAGGATCGTGTCGTGCTTCGCGGGCCATCGCTTCTTCGTACGCGCTCCGTAGTCGTACGCCCAGATGATCTCGTTGAGAAACGACTCGCGGCCAAAGAGCGCATCGAGGAGAACCTTCGCATAGTGCGCCTCGCGGTAGTCGAGGTGAAGGTAGAGCGTTCCCGACTGGGCGAGCACGCGATGTGCCTCGATGAGCCTCGGTTCGAGGAACTCCCAGTAGTCCTCGAACGCGTCGTCGTAACCGTAAAGGGCGCCCTTGATGCTCGTGTAACTGCGTCCTTTGAAACCGACTCGCGAGCCCTCGGTGCCATCGGCTGCGCGCATGGTCTGGAGGGACTGGCGCTGTTGGCGCCTGCCCGTGTTGAACGGCGGGTCGATGTAGATGAGCTGGATCGACTCGCCCGGGAGAGTGCGGAGTACCTCGAGGTTGTCCGCGAGCACAACGCTCGAGGCAGCGTCCTCTCCCACGAGGGCCTTCGTGTCGCTCATGTGTCCTCATTTCGCGAGTGCCGGTTTTGCGCGCTTAAAGGAAAGAGCCCCTCGCTCGAGGGGCTCTTTAGCGGGGTGATCGACGGGATTTGAACCCGCGACCGCCTGGACCACAACCAGGAGCTCTACCAACTGAGCTACGACCACCATTGTGCGGGGTCTCCCGCAACGGATAAATACTTTACCCGGCTGCCCCGGGACTTCGCGAATTCTTGCAGGAGAAAGGGATGTGAATCTCACCGCATGTCAGAAAGCGGGGCGAGGGCGCGGAACGTGCGGATCGCCGCCTCGGCCGCGGCATAGCCAGCGTCCTCGCTCGCGCCTTCCACACCCGAACGGTCAACGGCCTGTTCGCGGGTATTGACCGTGAGCACGCCATTGCCCACGGGGGTGGACTCGTCGAGGGCGACGCGTGCAAGACCCTCCGTCGTCGCGCCGGAAATGTACTCGAAGTGTGGAGTCTCGCCGCGAATCACGACGCCGAGCGCAACCACGACATCGCACGTGCGCGCAAGCGCTTGCGCGGCAACCGGGAGCTCGAACGAGCCGGGCACACGCACTTCCGTCACCGTGCAGCCCGCATCGGCGGCCGCGCGCCTGGCACCGTCGAGCAAGGCATCCATGATTTCCGTGTGCCAGCTCGCCGCGGCAATGCCGATCGTCGCCGGGCCGGCATCATGCGTGCCGAGCGCCGAGGAGGGGGTGCCGTATCCAGCCATAGGGTTCTCCTTCGATGTCGTGGGGTTAGTCGTGCGAGGGGCCGAGGCGATGCGCCATCTTCTCGCGTTTGGTTTCAAGGTAGCGCCTATTTGCCCCGCGCGGTGCGATGACGCTCGGCACGATCTCGGCAACCTCGATGCCGAGGCCCGCAAGCGCGCCGTCCTTCTCGGGGTTATTCGTCATGAGCCTCACGCGCTCGAATCCGAGCGCGCGCAGAATGTCTGCCGCATCGTCGTAGCGGCGCGCATCAACGGGCAGGCCGAGGTGAACATTCGCCTCAACCGTGTCGTCGCCAAGATCCTGCAGGTGGTAGGCGCGAATCTTCTCGAATAAACCGATGCCTCGCCCTTCGTGGCCGCGCATGTAGATCACGGCCCCGCCTTCGCGCTGGATCGTCTCGAGCGCTTTTTCCAGCTGCTCGCCGCAATCGCACCGGTACGAGCCGAAAATATCGCCCGTCGCGCACTCGGAGTGCACGCGCACGAGGGGAGGCTGGGAAGCGTCGGACCCCTCCCCTGGCCATGCGGAGCCGCGCGCGAGCAGGCTCATGTGCTCACCATCGTGGCCTCGCCACGCGCGTACCTCGAACGTGCCGTGGGGTGTAGGCATGTCGATCGGTGCGGTGCCGGTCACCCCGCCTTCGGGCGTGCGCGTTTCGCTCACCGGGCCGCCTCTCGCGCGTCGCGCTCCTCGAGATATGCCGTGAGCTGCTCGATCGTGATAATCCCGAGTCCATGCTCACGCGCGAAATCCGCGAGGGCTTCCGCGTGCATCATCGATCCGTCGTCGTACACAACCTCGCCGATGAGCCCCACGGGGGTCAGGCCTGCAAGCCACGTGAGTTCAACAGCGGCCTCGGTGTGGCCGGGACGCTCCCGTACGCCGCCATCCTTCGCGATAAGGGGAAGGACGTGACCTGGGCGAATGAGGTCTGCCGCGCTTGCGGTTGCGAGCGTGCGCGCCGTGATCGCCCGATCCACCGCGGAAATACCCGTCGCCTCAACCGCGCGCGCATCGCAGCTAATCGTGTAGGCCGTGCGCAGCGGATCCTCGCTGTCCGGAACCATGAGCGGAAGCTCAAGGGCAGCGGCGCGCTCAGCGGTCATGGGCGCACACAGGTACCCGGAGCTGTGCCGCACAAAGAAGCCGACCTTCTCGGGGCTCGCGAGCTCGGCGGCCATGATGAGGTCGCCTTCGTTTTCGCGGTTCTCGTCGTCGAGCACCACGAGGATCTCGCCGCGCGCGAGCAGCTCGAGCGCCTCCTCCATCGGGGTCAGGTCAATCGCAAAGCTCATTTCGTACGCTCCTCACGTGCGGCGCGCACGGCCACGAGCCGCGCCGTGTATTTGGCGATCACGTCGGTCTCGACGTTCACTCGGGTTCCGACGGTTGCCTCGCCAAGCGTCGTAGCCTCGAGCGTCTCGGGGATGAGGGCCACCTCGACAAAGGCGGGGCTCTCCCCCGGCGTATTCACGGCCGTGACGGTGAGCGAAACGCCATCGAGGGTGATCGAGCCCTTTTCGGCGACCTGCTCTTCAAGGTTCTCTGGGATCTCGATGTGCATGCGCCGCCACGTCCCCTCGTCGTCGATGCGGGTCACAGCTCCCACGCCGTCGACGTGCCCCTGCACGATGTGGCCGTCGAGGCGGACGCCGACCTCGGTGCAGCGCTCGAGATTCACGCGGCTTCCGACGGCGAGGTCGCCGAGGCTCGTGCGCGCGAGGGTCTCCCCCATGGCGATCGCGGTGAAGCGAGCCGCCTCACCTTGGGTTTCGGGCGTTTCGATCGCCGTCAGGCACACGCCGTTCACGGCGAGGGATCCGCCGAGCGCAAGGCCGTCGAGCAGAGGCGCCGGCGCCTCCAGGGTGAGGCGCGCCGTGTCGTCCGCCCCTTTCTCAAGCCCCGTGACGGTGCCCTTCGCGCTGATAATTCCTGTAAACATTGGTCACTCGCCTTTCGTGGGAGTTTGCTGCCGCGCACGCGGGATCGCGTGGAAGAGAAGATCTGAACCGCTCACATGGAGTGATTCGGGAACGATGTCGAAGTCAAGCCGGTTCTCGAGGGTCCCGATGCCGAGCCCCGTGACCGCAGGTGTGCCCGCACCGAGCAAAGTCGGGGCCTCGTGGATCCAGAGGTCGTCGACGAGATCGAGCGTGAGCGCCGCGGAGATTAAACGCGGGCCACCTTCGAGAAGCAGGTGCTCAACCCCGTGTTCGGCGCGCAGGTTTTCGAACACGGCGCGGATATCTCGCGTGCGATAAAGAAGCGGGCGTGCGTGTTCAGGGCCGTGTGTGGCTTTCGCGAGCCGCGAGTGTGGCTCGAGCGGGCTTTCACCGATCACCACGCGACGCGGTTGGCGAGCGGCGAGGCGGCCGTGCGCATCGCGTGCCGTAAGCGCGGGGTCATCGGCGCGCGCGGTTCCCGTGCCCACGGCGATAGCATCCACGGTGCTCCTGAGCGCGTGCCCCTCTGCACGGGCGCCCTCTCCGGTAATCCACGCGTTCGTGCCATCGGCCGCTGCGACGTATCCATCGAGGGTGTGCGCGATCTTTGCGGTGACGAACGGACGCGACTCACGCGTGGCCTGGAACCAGCGGCGGTTCAGTTCCGCTGCGCGGGCAGTGAGGTCCCCTTCGACGCTACCCGGCAGCGCGTCACTCCACAGACGGGCGTCGATGCCGGCATCGCGAAGAAGAGCACCCCCGTTCGCGGCGATGTCGTGCGGGTCTTGAACGGCGTAGAGCACACGCGCAACGCCCGCGTCGATGAGAGTGCGCGCGCACGAGGGCGTACGGCCCGCGTGAGCGCACGGTTCAAGAGTCACGATGCAGGTCGCACCGTGCACATCGAGGCCACGTTCCCGGGCGGCTAAGAGGGCATCTGCTTCGGCATGCGGGGTTCTCGCTCCTCGGTGAAAACCTGTGACAAGGAGCTCCCCGGAGGGGCTTAGAAGCGCTGCGCCAACGCGCGGATTGGCACCGAGGGGTCCGCGCCGCGCCTGTTCAAGCGCGCGCTCACACCCCTCAAGCAGGGCGCTTTCGCGCGCGGCATCGTGAGGGGGCTGATTCATGCCCGTGGTCCTCACCTCCCGAATCGCTCATCTCAATCGATGATCCGGGAGAGGGGAAAACTGCGAGAGCACGGCGCGTAAAGCGGCATGCTTCGCCCGCATGAACCTCCCATCCAGACTGTACTGTCGGCACCGGAATTCCACCGGTCAGGCCCAAGGCTCGCCCCACGGAGTGAAACGCGCCCGGGTTAGCGGGCTTTCACCGCCAGTTCGGAATTGCACCGAGTTCCCGGAACATGCGCCACCAGTTTAGCGCGCATGCGGGAGGGAACGACAAAGCCCCCGCTCGTTCGAGCGGGGGCTTCCGTGTCGTGCGCCATCAGGGATTCGAACCCCGGACCCACTGATTAAGGTGTGTTCCTACCCGAGTAGTTTCCTCCGTGTAATTGGCCGTGTGCATATCCTTCGCGAGCGTGATCGACGCGCACTGGCGGAGCCGAAGCCCCTTCGATGGCGTCAACAAAGCGGTCGCGGGCCGGACGAGTCGAGGAGCCGCTCTCTCCCCTACATCGAGGAGAACCCCCATGTTTTCCGCTCCTTCATCATCACGGATCATGACGAGGTCGAAGGTGACCGAATTGCCGAGCTAAAAGGGCTCCCTGAGCCCTCCTCCATCGCGCAGAACCCGTACACCGCAGCCGAACACGACGTTGTGGGTGAGCTCTTCAGCCGCGGCCGCAGCTGCGCAGCCGCAATAATCGCGGAAGAGTCTGTTGCGACCTCTCAAAAGACCAAGAGAATCATCACTTCCATTCCGCCTGCCCGCAGTGCTTGCTAAAATGCACCAAGATGGAACGCATCACCTTTGGTTGGGACTACACGAGCTGGCCGATATTTAGCAGCACGACCGGCAGCGATCCGTATCCAGACATCCGCTCCCAAATATCTCCCGATCTCGCCAATGCTCTCGCGCAGTGGGCCGAAGAGATGTGCGAAGCGTATGCGGATGAGACTGGTCTCGTCCGACCATCACCTTCAACAGCCGCCAAACTCGATAACAAGTTTGATGAGCTGACTTCACGACTTCTCGCTGAAGGAATCGACGTTGAGCAAGACGCTCGTTGGTGGCATTCGTAACCACTGGGGGTGTCAATTCATCCGGCCTACGACCTACGTGGGTTCAATGCAGGCCGCATGTTGCCGTACCTTTGCGAGGGCAAGCGCTGCGGGTAGGGGTATGTGCGCCGCGTTCCCAAGGGGCAACAGAGGTGCGAGGGAACTTCATCGCTCCCTACCGTGCTGGAGCTCCTATGCGCTGTAGGGGCGCTTTTGCGAGCGTGTCTGCCACTGCTACGGCTTTCCCCATGGCGGGGCAGCGGAACGGGCTTCCTCACACTCGCTGCACTTGTACTGAGACTCGTTCGCCTTTCCCTAGCCATGCAGATAGGCCGCAATGCTGCCAGCCGCTCCCCTCCGGTGGTCGTTACGATCACAGCTGCTCACTCGTCCAGGCGCGAATCTCCCCCGACTGCCGACGCATCACCGCGGTACCCTCCGGTACCCGCAAACCCCTTGAGCTTATTCGCGCGCTATGTATGAGCCGCGTTGAGCACTCGCGCCACCTGGTTCAAGTTATTTCCCTCGTGGTTCAGATCAGCGGGCAGCCATACCACCTCGCGCAGGAGCTCACCCCCATCACTGGCGTCAGTTTCGCCCAACGACCGCAGCGTACGATCACGAACCAGCGAGACAACGGGCCCGCTCCATCGCGCTCAACGCGAACGCGCGGCGGCTCAAGCTCGTGCGAGTTCCCCGACAAGTTCACGCGCCGCGTGCGCTTATCCGTCCCCAGTGTCAGCCTGCCCGAGGCACTGGCTTCACCGGCCTCGCCGGTGCGGTGTTGTCGGAATCGAGCACGATTCCTTCGATGATGACCTTGGAGTCGTCGGGAAGGTCAAACTTCTTCTTGTGCGGCGGAACTTACGTTGGGACGACGAGGTTGGAGTCTCGTGGAGCAGTCGTGCCGGTCACGTGCGCGGAACGATGATCTTTCCGGTGGTGCCGCGATCAAACGTGATGTAGGCGGGCGCCTTCTTGGCATTCGGGTCGAGCACACACATGGCGTCTTTGACGTCGGCGACACGCGCCCTCGCGGCCTTCAATGGCAAAAATGAACAATTGATGGACGTGCTCGGCTTGCCATACGGAGCCGTCTACGCCAACTTCGAGGCGATTCACCTTGGAAGGCCTCGGAAGTGGCGATCATGGCGGAGCACTTCGGTATCCCCATCGCCTCGTCCTACACCGACCTTGCGTCGTTATATAGCAGTGAAGCCCCCGCTCAAGGAGCGGGGGCTTCTGTTGTGCGCCATCAGGGACTCGAACCCCGGACCCACTGATTAAGAGTCCCAAACCAGGCGACCTTATCGAGGTTGATTTCACCGGCGGCAGCGGATGACCGCCTGAGTGACGCTACACCTTTGACGATATATATCTTGGGCAATATGGTGATGGCACGACGTGGACACTGCACTGCAGCATGGAAGTGTCCGAGTGGTACGCAAAACTCAGTCCCACAGACAAAGGGAACTTCTGCACGATTAGGTGACAATGGTGGTGTCAGGCTGCGAGGCTCACGGCCTGGTTCATGATGGTCTCGTATTCGATGGGCGCAGTCGGCCCAGTCGCGTTTGTCGGCGGCGCGGGTGGTACGTTCTCTCGATCCAGGTGCCGATTGCGATGCGGAGTCCTTCGCGGGTCCGCCACCGCTTGCGGTCCGGAACGTTTTTCTGCAGGAGTGCGAAGAAGGAGTCCATCGCTGCGTTGTAGCCGGCCGCACCAACTTTGCCCATCCACCCGATGAGGTGGTGGCGGTTCAGGGCGTGCACGAAGCTTCGCGCTCGGAACTGGAATCCTCGGTCCGCGTGCACGATGCACCCAGCAGCATCGGAACGGCGCGATACCGCGTTGTTCAGGGCGTTCACCGCGAGACGGGCCTTCATCCGGCCGCTGATCGAGTAGCCCACGATCCTCCCGAAGAACTCGTCTTTGATCGCGCACAGGTAGAGCTTGCCCTCGTCGGTCCAGTGCTCGGTGATGTCGGTCAGCCAGAGCTCGTTGACGTCACCTGCGGTGAAGTCCCGCTGGACGAGATCGTCGTGCACGCTCGGGCCTGGGCGTTTCCTGTTCTTACCGCGCTTCTTCCCGAACACGGGCCACCACTGGTTATCTCGGCAGATCCGCCACGCGGTTTTCTCGCACATCACTTCGCCCGCGGCGCGGGCCTCCCCTCCCCTACTAGGAATCTGGATCCGAACTCGGGATCGTCCCGGTGGGCGTCGAACAGAGCGTTTGCCCGGTAGGCCTCGGTCAGCTCGGAGGCGGTGACCTGCCGGTTTCGCCAGCGGTAGTAGGGCTGGCGGGAGAGGTTCAGGACCCGCAAGGACACCGCGACGGGGATCCCGTCAGCGGCGAGCTCGCTCACGAGCGGTTAGAACCATTTCCCGGCAAATTCGTCTGGGACAGGTAGGCGGCCGCTCGACGGAGGACCTCGTTCTCCTGCTCCAGCACCCGGTTGCGGCGACGGAGATCGCGCAGTTCCGTCGAGTCCTCACGGGTCCTCCCGGGGCGGTTGCCGTCATCGATATCGGCCTGGCGGATCCATTTATGGAGCGCCATCTCGTGGATTCCGAAGTCCTTCGCGATCTGCGCGAGCGTGACGCCGTCCTCACGGGACCGGGCCACCCGTACGACGTCATCGCGGAACTCTCGAGGGTAGGGAGCGGGCATAGGGCACATCGTTCCAGGCCGCCCTGCGGGCAAGCCAGATCAGATGTCACCTTTCCGCGCAGCAGTCCCTCCTGATTGCTTTTCAAATCGCGCTTAAACTCCTGCGCCGAGGAAGAGCCTGGTGCATACGTTGTTGGGAGGTGCTCGTGCGTCGGCTACATCTGCCTGTTGATGGGTGCGCTGCCGAATGTGATCGCATCGGCAGCGCACCCGCCGCGGGGGCGTTTTCAGCCGCCCGAGGCCCTAGGAGTCGACCCGGTTGGGCTCTGCCGCAGTGCGCGTGCTGCGGTTCGGTCCGCGTTCTGCCTCTCGTGGCGGCGACGGCTGTGAGTGTGCACTGCGTGCCTTGAACACGAAGCCCCCGGTCGCGACAAGGACTGCGAGTGCCCCAATGCTGGACCAAATAGCATGCGTCTGTTGAGTGAAGGCATCACTTACTGCGATGGAACTCGATACGCCTAAGCATATGCCGAATAGCGCACCGATTAACCGGTCTTTCATCATGGTGGTTCCTATCTCTCGGGCCGTCGTGTTAGGGAAGGCGCATGCACGGAACGCAGACATTGGGGGCGCCAAACTTTGAACAGCATGCTCGCAACGCGGGACCGCATGAAGCGAAGGCGCACGCTAGGCAGAGGGCGATACCGGCGCCGGTGGGAGATGAGGCGCATGGTGCCGCGCATGTAGCGCATCCTGCTGCTCGCTCCAGACACTGCATGACGTTCTTTGACTGGCAGGATCCACTCACCTGATAGTTCGTCTTCGCGCAACCGCCACAAGGATCTTTCTTTGATGCTCTCGCTGTGTGAGCATCGTACGTGGCAGCTAATTGGGCAGCTGGGATTGGCTTTTCCGCGCGACCATTGACACTTGCGGCTGAAAGGGAGAGAGCGTCGTTTTCCTGGTCATACCTATATATTTCGACGCCGACTCCGGTGGAGCCGTCTTCGGCGGTCTCTTTTGTATAAACGAGGAACCGAGAGTCGGGAAGCTGGAGGGCTGCGACGGACCGGTGGGAGCCGTCGCTGAAGCTTGTCCGGGCGAACTCCGATTGCATTGCTTCGGGCGCATCGGGACGCTGCCCGGCCTCGGTGGCCTCCTTACCACGTAATCCCTTCTGAGCGATGGCTGTGCTCCGCGGGAGACTCGTTGCCAGGTCGAGGTCAAGTGCGGCGAGGGCAGCTCTTGTGTTGCTATCTTCCGAAAGCTCTTGCATCAGCTCGTCGATGCTGGGCTGGTCGAGACCACTAGTCTTGGACTTTAGCGGCTTCGGCTCGAGGGCATGCGCCACCCCTGAGCCAACCCGTGTATGGATGGTTGCAATGGTAGCGACGGCCGCGAGCCCGGCTGCGCTTTGAAGCGCGGCGCGCCTACTGAAGAACCGTCGCTCCGCATGAGGAGTAGTAAATGCTAGATGTTCATTATTGCGGTGAACTCCGATAATTCGGGCCAACAGAAGGGACGTAGTCGGGCCAAAGCGGCGGGCCATGAGAGCAACAAGCCGCGGGCCTGAGTATACCTTTGGGGTAGTACGATTGAACGTGATCGCCACGGGGATGTGTGGCGGGTTTGGGCCGAAGTGGTTGATGCGGATCTGTTCGACCTCTGGGTCGGAAAGAGGTCGTGCGAGGAGTTTGCCGTTGGTTTCCTGCTCCAGTGAGTGAGAGATGGCGCTACATTCCCCGCACCCTGAATCAAAGGCGATGTAGGTTTCCGAATAGTCCAGTGAGTCCTGCGTCATTACTGTACTCCTGTGGCTTTTTCGGAAGGCACCGGTTGGTCACCCCTGAGTCAAACTAGCAGCCGACTCTAGTGTGGTCAAGATCTCAAGTGAGCTTCCTCTGAACTCCGGGCCAGTTCTAAGGACCAAGCATGGGGAGTTGGTCAAACGTGTTGCTCTCGGAGATCGGTTTGGATTTCGTGAACAAACGAGGTGTGTAGTCGGGCGGCGATAGCCCTTTGTGGAGGCGCATACCGCCGAGGCTATTTCCCGACTAACCTGGCCGCGATGACGTCGTCCGTGTCGCCCTGAACCGTGAGCACGGCACCCACCTGAAGGACATCGCCGAGGACTTCGGCACCAGCTTCTCCTGCCTGACGAACTGGGTCCGCCAGGCCGAGGCCGAGGCCGGCAACAAGTCCGGCACCACGAAAGCCGAAGCCGAAGAACTCCGCGCCGCATCCCCACGCCCCCAGATGCCCATGAGCACCACTGAAACGTGGCAACCGAGCCACCCGCGACACCACGAGCCCACGCATCCTGCATCAGCACATGGTCAAAACCGTCGCCGTCATCAGCACGCGACAGCTCCGAAAACCGTGTCACCGCCTCAACTCCAGGCCCCACCTGACGAGACCCAACCCCCATCACGTCCTCAACCGCAGCCCGATCAAGATTCGTCGCGACACTCGTAATCACGTAACCGAGAGGGTTATCCATCGCCAGCAACCGCGCCGCGAAAACCCCTAAATCACCGCCACCGCAGCCAGCCACAACCAAGACCGCTTCGCTCACGCAGTCCCCACTGCATTCGAGCGTCGAAGACTTAGCTGAAAGCACTTCACCGATGAGCTCCACGAACTCAGGACCTGCTTCGCCGTGCCAGCCGTCTTCGGCTAGCCCGCCCAAGATTCCCCGAAACCTCGCTTGGTCAGTCATCGCGCTACCGCCTACTGCGCCGAGCCCTCGTCGGACTCACGCGCTTGCTCGGCAGCTTCACCCCATCGGCGAAGCATTTGGCCGCGAACGTTAATTTTTTCGTCAGTCGCGGCTCGTAAGGACAATGCGACTTCGTCCCAGGTCGCAGGCCGAACGGAACGCCTTTGGTCCATTGCCCAGTCATAAAGTCCGGGGTAGCCCTTTTGTGTGAGCAGGATGTCTGCAATTCGAGCACTAGTAGTCATAAGGACAACGGACTACTATTTTTAGTAATCTCGCACCATCTTAAATACAAATTGGTAACGATGCAGTTAGCGCCCACCCTGAGGGTATGTTGACACTGAATCAGGTAGGAATCATAAAGCAAACGGTAGACGAACGAATTTCTGCGGCCACTCGCGCACTGGTAGCACTCCACGGCATGAGGAACGCCGACCTAGCAGATGTGCTTGGCATCGGGCAGAACTCTGTGTTTATGAAGTTGCGCGGCGACTCACCTTGGAAGGCGGCTGAGGTGGCACTGGTGGCGGAATACTTCGGTGTGCCGATCTCTATCATTTTCGATGGGATGACTGCCGTTAACAATGAAGAAGCCCCCGCTCTTCCGAGCGGGGGCTTCCGTGTCGTGCGCCATCAGGGACTCGAACCCCGGACCCACTGATTAAGAGTCAGTTGCTCTAACCAACTGAGCTAATG
>OKEG01000141.1_pt1 | contig 30877 bp, 24 predicted proteins | sample 1614111 | NCBI WGS metagenome assembly OKEG01 (sample SAMN04436907, study PRJEB24849) | human gut metagenome | biome: human gut; feature: NICU; material: stool | host: Homo sapiens | place: USA: Saint Louis, MO | collected 2012-04-09 | reverse complement strand
CCGTGGTTCTTCTACGAGCCGACGCTCGCAAGCGCGGGCCTTCGCGCAATCCTCTGGCTCGGCGTGGGGATCATCATGCCCGCCATTGGCGAGCGCTCTCTCACGTGGGCGAGCGGGGGTGTGCTCGTTGCCGTGCTCGCACTCGCCGGGGGAATCTCCAACAACGGCCGCGTTCAGCCGGTCGAGACGGCTTTCGGGGCTAGCTGCGTGGGCGAGAACCCCAAGGTATGTACGCCGCGCCCGTTTGCGACCTCGCTTTCGGCGCTCCAGGCGCAGCTGGCGCCGGGAGTGAACCTGCTGCCAAGCGACATGATTCCGAGCGTCGTCGGCACGCACCGCTTCGTTGAATCCGATGTGTCGACCGCGACGCTCCTCGTTGATCCGAGCGACCGTGAGGCACTGCCGTCCAATAGGCCGAATCTCCTCAACACGGTAGGCGCGCTCGGGATGAGCGAGTTCGTCGCGCCGTGCGGCGGCTTTTCGAAGGCGAGCGGCACAAACCTCGCGGCCTACCTCGCGTTTGTGAGTCTTGCGACGGACGGCGAAGTCAACCTCAATAGGATCGGCGCCGCCCCCGATTCAATCGTGCCCGACACCGAAGCCGTGCGCGCGGCCCTTCCCGAAGCTCGAGAAAAGGCCGCGCTCAGTCCTAGCGAATTCACCGCGTGGCTCGCGAGTAACCGCACCGAGATCGCGAACTGCGGTTAATCGCGAGCGCCGAGGGCGGTTAGTCGTTCCTACGCTCGACGACCTTGCCGTTGACACGACGCGTGCGCGAGCGGCGGCGGCGTTTACGCGGCGCCTTGTCACCTTCGGCCTTCGTCCCGGAATCGACGGACTCGCCGCCTCGAGAAGAACCACCGCGGCGGTGGCCATTGCCGCGGCCACGGCCACGGCCCTCACCGCGACCTTTGCCGCGGCCGTTCGTGCCGCGGCGCTTGCGCGAATCGGGGCCGCCGAGATCTTCAATCTCTTCGGCGTCGAGGCCCGCGCGCGTGCGCTTGTCCTTCGGGAGGGTGCCCTTAGCGCCCTCGGGAATGTTGAGGTCGCTAAACAGGTGCGGAGAGGTGGAGTAGGTTTCGCGCGCTTCCGTCGACCCGAGGCCGAGCTGGCGGGCAATAAGTGCCCAGCGTGCGAGATCCTCCCAGTCCACGAACGTCACGGCGGTTCCGCGCTTACCCGCGCGGCCCGTGCGACCCGTGCGGTGCAGGAAGGTTTTGTCGTCTTCCGGTGCGGTGTAGTTGATGACGTGGGTGACGTCATCAACGTCGATGCCGCGTGCGGCGACGTCGGTCGCGATAAGGACATCGACTTTGCCGGTCCGGAACGCGCGAAGCGCCTGCTCGCGCGCACCCTGGCCGAGATCCCCGTGGAGAGGGGCGGCCGCGAAACCGCGTGCCTCGAGGTCGTGGGCGGTGCGGTCAGCCTCGCGCTTTGTGCGCGTGAAGACGATTGTGAGGCCACGGCCCTCAGCCTGGAGGATCCGCGCGAGAACCTCGATCTTGTCGAGCTGGTGCGCACGGTAGACAACCTGGGTGATGTCCGCCTTGGTGCGGGCGGTATCCCCGGGATCGTGGGCACGGATGTGGGTCGGCTGGGTCATAAAGCGGCGCGCAAGCGCCATGATCTGCGCGGGCATCGTGGCCGAGAAAAGCATGGTCTGGCGCTTCGCGGGCACGGCCTTGAGGATTTTCTCGACGTCCTCGAGAAAGCCGAGGTCGAGCATCTCATCGGCTTCGTCGAGAACAGCGACCTTCACGTGGGAAAGATCGAGATACTTCTGGCGCATGAGGTCGATGAGTCGGCCAGGTGTGCCCACGACGATGTCGACGCCCTTGTTGAGTGCCTCAATTTGAGGTTCGTAGGAGCGGCCACCGTAGAGCGTGAGGACCCGAACGCCGCCGCGCTTGCCGGCGGCCTGAATATCGGTGCTGACCTGGACGGCGAGCTCGCGGGTCGGGACCACGATGAGAGCCTGCGGTTTACCGAATGCCGAATCGGTTTCGGCGACGTTAGGGTCGACGGCTTCGAGTGCGGGGATCCCGAAGCCGAGGGTCTTTCCAGTGCCGGTCTTGGCCTGGCCAATGATGTCCCGGCCCTTAAGAGCGATCGGGAGGGTCATGGCCTGGATCGGGAAGGGAGTGGTGATGCCTTTATCGGCGAGCGAGGAGACGATCTCCCCGCTCACGCCGAAATCGGCAAAGGTCTGGTTGTCAGTCACGTTCGGGGTCTACTTTCCGTTAGCCCAGGAAACCAACGCGGCGCGGCTCTTCGGTCGAGTACTCGACGTAGTTGATGCGCGCCCCGGGCACGAGAACCGTGCGGCCCTTGGTGTCTGTGACCGTGAGGAGTGAGCTCTCATTGATGGCCGTTTCCACGAGCGCGGTGAGGTCCGCTGCACTCATGTCGGTTTCGAGCGACAGTTCCCGCGACGAATGCGTGACGCCAATGCGAATTTCCATGGGGTGTCCTTTTCTCATGTGCGCACTGGGCGCACGGTTTGCGAGCCGCACACTCCGCACGAGTCTCGCTGAGAATGTTTCGAGATTCGGGGGCGCGGCAAAGGTGAGCGAGGCTCAGCGGCCTGACCGCTCAGCACACGCTCATGCAAGTGTATCGAGCGAAGAGCTGAAACCGTGCAGCGTTCGCTCAGAGCCCTACTCGGGGTTTTGCGTGAGTTTTTCGTCGCGAGGGTCGAACGCGCGAATCCCGCCTGTGAGCAGCAGTGCAAGTGAGGAAAGCATGGCCTCTCGGCGTTCCTCGGTGGCGCCGTCCGTTTCGCGCGCGATCGCTTGCACGGACGTGACGAAGGTGCGACCAACGACAATGGCTTCCTCGGGGGAGAGGTCTCGCGCGCGGGCGAGGAGTGTCCCAACGGATTCGGCTGCGCGCGACGTCGCACGGGTAACCTCCTCCTGTACGCTCTCGGTCACGTACTCGCTGCCGAAGAAGAGCTTCAGCATGTTCGAGTTCTCATCGAACACTCCAAAAAACACGTCGATGCCCTCACGGACGCGGTCGTAGGTCGTGGCGCCTTCGAAGGCGAAGCCGTCGATGCGCTCCCGAAGCACCTCGCCAACCTGCTGGATCACGGAGATGTAGAGGTCTTCTTTGGAGCTGAAATGTTGGTACAGCACGGGTTTTGTAACACCGGCGGCCTCGGCGATGTCGTCCATCGACGTGGGATGGTAGCCGCGCTCACCGAATTTTGACGTGGCAACACTGAGCAGCTGGGCACGGCGTTCTGCGCGAGGGAGGCGGCGGCGCATGGTGTCTCCTGGTGTTTCGGGTGGCGCTGGCGATCAACGCGGAAAAACATTGTCTGGGTAGTTTAATTGTCTCACCTCCATGGTGGGGTGATATTTCGATGAGTGACGTGGTTCGACCTAAAGCATTGGAGGGAAGCGGCATGCAGGAAAATCCTGCGGAGTTGCGGCTTGCCGCGCGCGATTCTGGCGCAATGCTCGCGGATTTTGCGCTGGTTACTGCGGGGCCCGCGCAAAAGCACGCGCTCGAGTCGGTGGCGCAGGGGGTTCCGACGCTCGCCTACGGCCCCCCGCGAAGTGGGAAATCCTCCCTGTGTGTCCACGCCGCGTGGGAGTCGATGCGCGGAGGCGTTGATCCTCGCGCCGTCGTTCTTCTCGCCCCCACGAGGGAGCGTGCAGCGTTTCTTCGCGAGGAACTCTCGAGGCGAGCGATGGCAGAGCGCGCTGCGGGTGCGCAGATTCATTTAGAGCTACCGACGGTCATGACTCCTCTCGCGTATGCTTTCGCGCTCGTGAGTGAGGAGGCGGCGCGCAATTCACGTGCGCAACCGAGTCTCGTGACGGGTGCTGATCAAGATGTGCTCCTCGAGGAGCTTCTCGCGCAGGTCCCCGCGCAGTGGCCCGAGTCGATTGATCCGGCAGCGATCCCGCTCGCGGGTTTTCGCGCGGAACTTCGTGACCTTTTGAATCGCTGCACCGAGCGGGGCCTCGGGCCCCGACAGCTCGCCGAGCTCGGCGAGCAGTGCGGGCGCAAGGAATGGACGGCAGCCGCGCCGGTTTTCGAGGCCTATCTTGATTCGCTTGCGCTCGAGGGAAGTATGGCGATCGAAGCGGGCGCGCGCCTTGATTTGGGGGTTCTGGTCGATCGCGCGTGCGCGGTGATCGAGAACGCTGAGGCGCTGGGGTTTCTCGCTATCGACGACGCCCAGGACTTCACCGCGAGCGGGGTGCGTATCGTCACGGCGCTCGCGGCCCGCTCCGGACGTTTCCTCGTGACCTCGAACCCGGATGCGACTGTTGAGGGCTTTCGTGGTGGCATGGCCGATGCGGCATCGCGGGTGGCAAGTGCGCTCGCCTCTGACTCGCGTTCGTGTGCCGTAGTCACGCTCGAGCAGATCTACGCTCAGGAACCGGCCCTTTCGCGCGTCGTTGCAGCACTCGCCTCACACCTCCCGCTCGAGGGCGCTCCGACTGCGCTGAGGAAGCTCACCCGTGAGGAAGGCGTGGCTGATTCTTTCGCGCTCGCGACCGCCTCGAGTGACGAGGCAGAAGCCCGTGATATCGCGACGGCGATTCGGCTCCTCGCGGCCGTTCACGGCGTGTCCCGTGACGATATCGCCGTCGTATGCCGTTCGGCGTCGGCCGCGCGGGCCCTCGCGGAGCGGCTGTCACGAGTCGGGATTGAAGCCGAAGCGACGCTTCGCGCTACCGCTCTTCGCGAGGAGCCGGTGATCCGTGACCTTTTCACGATCCTTGCGTGGGCGCTCGGAATCGAGCAGTTACGCGACGAGCGCCTCGTCGAGATTCTCCGCGGGCCGTGGGGCGGAATCGACGACGGCATGGTGCGCGAGCTGCGGCGCTGGGCCCTCTCGCACAGTGCACACACGCGCGGCGACGCCGCGATCCTCTCGATCCTCAACGATGCGGAAGTTGCGCTACCGGCGCCAGCAGGTGGCGCTGCTGAGCCAGAAAGCGGCCGAGAGCGCTACCTTCGTGCGGTGACGGCTCCGCTTCGGCGACTTCGCCGAATGCACGACGCGATCGTTTCCGCGCGCGATTCAGGGATTCTTCCGCTTTTGTGGGCGGCGTGGGAGGCTTCGCACCTTGCCGCGCGGTGGCAGAACGAGGCGATTGCCGTGACCGGGAGCGTGCAGGCGCGCTCGCGCGCGCAGCTCGCCAACGCTCGCCTCGATGCGCTCGGCGCGCTCTTTACTGCGGCCGACCGCTACGAAGAGCGACGCGGAGGCGACGACATCGCGGTATTCATGTCGCACATCGAGGCCCAGGCCGTGCCGGAGGACTCCCTCAGCGCACGCGGGCGGGTGAGCGGTATCGTGCGCGTACTCACGCCCGCAGCCGTCGCGGGAGAGAGCTTCGATACCGTGATTCTCGCGGGCCTCAACGAGGGGGCCTGGCCGAATCTCCGCCTCCGCTCGGGGGTGCTCGGCGCCGCCGATCTGGCACTCTTTATCGACCGGCCCGGGCCCATGCCCAATCGAGCGGAACTTCGGGCGATGAGGCGAAACGCGAACCTCCACGACGAGATTCGCCTCGCGATCGCGGCACTTTCACGTGCACGAAGCCGCGTTCTCGTGACCGCCGTTGAGAACGATGAATCGGCGCCCTCGGGCATGTTTCGCGTGCTCGAAAGCGCCGTGCAGTGCGAGGCAGTGCCGTGTGGCTGGGTAGCGTCGGCCCTCCACAGCGCAAATCCCGGGCCCTTTCCCGAATCTCGCCAACTCGTTTCCGCGCTCGCGCGCGCCCTCGCATCCGAGAGTGCGGACCCTCCCCACCTCGCAGGCCTCCTCGCAGCTCTTGAGCGGGAGGGGATCGAAAGCGCAGGCCCCGGGAACTGGTATCACCAGCCGCTCACCCGCACCGACCCCCCGTTCCCCTCTGGTAGCACCCTCGCGCTTTCCCCGTCGAGTCTCGCGACAGCCGCGCAATGCCCGCGTGCGTTTCTCCTCGAAAGCGCGGGCGCCCGCACAAGCAGTGGAACCGCCCAGGAGGTGGGCACTCTCATCCACGCTCTCGCGGAGGCCCACCCCAGGGCGGGGGCGGCCGAGCTCGTTGCTGAATTTGCGAAGCGCGCACCCGAGGGCGAGGAGGTCGAACAGAACTGGCGCACGCGCGCCGAACGCGCTCGAATCGTGCAGATGCTCGAAAAGCTCGGGGCCTACCAGAGCGCGCATCCGGACGTCGCAGCGGTCGAGAAGCGTTTTTCCGTTCCGCTTGGTGAAGCGGTCGATATTCGCGGCTCCATCGACAGGGTTGAGCGTGAAGCGGGCGGACTCAGGGTCGTGGATTACAAGACGGGTAAGTCTGCACAGTCGAAAGCCCAGGCAGAACGCGACCCTCAGCTGGCCGCCTACCAGTACGCGCTGGCGCACATGGAAAGTGACGAGCCCGTTGTCGGGGCGAGCCTCGTCTACGTTGGCACTGACGCGAAGTCGAGTGCCCTGCGGCATCAGGCGCCGCTCGGGGAGGGAGATGATCCCGACTGGTTCGAGAACCTCGTTCGGGAGATCGACGCGCGACTGCGCTCGGCGCGCGTGAATCTCGTGCGCAACCCCCACTGCAAGGTGTGCCCCGTCAAGCGTTCATGCCCGTTGTTTCAGGAGGAGATGTGACGAATGTGCGCCTGGGCGCGCGTGAGGTGGCGCGCCTTCTCGGCCAGCCCGAGCCGACGCCCGAACAGGTGGCCGTCATTGAATCTCCTCTCGCCCCCGCGCTCGTCGTTGCTGGTGCGGGAAGCGGCAAAACCGAGACGATGTCGGCGAGAGTCGTATGGCTGATCGCGAACGGCCTTGTCGAACCGCGCCACGTGCTTGGATTGACGTTCACGAAGAAAGCGGCGCACGAGCTCGCCGAGCGCATCGATCGGCGGCTCTCGAGCCTTGCGTCCGCCATGCGTTCGGCGGGAATCGAGCTGCCCTCGACGCTTGCGGCGAGCACCGTTTACCTCGGTGGTCAGTCGCCGCGCGTGGCGACCTACAACGGTTTCGCGCTCGATCTTGTGCACGAGCACGCGCTGCGGATCGGCATTGACCCGGACTTCACGGTGCTCCCGCCCGCAGCGGCGTGGCAGATCGCCTACGACCTCGTCGAATCGTGGCAGGGGGAACTTCCCTTCGATCATTCGAGCGGGTCCGTGGCCTCGGCGGTGCTCTCGCTTTCTGGGGCGCTCAGCGATCATCTTCGCACTGCGCGGGACCTCGATGAGTATCTTCGACAGATCGAAGTCGAGACGATGAACCTCCCGCTTCAAAGCGATGGAGGGAAGAAACGCACCTCTCCAGCGAGCGTCAAGAGGCTGTGGCGCGTTCTCGAGCAGCGACGAGCCCTCGTGCCGCTCCTCGAAGCATTTGCTCGCGAGAAGCGCGAGCGAGGTGCGATCGACTTTTCCGATCAGGTGAGCTTCGCCGCCGTTATTGCGGAGGCGAGCAGCGAGGTGCGAGAGGACGCACGCACCCAGCACCGCGTGGTTCTTCTCGACGAATTCCAGGACACCTCGGTCGCACAGCTCGACCTGCTCGCGTCACTTTTCGGCACCGGGCACGCGACGTGTGCCGTGGGGGATCCGAACCAGGCGATCTACGGGTGGCGCGGTGCCTCGGCTGCGTCACTGTCCGCGTTCGTGGAGAGGTGGGGGAGCGAGGACACACCAGTACGCCAATACACGCTCAGCACCTCGTGGCGCAACGACGCGGCCCTGCTCAAGGGGGCAAACGCGATCAGCGCCCCGCTCGCGGGCAGCACGGCCGGGGTGAAGGTTCCGACGCTTGCCCCGCGACCCGGCGCAGGCCCGGGCTCGATCACCGTCGCCGCGCACGCGACAGAGTTCGACGAGGCGCGCGCCATCGCCGAGTGGATCCGCGAAATCCGTGCCGCCCATGAAGCCGAGAGCGAAGCGCTCGACGAGGCGCCAGCGAGCGCGGCGGTCCTCGTGCGTTCGCGCTCGCGGATCCCGGTTCTGCAATCCGCGCTTGAAAACGCAGGGCTCAGCGTGAGCGTCGCGGGCGGCGATTCACTCCTCGCTCAGCGCGAGGTGAGCGATGTGCGCGCGCTGCTCGAAGTCGTGAACGATGCCTCGCGCTCCGATGCACTCGTTGAACTGCTCGAAGGGCCGCGCTTCCGCTTCGCGCCGGCGGATATCGCCGTGCTCGGTGAGTGGCGACGTGTGCTCGAACGCAGTGATGGGGCGCGGGCAGCCCGCATTGATCCGGCTGCGGCCTTCACGCTCGTCGATGCCATTACCTCGCCGCCCCCGGTTGATTTCGTGAGCCCTGCGGGCCAGCGCCTCAGCGTGCCTGCCCGCGAACGACTCGCCAGGCTCGCGCAAATCGTGAGGGAGGTGCGCGGCGCCCAGGGGCTCGATATTCCAGACCTCGTGACGGTCGCCGTGCGGGCCCTCGGCATCGATATCGCGCTCGAATCAGATCCGGATAGGGACGTGTCACACGCGCTCGCGAACATCGAGCGGCTTCGTGCGCAGGCGGCAAGTTACGCCCGCACAGCCACAGCCCCGAGCCTCTCGGCGTTTCTCGCGCATCTCGACGTGTCCGAGGCCGAGGAGCGTGGTCTTGAAGCCGCGCCCACCCGGCCCCGTGACTCGAGCGCAGTCGTGATCTCGACCATTCATGCCGCGAAAGGACTCGAATGGGATCACGTGGCGATTGCCTCCCTCACCGAGGGGACCTTCCCCTCCTACACGAGCCAGAGTGCAGCAAAACCGGAGGGCGCGCGTGAGTATCCCGCGCCGAGGGAGCCCGGGTGGATCAACGAACTTTCTCTCGCCACGATCCCCGTCGAGCTTCGCGGCGATAGCGAGACTCTCGCGGAGCTTCGCTGGGCAGAGGCAGAAACCCAGGTTGAACTCGACGAACTCTTCGAAGAGTTTCGTCTCGACAGTGGGAAAGAGAGTCTGCGAGAGGAGCGCCGCCTCATGTATGTTGCGCTCACACGTGCGAGAAAGAGCGCTCTGCTCACGTATTCGGCGTGGGGCGAGGGAGTCTCAAAGCCGCGCCGCGCCTCTCGTTTCGCCGATGAGATTCGCGCGCTCGAGGGCGTCGCGGTCGTTGACATGGAAGGCGAAGTCGGCGAGAAAAACCCGCTCGAATCCTCTCCACGCCTCGCCGCATGGCCCGCGAAAGCTCACCCGCGAGAAGCAGCTGTTAAGGCGGCGGCAGCAGCCGTCGCGCTCGCGCGCGAGAGTGATGTGGATGCTCTCGCCACGCCCCAGCCCCACCCCGACCTGGCGCGCTTCACCGAAGCCACCCGACACGTCATCGCGAGTCAGCGTGCCGAGCGTGAAGCACGGCGCGTGCGCCTCCCGTCGCGCTTAAGCCCCTCGGATCTCGTGGCGCTCTCAGGCGCAAACGCCGATGAGCGCGTGAGAGAACTCGTGCGACCGATGCCGCGAAAACCCTCCGCGAGTGCGCGGCTCGGAACACGGTTTCACTCGTGGGTCGAGGAAACCCACGCTCACGGCGCCCTGCTCGATGTGGAGGAGCTCTCCCTCGATCAGGATGACGATGACGTCCGCGAGAGCCTCCAGGAGCTCAAGGAGAAGTTCGATCGCTCAGTGTTCGCCACGATGACTCCCCTCGCGCTCGAAGTTCCGGTTTCGCTCGCGCTTGAGGAGGCGTTTCTCTCCGGCGTGATCGATGCCGTGTACCCGAACCCGTCTGGTGAGGGGGTATGGATCGTGGACTGGAAAACGGGCCGCGTCCCCTCGGGCGAGGAGCTCGCGCGCAAATCGCTTCAACTCTCCGTATACCGCTTCGCGTGGCACCAGAAGACCGGCCTGCCGCTCAACCAGATTGAGACCAAGTTCCACTACGTCCAAGCCGAACGCACGATCGACATCACGCGTCACCCGAGCGAGGCGCAACTAAGCCGGATGCTCGCCGCGCTCGCGTAGTTATGCGTATGGGCTGAAAGGCGCTAGCGCTCGGGCGTGATCTCGGGGTCGTGAGAGGCAAGTTCATCGAACTCGTGCTCTGCTTCCCGGCGGGCAAGTTCGGCGAGGTCATCATCAACCTCGCGCAGCATTTCGAGGGCATCGGCAACGATTGACTGATCGTCGGTGTCGCTTCCCGACAGTAGCCACTCGAGAACGGCGAACTCGCCGACGAGCTGAGTGCGCTCCTGGAGGCGTGCATCCGGGCGCACATCGAGGTTCGCGCAATACGCCGTGAAGAAGGCGTCGAACGCTTCCGGGTCGAGGCCGTGGAGCATCCATGTGAGATCACGAGCCGGATCAGAAACCTGCGCGTTTTCCCAGCCGGTAAAGCCAGAGATTTCGGTGCCTGTGGTGAGGGTCGTGTCTTCGTTCAAAGTGCCGTGGGTGAAACGCGGCGTGAACTGCCACAGTGAATCATCGGCAAGCAAGTGGGTCCATCGCTGTGCCACGGCCGAGGGGATCGGGTGACGGTCGCGGGCACGCTCGACGCTCGCGCGGTAGTTCGAGCGGATCTCCTCCGCGGTGAATTCCTCGACTCCAGAGGCCTGGCACGCGGCTTTCGGAGTGTTGTGGATCGTCGCGATAGCGCGGCCGACGTTCGCGGCGAGCACGTGGTCGTGACTGACTTCATCGAGGTGCAGCGGGACCCCCTCGAGCGCGAGGGCGATGGCTGCGCGACCGCCCTCGGGTATCGACGCAAACCCCTGAGGAGCCTGCAGGTAAGGAGCGAGCTCGGTGCGCGAAAGCGCCTCGAGTACACCAATTTCTTTCGCGAGACGCGCGCCCGCAGTGGGGGTCGAGGGGGCGCTCACGACCCACAGTCGTTCCTGCGTGTCGCGTACGAGTGCAGACTCGATCTCCTCACCCTCGGGGGTAGTCGCGGAAGTCGCCACGGGGATCACTCCTGGAATCCCGGCCGTGGCAAGGGCAGCCAGTGCATAGGAATTTCGTCTCACCCCCTAACCGTATCCATTGTCTGCGGGTTGGATACTGTGGGACACATGCGAGCGTCCATGAATTTTCCTCACACGTACCTCACGTCCCACTTCGTGGCACCAGATGATGCGCGAGGAATTCCCGCTCCTTCCCACGCGACACTCGAACGGCGCGCGGTCGTCGTTCACGGCGACACGGTGGCGGTGCAGGAGCGTTCGAACGGTGACGTTCGCCTGTGGATGCCCGAGGCTTCGGGCGCTGTGTTTCTCGGCCCGTGGCAGGGTGGCGAGGCCTGGGCCTGCCACGAAAGAAGCCTTGGCGGCGCGGGCGTGACGCCCCCGAGCGACGTGCGCATGCGAAGCCTCCGCGAGGTCGCGCCCATGCTCTCGCCGCGTGAGAGAAGCCTCGCACTCAGCGCCGTGGGAATGCTCACGTGGCATGGAGACTCGCGCGCGTGCGCGCGCTGCGGCCGCCCCGTAGAAATCACCCGCGGAGGGTGGTCGCAGGCATGCGGTAACGGCCATGACTCCTTCCCCCGCACCGACCCCGCCGTGATCACTCTCGTTCGCGACCACGATGATCGCGTGCTGCTCGCCAACAATCGCAGCTTCACGGGCGGCATGGTCTCGGCGCTCGCGGGCTTTGTCGAACCCGGAGAAGACCTCGAGGATGCCCTCAAGCGCGAGGTTCATGAAGAAACGGGGCTCATCATCGGTGACATCAACTATTTCGGCTCCCAACCGTGGCCGTTCCCACGCTCGATCATGGTGGCGTTCACCTCGCGCCTTGCGAAAGGCAGCGGTACGAGCATCACCCTCCAGCGCGAGGAGCTCGCGAGCGCCACATGGTTCACGCGAGATGAGCTCACGGGAGCTCTCGAGCGCGGGGAGTTACGCCTGCCATCGCCCACGTCGATCGCTCACTCGATGATCGCCGCATGGAGGAAGGGGGAGCTCGCGTGAGCACTGCGGAGATGAGAGGTGCCGAGCGCATCCTCGAGGGTCTCGACCCCGAGCAACGCCAGGTCGCCCAGTCCGTTGGCGCGCCACTGTGTGTTCTCGCGGGCGCCGGCACGGGTAAAACACGGGCGATCACCCACCGCATCGCCTACGCGATTGCCAGTGGGGGCTACGCGCCCAACCACGTTCTCGCGCTGACGTACACCACCAAGGCGGCTGCCGAGATGCGTTCGCGTCTGCGTGACCTGGGTGTGCCGGCCGTTCAGGCCAGAACGTTCCACTCCGCGGCGCTCAGGCAGCTCACCTACTTTTGGCCGTCAACCGTCGGAGGCCCCGCCCCGGACCTCGTGGACCGAACCCTGCCGCTCGTAGGGCAGGCCATGAGCCGTCTGCACATGCGTGTGGATCCGGCGGCCCTTCGCGACATCTCCGCCGAGGTCGAATGGGCGAAATCCTCGATGATCGTTCCCGAGGAGTACCCGCTCGCGGCGGCGCGTCTTTCTCGGGCGGGAGTTGCAGGTTTCGAGCCGCGCACTCTCGCGCGGATTATGACCCAGTACGAGGACCTGAAAACCGAGCTTCACCTCATCGATTTTGCCGATGTTCTTTTGCTGACGGCCACGATGATTCAGGAGCATCCGCAGATGGCGCACGCCGTGCGCTCCCAGTACCGTCACTTCACGGTCGACGAGTATCAGGACATCTCCCCCCTGCAGTTCAGGCTTTTGCGTGCGTGGCTTGGCAACGCGAGCGACGTGTGCGTCGTGGGTGATGCCGCACAGACCATCTACTCGTACGCGGGGGCGGATTCGAGCTATCTCCTCGAATTCAGGAAGGAATTCCCGCGCGCGAACGTGATTCGGCTCGAGCGCAACTACCGCTCGAGTCCGCAAATCGTCCAGGTCGCGAACGCTGTGCTCGCGCGGGCACAAGAGGGCAGGGACTCGCACGTGGAGCTTCGGGCGCAGCGGTCCGACGCCACCCGGCCCCTCGTCGTTGGCTACCCCGATGAAACGGTTGAGGCGCGTGAGGTTGCGCGCTCGATTGCCGAGCTTCTCGCGAAGGGCAGGAATGCGAGCGAGATTGCCATTCTCTTGCGCGTCAATGCTCACAGCGAGCGGTTTGAGGATGCTCTCGACCGCGAGGGGGTCGCGTATCAGGTGCGCGGTGGCCAGAAGTTCTTCGAGCGGCGCGAGGTGCACGAGGCGATGAGCGCTCTGCGGGCGGCGTTAGGCACGGGCGGTGGCAACGACCCGGATGTGGGCCGTGTCGTTCGCGATGTGCTGTCCTCGCGCGGATGGTCGCCGAAGGCTCCCGAATCTCGCGGGGCGATCTTTGAGCGGTGGGCTTCCCTCAATGCACTCGTGCAGGTGGCTGACTCGATTGCCGAGCGTGCGGGTGCGACCCTGAAAGACGTCGTGGCTGAGCTCGAGGAGCGCCGCGAGGCGCAGAGCGCCCCCGTGAGCGAGGCCGTCACGATTGCAACGGTGCACGCGGCAAAGGGCCTTGAGTGGCCAGTGGTGTTTGTCGTGGGAGCGAGTGAGGGGACGTTCCCCATCTCGTACGCGAAGACCGACAAGGAGATCGAAGAAGAACGCCGGTTGTTCTACGTCGCCCTGACGCGTGCGCGCGACGTTCTTACCGTCACCTGGGCCGCGGCTCGGGCCGAGGGCGCGAAGGCTTCGAGGAAGGCCTCTCGGTTTATCGCGGGGGCTTTCGATTACCGCGACGAAGGCGCTGCTGAACGCGTGGCGATGAAGCGGACGACGGGTCGGCGCGGTGCACGTGTGTTCACGACGTGCAAGGGGTGCGGCGAGGCTCTCACAACGCCTGGTGAACAGAAAGTCGGGCGCCACGCGGAGTGCGGGGGAGAGGAGAGCGCGGAGCTCTTCGGGAGACTACGTGCGTGGCGTCGCGAGCGCGCGAGCGAGCTCAAGCGTCCTGCCTTTGCGGTGTTTACCGATTCGACTCTGCTCGCGATCGCGGATCGAGCGCCCGGAAGCCTCGAGGAGCTTCACCAGGTGCCCGGCGTGGGGCAGACGAAGCTCACCCAGTTCGGTGAGGAGGTCCTCGCGATTATCAGCGAGGCTCGCTGAACGCACGTAAAAAGAACCGGCGCCACCGTGGCGCCGGTTCTTTTTTGTTCGCGGGGACGGCGAGCGAATGTGCGCTCGCGTGCCTCACTTGCTGGGGAGGAAGCGGTTGAGCTTCGTGCCGCACTCGGGGCACTCAGCCTTTGCCGCGCGGCGGCCCTTGTCGTTGACCTGGATGGTGCCGGTTGCTTCGTGCTTCGCGCGGCACTTCACGCAGTAGAACTCGCCCGTGTAGGTTTCGTCAGCCATGGTTGCTCCTAGGGATTGTGATGAACTCATTGTTCCTCGCCACTGTATAGGCAATTTCGGGCCCTTGAGAACTCAACACTCCGCGTAAGAGACAAAGAAACCGCACGTCAGAGCCCTTTTTGGGAATGGTTCGCAAGTACGGCTGGTTGAGGGGGTGTTCCGGAGACTTAGGTGCCGGCTGTCTATAAAAAAGGGGCGACCCCCCGGGGGCGCTTAACGCACATGGGCCTTCCCCGCCCACGAGCGTTTGTTTTCCCGGAGGATCGCTTCTTCATCGAATGTAGTGCCAGGGGCGGGCTGGGTCAAAGCGACGACGGCGAGTGAATGTGGATAACTTTGGTGTTGTTGTGGACACCCCTTGAACCTGTGTGGAAAGTGTGTGTGGATAATCGGGCATAGGGGTCTAACGGTAACGTTGACCTGCGCGAATGCTGCTTCTCGGTGGTGAATATTAATTTCTTGCAACATGTGTTGCAGTCCTCAAAATTCGTCACAAAGGGGACGGGAGTCCCCGTACTTCTTCGCTTATCCACAACACCGGGGTGCTTGTCAAGCTCGCGCGCACTACACTCGCTGCGTGCCCCACCGACGACCCGAACGCGAACAACTCCACCTCGACGGCATCGGCGAGCCCATCGACGTGGTTCGCTCAGCTCGCCGTCGCAAAACCATCACCGCACGTCGCAGGGGCGGAGTGTTTGAGTTGCTTGTGCCCGCGAGACTTTCGGCACGTGAGACGCGCAAGTGGGCGCGCGACATGTATGCGAAGTACGGCAACCGCGCTGAGCCGGCAGTTGCGAGTGACGAGGACCTCATGGCGCTCGCCCGTGCGTTGAGGGAGAAGTACCTGCCGAGCGTGCCAGAGCCTTCGAGTGTGCGTTGGGTGACGAACCAAGGCAAGCGCTGGGGATCATGCACGAGCGCGGATGGCTCAATCCGTCTTTCACACGTCCTGCAGGGCATGCCGACATACGTGATTGAGTCGGTCCTTGTGCACGAGCTCGCCCACCTTCTCGAACCGAACCACTCGCGGGCCTTCCGCACGCTCGAGGCTTCTTACCCCGAGCATGAGCGCGCGAATGGATTCCTCGAGGGGTACGTATTTGCCCAGCGCTCAGATCGGGATGAAGATTGATGCCCCCAGCCCGCTGATCGAGCCTCGCTCGGTCGCGTGTGCGCACCTCAAACAGTCGAGCGGAAACGCGGCCAGAGGACGCTGTGGGATCAGGTGCGGAGCCGTTCGAGTGTAGGCACGAGGTCAGGTACGACGCCTGCCGGGAGCGCATCGAGCCTCCACCAGCGCACGTCGTGGCTTTCCTCGCTCAGTCTCAGGGCATCCGTGGGCCCCGTGGGGGTCATTGCCGCGCGCATGAGGTACTGCACATCCCAGTGCTCGCTGCACACGGTGAAATTCTTATTGAGAGTGTGCGCATGGAGCTTAAAAGGAGCGTTGCCCACGATCTCAAGGGCTTCGAGCCCCGACTCCTCGAAAACTTCGCGCCTCGCGGCCCCCTCGAAGCTCTCCTCGCCCTCGTCGATATGCCCGCCGAATTGGAGCCATGCCCCGACCTTGCGGTGGTGATGCAGCGCAACGAACCGGCCGGAGGCATCGATGACGATTCCGCTAGCCGTGAAATGCACGGGCCCACTCGACTTGAGGTGTGCATTCTCGCTCGAGGCCGCAAGCGCGAGAAACTGCTCCCTCTCACGCGAAGGGGTGCATGTCTCGAGTTCTGGGAGGAATCGGCCGGGCAGACTCACTGCTCGTCGCTCGGGTTTTCGTCGTCACCTCGGGGATCCTCAGGTTTCTCTCCTCGGCCGTCGAACTCGCCGTCCAGCAGCTTGCGAAGCTCCTCGTCGAAATCGGGGGAGGCGGAGTTCATCGAACCGAACTCGGGAAGGTCGGGAAGCCCGTCACCGTCGGAATCCTCCTTGGGCACGGGCGCCTGGGGCGCTTGCGGGCGCCCGCTGAGAACCTCGGGGCTGGGGAGGAGATCCGGGTGGGCCCAGACCTTTTCGCGGCCCTGCATCCCTTCGGTTGCGAGCACTGACTCCCACCATGCGTACGCTTCCTTGACCGAGCGCGGGTGTAGCTCGATGCCCACGAGATTCGTGAGGGTGTCGAGCGCGCTCCCGCCGGTTGCGCGGCGGCGCTGGACGAGTTCGCGCATCGCGTCGAGGCGGGGGAGTTTGTCGCGGAGGGTTTCGGTCACGACCAGATCGACCCACGACTCGATAAGCGCGAGGGTCGTGGTGAGTTCGGTCAGGGCGCGCTCCTGCTCAGCCGAGCGCGTGAACGTGAAGATGTCCTCGGGGTTGGTTGCACTGATCGCCGCGGGATTGTTGACGTCGAAGTCGCGGATCTTCTCCTCGAGTGCCCCCATGTCGAGGGTGATGCCTCGCGCGTATCCCTCGATCGCGGTGAACAGATGCTCCGGAAGCCACGGCGCGCTCTTGAAGAGGGTTTGGTGGGCGATTTCGCGCGCGGTAAAGAAGATGCGCGCCGCATCGAGGTCAAGCTCTGTGCCCTCGAGGACATCGGTGAGGTTTGCGGGCACGATCACGGGGGCATAGAAGGTCCACAGCGGAAGCGAAAGGTCGGTCACGCCAATCGCCTCGCGCGCGATTGAGCCGATCGCGTGGCCAAACTGGAGGCCGAACATCGTGCCGCCCATTTTCTTCATCATTGCGCTCGGGTCGCCGAGGGCCCCGCCCATGGCGCCGAGGGGGCCGGTGCCGCCAAGCTGCTCGAGACCGCCCAGCTCGCCAAGCTGCTTCGCAAAAGCATCGCCGATCGCCTCGGCCATGTATTGCGCGACCGGCTCGACGATTTTCTGCCAGCGCGGCAGCGTACGGTTCACCCATGTGCCGCGGCTCCAGCACTCGACCGCGTCGCTCACGACTGCGAAATCTGTTTTCTCCGCAAGCCACAGTGCTGCGATGTTCCCCGCTTCGCGCAGAGCGCGTTCTTCGGCGTCGCTCACGTTTGGATCGCCGGCCGTACCGATTGACGTGCCGCCGATCTGCGGGAGGGCGCCCGTGGGCAGGAGAGTGACGTTTCCGGCCGCGACCTGGCGCGCGAGATCATGGCCGAGTTTCCAATTGACGGGGCCGTCGCCGCCCGCGGCAAAAAGTGACTGCATCTGAATCGCTGCCATGCGCAGCATTGCCGGGTCACTGGGCAGGCCGGCGCTCTTCGCGAGCTCGGAAAGATCGAGACCCTCGAGTGCGCCCGGGGGAATCTGCCCCTGGAAAATCTCCTCGAGGAACTTGCGGAGGTTTTCTTCGTTGGACTCGTCGCTCATGCGCGCTCCTGTCGATTGAGGCGGCGGGCCGCCGACCACGGATTACCCAAGCGTATCGACCGCGGGGAACGAGGGGTACCGTTTTCGCTTCCCGCGAAGGGGCATGCAGGCGCTTTCGCGGAATCTTTGGGACAATGACCGCGTGAAAAATGCCCTATCGAAGCTCATGATCGTTCCCGAGAGTGTCACGAATGCGCGCCTGTACAGGCGCCGTTTATGGACGGTGAACCTCTCGGCGCTCGTGCTCGTCGTGATGACCGTGGTTGCCGCCGTGCTGCCCGCTCCCTACGTCGTCGAATCGCCCGGCCCCTCACTCAACGTGCTCGGCGAATACGAGGGCAAGGACATCGTGAGCGTCGAGAATCGCGATGGGGCCGCAAGTGAAGGCGAACTGCGCATGACGACCGTGTCGGTCCAGGGGTCTCCCGGCTATGACATCCCGCTCGCCGGTGTCATGTCCGCGTGGTTCGATCGGGACCGCTCGATCATGCCGGTTGAGGCTCTCTACCCGGACGATACGGATGCCGAAGACAACAGCCTCATGAACACGGTTGAGATGAACGGCTCGCAGCAGGAAGCGATCGCCGCTGCGCTCGCGAAGCAGGGCATTTCGTACTCAACGACGACCATCGTCGCGGGCGTTCGAAGCGATGGAGCGGCGGCGAATCGCCTCGAGCCCGGCGACGTCGTGCTCACGGTCAACGGCCAGCAGGTCACCGATGTCGCTTCGGCTGGAGAGGCCATTGGCCGCACACCGCGAGGGCAGAAAGTAAACGTGACCGTGCGACGCAAAGGCGAGGAAAAGTCCTTCGCTCTAACGCCGCGCTACGAGGGGGAGCGGGCGCTTGTCGGCATCGTGCTCTCGCGCGGCTTCGAGTTCCCGGTGAAGGTGAACTTCGCGCTTGACGGGATCGGCGGGCCGAGTGCGGGCATGATCTTCGCCCTCGCGATCTACGACGAGATGACGCCCGGCGATCTCACGGGAGGCAAGAAGATCGCGGGCACGGGCACAATCGATGAGCAGGGCACGGTGGGCCCGATCGGCGGGATTCGCCAGAAAATGATCGGGGCACGGTCCGACGGCGCCGAGTATTTCCTCGCCCCTTCGGCCAATTGCGATGAGGTCACCGGACACATCCCCGAGGGCCTCCAGGTCGTCAAGATCGACACGCTTTCGGATGCCATCAACTCGGTTGAACAGATCGCTTCTACGGGCTCGATCGAGGGCCTGCCTACGTGCGGTTAGGCAGCGAAAACAGCGGCGTTACACGGACACGACACGAAGGAGAGGTTATGGCACGCGCAAGGCGCAGGTCACAGGATTCGGTCACTCAGTTCACGGTGGTGTTCGACTTCGGAGGTGTGCTCGCCGCCCACCACAATCCCGTTCCGATCGTTCACGCCGAAGTTGGTGGCGAGTACGACTCGGTTCGTGAGGTGTACTGGCGCGAGCGCGTGAGACTCGACGGCGGGGAGATCTCGGTCGCCGAGTATTGGCGGGCCGTGTGCGAGGCCGGGGCGATCGGCGAGCCGACCGCCGAGGAGATCGAAGCCCTCATCGACCTCGATAACCGGTACTGGGGTCAGATCGCCAAGGGGAGCCGCGAACTTATTCACGATCTCGCGCGCAACTCGGTGCGAATCGCACTGCTCTCGAATACGAACGCACCCTTCGGCGAGTACGTGCGTAGCCAAGAATGGTTCGAGCCCTTTGAATTCGCGATCATTAGCGCCGAAGAGAAGGTTCAAAAGCCCGATCCCGAGATCTTCGAAATCCTCCTCGACGCGATTGCGCACGAAACGGGCGGCGTTGCCAAACCTCGCAACGTGATCTTCTTCGACGACCTGCAGTCAAACGTCGATGCCGCCCGCAAGCTCGGCATCGATGCCCACTATTGGCCGCGCAATGACCGCACGGTGGCGTCGGACACCGCCGCCGAACCCGACCGGCCTGGCTGGGAAATCGCGCGTGAAATCCTTACCGAGCGTGGGGTTCCGCTCGGCTGAAACGCAGGCGCCACCGTTAGACTGAAACCATTGTGCCCGCCGCTGCGGCTCGAGCCGGCGGCATGGCGGGGAACCAACCCACGAGTCAAATGGAGAGACATTGGCAGAGTTCATCTACACCATGTACAAGGCGCGTAAGCAAGTGGGCGACAAGGTCATCCTTGACGACGTCACCATGAGCTTCTTCCCGGGCGCCAAGATCGGCATGGTTGGCCCGAACGGCGCGGGTAAGTCGACCATCCTCAAGATCATGGCGGGGCTCGACGAGCCGAGCAACGGTGAAGCGCGCCTCAGCCCCGGCTACAGCGTGGGCATCCTCCTTCAGGAGCCGCCGCTGAATGAGGAGAAGACCGTCCTCGAAAACGTCCAGGAAGGCATGGGCGAGCTTTACGCGAAGGTCCAGCGTTTCAACGAAATCGGCGAGCTCATGGGCGAGCCGGATGCGGATTTTGATGCGCTCATGGCCGAGATGGGCACTCTTCAAACGGAGATCGACGCCGCGAACGGCTGGGATCTCGACTCGCAGCTCGAGCAGGCGATGGATGCGCTTCGCTGCCCTCCGGGCGACGAGCCGGTGACGCACCTCTCCGGTGGTGAGCGCCGCCGTGTCGCGCTGTGCAAGCTTCTCCTCCAAAAGCCCGACCTGCTCCTCCTCGACGAGCCCACGAACCACCTCGATGCCGAGTCAGTTCTGTGGCTCGAGAAGCACCTGCAGAGCTACGAGGGCGCCGTTATCGCGATTACCCACGATCGCTACTTCCTTGATCACGTCGCCGAGTGGATCGCCGAGGTCGACCGCGGCCACCTCTACCCGTACGAGGGCAACTACTCGACCTACCTCGAGAAGAAGCAGGAGCGCCTCGAGGTTCAGGGCAAGAAGGATCAAAAGCTCCAAAAGCGCCTCAAGGAAGAACTCGAATGGGTTCGCTCGAGCGCGAAGGGCCGCCAGGCTAAGTCCAAGGCACGCCTCGCTCGCTACGAGGAGATGGCGAAGGAAGCCGAGTCGATGCGCAAGCTCGACTTCGAAGAAATCACGATCCCGCCGGGCCCGCGCCTCGGCAACGTCGTGATCGACGCGAAGAATCTTAAGAAGGGCTTCGGCGATCGCGTTCTCATCGATGGCCTGAGTTTCTCGCTCCCACCGAACGGCATCGTCGGCGTGATCGGCCCGAACGGCGTGGGCAAGACCACCCTCTTCAAGACCCTCGTGGGGCTCGAACCTCTCGACGGTGGCGAGCTCAAGGTCGGCGAAACCGTGAAAATCAGCTACGTCGACCAGAACCGCGAGAACATCGACCCCGAGAAGAACCTGTGGGAGGTCGTGAGTGACGGCCTCGATTTCATCGAGGTCGGCAAGGTTGAGATTCCCTCGCGAGCCTACGTGTCGCAGTTCGGCTTCAAGGGCCCGGACCAGCAGAAGAAGGCCGGCGTGCTCTCGGGCGGTGAGCGCAACCGCTTGAACCTCGCGCTCACGCTTAAACAGGGCGGCAACCTGCTGCTCCTCGACGAGCCGACCAACGATCTCGACGTGCAGACCCTCAGCTCGCTCGAAAACGCGCTCTTGAACTTCCCCGGCTGCGCCGTAGTCGTTTCGCACGACCGCTGGTTCCTTGACCGCGTTGCGACCCACATCCTTGCCTACGAGGGCACCGAGGAGAACCCCTCGAATTGGTACTGGTTTGAAGGCAACTTCGAGTCATACGAGAAGAACAAGGTTGAACGTCTTGGAGAGGATGCCGCGCGTCCGCACCGCGTGACGCATCGCCGCCTCACGAGGGACTAGCGCCGTCGCTCGCTCCTTTGAGCGGGGGAGTCGACAGAAAACCCGGGACTTTCGAGGTCCCGGGTTTTCTTTGCCTTAACATCTGTGCTACTGTACTAAGCACGTAATACAGTAAGACAAGGTGGTGTGGATGGACTTCGATACTTCGAGACCGGTGTGGGTTCAGCTGGTCGAAGAGTTCACGCGAAAAATTGCAGCGGGCGAATGGATTGCGGGTCAAAAGGTCCCTTCGACTCGCGACCTTGCCCTCGAGTATCGCGTCAACCCCAACACCGTGCAGAAAGCCCTCGCCGAGATGGACCGGCGGGGCCATACCAAGAGCGAGCGAACATCGGGGCGCATAGTGCTCGTCACTGACGACGCTACGGATGACCTCAAAACTAGCGAGAGCGAAGCGATTGCGGATCGTGCACTCGAGCAGCTCACGGGGCTAGGACTCTCGCCCCAGGATATTGAAACGCTCTTCCATGAGCGTCTCTTAGATCACTCTCGAAAGGGTGAAAAACCATGACTTCGCAACTTCTGCGAATAGACAAGGCTTCAAAGGTCTACGGGGCAACGATTGCCCTCGACAGCGTCGATCTCGATGTCGAGCCTGGGAGCATCGTCGGACTGATCGGTGAGAACGGCTGTGGAAAATCGACCTTCCTCAAGGCAGTCGCTGGCCTGGTTCGACTGGATTCTGGTGAAGTGCGGGTGTGCGGCGAATTAGTTGGGCCACGATCGAAATCGATGGTGAGCTACCTGCCGGATCGTTCGTCACTTCCTGCGCGCTTTACTGTCGAGTCCTGCATGCGCGTGTTTGGGCAGGTGTTCGCGGACTTCGGCGAGGCTAAGGCGCGCGCGATACTCAAAAACTTCGGGATAGAGCCAACGCGGCGTCTGCGTGAACTTAGTAAAGGGCAGCAGGAGAAGGCGCATATTGCGCTCGCCATGGCACGCGACGCGCGGCTGTTCCTTCTCGATGAACCAATCTCTGGCGTTGATCCGCTTTCGCGCGAGCAAACGTTGCGCGAGGTGATCGCGGCTCTCGGCGACGACTGTTCTCTCCTTATTACTTCGCACATGGTGCAGGATCTTGAGTTGATTGTGGATCGGGCGCTTCTCATGCGCCGCGGACAGATCGTCGACGATATCTGTCCCGATGAACTGCGTGAACAGACGGGCGACGGGCTCGTCGAACGATTGAGGAAGGTGCATGGATATGAACACACACGCAGATAGCATGAGGTTGCCTGGGTTCGGGACCATTGTGCGGCTCGATATGAGGCGCATGCTACCGATGATAGGCATGGCAACGCTCGCAGGCATTGCGGTGGCGCTCGCGTTCTGCGGCCTTGGGTCCCTCGTCGCGCCTCTCAAACCGATTGCTTTTGTGGGGGTATGGATGGCTGCGGGCCTGTTGGTCGCTGCGACCGGCTTAGTGCTTGCGGGGTATTTCTACGTCAGCATGGTGGGGCGTGAAGCTCCGGTCACTCGCACGTGGCCCGTCGGTGGGCTCGCCCTTTTGGCAGGGAAGCTCGTGAGCGGCGTGCTCGCTCTATTCGTATCGGTCGTGGGGACGCTCGTGATGGTGACTCTTACATTCGCGTGTCTTGCGCCCGAAGGAGGCCCCGCTCTCAGTGATCTCATGACCGGAGTCGGGCAGTTATTCCGCGAGCATCCGGTGGTGTTGACGTGCGGGCTTCTATGGATTGCGCTTGGGGTCGTGTCGTTCCTCGTCTACGTGTATTTCGCAGTGCTTGCGGGAAGCAAAGGGTTCTTGGGCAGGCTTGGAGTCGCGGGGCCCGTGATTGTCGCGGTGTTCATGTGGGCCGTGGTATCGCAACTTATGGGCGTGGTGTCCATCCTCATTCCCCTGTCGTTTAATGTCGACTCGTGGTCTATTGAGACGGTGAGCATCCTCAGCTCGATTATCAACGCTGTGAATACAGACGCGGAGGTTCCGCTGTTCCCAATCGCACTTCCGGTTCTTCAAAGCCTCGTCACACTCGCGCTTCTCTTCTGGTGTGCGTGGGACTGTTCGAAAGTTCGCGATATCCAGTAGCGATCGCCTAGGTCGGGCCCGCCGCTAACCTCAAGCAAACTCCGCAAGAACTTTTCATGCGGAACGTGCATGGCAAGCGGCGGGCTCGACTACCTTAAGGGGTATGAAGGCACTTCGTACTCTTTCCGTGACGTCAGAACTCCCCGCCGAGCTCGAGGGGCTTCGCACCCTCGCCTACAACCTTCGGTGGACCTGGAACGCCGAAACCCGCGACCTTTTCGAGGCGCTCGATCCGCGTGCGTACGAGGAGAGCAACCGCAATCCCGTTGTGCAACTCGGGATGGTGCCCGCGCGCCGCTACAGCGAGGTTGCGGCTGATCCGAAGTTCCGCTCGGCCCTCGAGGACTGCCTCGAAGATCTCGACACTTACATGACGAGCGAGCGCTGGTTCCAGAAAGAGGTGCCGGCCGCTCCGGCAATCGCGTACTTCTCGATGGAGTTCGGCATCACCCCGACCCTCCCGATCTACTCGGGTGGGCTCGGCATCCTCGCCGGTGACCACCTAAAGTCCGCCTCGGATCTCGGCGTCGACCTCATCGGCGTGGGTCTGCTTTATCAGTGGGGCTACTTCTCCCAGTCGCTCAACCGCGAAGGTTGGCAGCAGGAAAACTACAAGCAGAACGTCACTGAGGATCTCGCGGTCGTGCCCGTGACGGATGCCGACGGTGACCAGGTGTGCGTGAATGTCACGTTCCCCGGCGAACGGATCATCACGATCGCTCTGTGGAAGGCCCAGGTGGGGCGCATCTCGCTGCTTCTCCTCGATACGAATGTTGAAGGCAACGACGAAGGTGCCCGTCAGATCACCGATCGCCTTTACGGTGGCGATCACTTCCACCGTATTGAACAGGAGATCGTGCTCGGCATCGGCGGCGTGCGAGCCGTCGAGCGGTTTGCTGAGCTTGAGGGGCGCCGCGAGCGAGATGTCTTCCACCTTAACGAGGGCCACGCGGGCTTCCTCGGCCTCGAACGCATCGGTCAGCTCATGGGTAAGGGCCTTAGTTTTGATGCGGCGCTCACGAAGACCCGCGCGGGCTCGGTCTTTACCACTCACACCCCCGTTCCTGCCGGTATCGATCGTTTCGATGCGGGCCAGCTGCGTCACTTCCTCGACGCGGACGGCAACGGCATTTCACGCCTCGTCCCGAACCTGCCGGTGGAGGCTGCGCTCGCACTCGGTGTCGAGGATGGCGGGCAGATCTTCAACATGGCACACATGGGGTTCCGCCTCTCGCAGCGGTCGAATGGCGTTGCGAAGCTTCACGGCGAGACGAGCCGCCGCATGTTCAAGGATCTTTACCCGGGCTTCGACGAGGCGGAGGTGCCGATCACGTCGATTACGAACGGCGTGCACCGCCGCACGTGGATCTCGCGTCCCATGGATGCGCTGTACAAGAGCGTGTTCGGTGATATCGACCTGTCGGCGCGCAGCGATTGGTCGCAGCTTGGGACTCTGAGTGACAAGGCGCTCCTCGATGTCCGAAATACGCTGCGCGCGAATCTTGTCGAGCGTGCGCGCGAGGATGTCCGCCGTTCGTGGGTGCGCCGCGGTGCGCACCCGGGCGAGCTTGGCTGGGTTGATTCGGTGCTCGACCCGAACGTGCTCACGATCGGCTTTGCGCGTCGCGTCTCCACCTACAAGCGCCTCACGCTCATGCTGAGCCAGCCGGAGCGTCTGCGGGAAATCCTCCTCAACGAGGAGCGGCCCGTGCAGATCGTCGTGGCCGGTAAGGCACACCCCGCGGATTACCCCGGCAAGGAGTTCATGCAGCGCCTCGTGCAGTTCGCGGACGATCACGGCGTGCGCCACCGCATCGTGTTCCTCGCGGACTACGACATTCGCATGGCGCAGTACCTCGTGTCCGGCTCGGACGTGTGGCTCAACAATCCAATTCGCCCGGAGGAGGCCTCGGGTACCTCGGGCATGAAGGTTGCGCTCAACGGCGGTCTCACGTTCTCGACCTCCGACGGTTGGTGGGATGAAATGGCCACCGACGACGCGGGCTGGACGATTGAAACCGTCGACATCGAGGATCGCGCCGAGCGCGACCGCCTCGAAGCGGAGAGCCTCTACAACATTCTCGAGAATCGCATCGTTCCGCTGTTCTACGACAGGGATGAGAGCGGTGTTCCGGCGAAGTGGTTGCAGATGGTGCGCAATTCCCTCGTGGAAATCGCGCCGAAGGTGACCGCGACTCGCATGGTGCGCGATTATGTCGAGCAGCTGTATGCGCCGGCATCGCAGTCGGTTGCGCTGTTTGCGAACGATGAGGGTCTTTCTCACGAGTTCGCCGAGTACAAGCAGCGGCTCGCGCAGGGCTGGGGCGGCGTGAGTGTTCGCGACGTCGAGGATTCGGTTGACGGTGATGTTCTCGCCGTGAGCGCGAGTGTTGAGCTCGGGGAGATCCATGCCGACGACGTCCAGGTCCAACTTGTCGTGGGCTCCGCGAACGAGGACGGGGAGCTTGAGGATCCCATCACCGTGGCGATGACGCAGGGCGTGGATGGCCGCTATGCGGCCGAGCACTCGCTCGAAACGCTCGGGTCGGTGGGCTACACCGTGCGCGTCGTGCCATCGCATCGCGTCCTTGCTCACACCGCTGAGCTTGGCCTAGTGCGCGTCGCACAGTGAATGGGGTGTACGCTGGCATAGCTTGTCGTTAGGTCGGGCATAAGTATCGACCTCAAGGTGTCAGAGAGTATCGGGTGGAAGGAGTCGATCGGATGATGCGGCTTCGCCACCCGATTCTTTCGTGGCTTTTCGTGTTGCCCGCGGCGATAGGCGTGTTTGCCTTCATTCTCTTGCCGGTCGTTGTGGCCTTCGGGCTTTCACTGACGAACTGGGAGATCGTTGGCTCGCACGACTTCATTGGTCTCAAGAACTACGAGATCCTGTTCACGGGTGACGCCCTGTGGAACTCCTTGTTTGTCACGCTTCTTTTCACCCTCATGAGCGTGCCTCTCGGGATCGCGCTCGGGCTGCTGCTCGCGATCCAGCTCAATAAGATGTTCCCCGGGTCAACCCTGTTCCGGGTGATCGTCGTGATCCCGTGGGTGTGCGCGCCGGTTGCGATCGGCGTCGTGTGGAAATGGATTTACCAGCCCACCTACGGCGCCTTGAACGCGTTGCTTGGAACTCGAATCGAATGGTTGAGCTCGCACACGCTCGCCCTTCCTGCCGTGGCATTCGTTGCGGTGTGGCAGGCCGTCGGATATAACGCGCTGTTCTACCAGGCCGGGCTCCAGAAAATCCCGCCGTCGATTTACGAAGCCGCTGAGCTTGACGGTGCGGGCAGCATCCGGAGTTTTTTCGCGATCACGTTGCCCCTTTTGAATCCCACGACGTTCTTCGTGGCGCTCACGCAAATGGTCGCGAGCTTCCAGGTGTTCGACACCGTGTATTCGTTGACCGGGGGAGGGCCCGGCAATAGCACCCAGGTCATTGCTTCGCTCATCTACAACGAAGCGTTTGGTGCGGGTCGGCTTGGGCGGGCTGGAGCCGTTGCCGTGATCCTCTTCGTCATCCTCGCGGCGCTCTCGTTTATTCAGCAGCGGTTCTTCTCGAGCCGCATCACCTACGACATGTCCTGAGGGCGGTGTCTATGAAGAAAAGGTCGGTGCTTTCGGCGATCGTGGCGTACACGATCCTCATCGTTGCTGCCGTGCTTACACTCGCGCCGTTTTCGCTGTCGATCATGACGGCGCTGCGCGCCCCCGATGACTTCCTTCGCCAGGGCCCCATTCATCTTCCGGACCCCGCGACGATCGAGAACTTTTCGGCGCTTTTCACGGGGCCCCATAGCTTTGTGACCCCGTTTGCCGTGACGACGCAAATGGTCGCGGTGATCCTTGTGGGGCAGATCGTTTTTTCCATTCTCGCGGCCTACGCGTTTGCGTATCTGCAATTTCCCGGTCGTGACGTGTTGTTCTGGGCGTTTATTGCGACCTTGCTCGTTCCACAGGTCGTGGTTGTCGTGCCTCTGTTCCTCGCCTTCCAACAGATGGGAATGCGCAATACCTTCTGGGCGCTCGTGTTGCCGTTCGTGTTTGGCAGCCCCTACGCCGTGTTCTTGCTCCGCGAAAATTTCCGGAGCGTGCCTCAGGAGCTGCTTGATGCGATGCGCGTTGATGGCGCGGGACATCTGCGGATGATTCGCAGCCTCGTGGTGCCCCTCAACCGTCCGATCATCGTGACGCTCATCGTGATCACCGTAGTGACCCACTGGAACTCCTTCATGTGGCCGCTCATTATCACGACGGGGGACACGTGGCAGACCCTTACGGTTGCGACCTCGGCGCTCAGTACCCAGTACAACAACAATTGGACGATGGTCATGGCGGCAACGACGCTCGCGATGATTCCGCTCATCCTTCTGTATCTCGTGTTCCAGAAACAGGTGGCGCAGTCGATCGGTGGAACCGAACTGCGATAAACATCGCTTATGGCATCCATAAATATCAGGTAGGCTCTTGCGTTAACAATGTGCAGGGCACGAGGGTGCCCGCACGACCGTTGAAGAAAGGCCATCAAATGGTTTCACGTCGCACAGTTCTCTCCGGTGGACTCGTAGCCTCCGCGGCCGCGGCACTCGCCGCGTGCTCGCCGTCAGATTCGGGCTCGTCCGCGAAGAAGGGCTCGGGCTCCGACGCCAGGGCGCTTAAGTTCCGCATTTGGGATAGCACGGCGAAGGCGGCATACGAGGAGTCGCTCAAGAAGTTCACCGAGGAATCGGGGATCAAGGTCGAGGTCGAGGTTGTTCCGTGGGATGACTACTGGACGAAGTTGCCGCTCGATCTCTCTGACGGCGCTTCGGATAGCGCCCCCGATGTGTTCTGGCTGAACTCCGCGAGCTTCACACAGTTCCAGCAGGCCGGAGCGCTCGTCGATATTTCGGAGAAGCTCGGCGGGTCCGTGAAGGACTGGGAGAAGGCTGTCGTTGACCTGTATACCCGCGATGGCTCGCTGTGGGGTGTTCCGCAGATCTGGGACTCGATCGCCCTCTTCTACAACAAGAACCTCACCGACGCTGCTGGCGTGGACCCCACGACTCTCGCCTTCGATCCCACCGCCGGCTCGGATGCCCTTCGCGATGCCGCAACCGCGCTCACGAAGGATGGCGTGTTCGGTTTCAATGCGGCGTGCGATCGCCAGTCCATCATTGGCCCCTTCCTGAGCTCGAACGGTGCCGAGTGGCAGGATGCCAACGATATGTACGCGTTCGATTCAGAGCAGGGTGTCCAGGTGTTCTCCTACCTCGCTGCGCTCGTCAACGAACTCAAGGTTGCGCCTTCGGCCGCTGACACCAATACGAACGGCGATTTCGCGCGTGACCTGTTTATCCAGGGCAAGCTCGGCCTCTTCCAGAGCGGCCCGTTTAGCCTCAAGACGATCCACGATTCGGTCGACGGCGCCTTCGAGTGGGCTATCGCCCCCATGGTGGCGGGCCCGAAGGGTGCGAAGTCGCTCGTGCACGGCGTGGTTGCCGCGGGTAATGCGAAGCGTGAGGACCAGGAGTCGGTTGTGAAGCTTCTCGAATGGCTCGGCTCGAAGGAGGGGCAGCTGCCCCTGGGCGAGCAGGGAATTTCGTTCCCCGGCCACGTGGATGCGCAGCAGTCCTTCGTGGACTTCTGGAAAGAGCAGGGCGTCGACGTCGAGCAGTTTATTGAAGCGGCGAAGAACCCCGGCCCCGCGGATACCGGCGCAAAGTCCCTCGCCGGCCTCAATGCCGTGCTTCCCATCTTCCAGGAGATCTTCGCGGGCAATCTCTCCGCCGAGGAAGGTGTCAAGAAGGCCCAGGAAGAGGGTAATGCCGCGATGGCCTGAGCCCCGCGGTTTAGGCGAAAATTGCCTCGCTCCACCTCGTTGACTCGAGGCCGTGCTCTTCGGTGAGCGCTCCGGGCGCGAGGCGTGATGGCGAGTCCCACAGATAGCGTTGCTGAGAAAGCGAACGGAGTGTGGGGCTCGCCATCCCCGTTAAAGAGAGTGTCCATGCTGGGATTGTGCGAATCTTCGGCTTGCTCACGTTTGCGCGGGTGGAGACGATGCGTGCCAGTTCGCGGAAGGTGATCGGTGCGGGCGAGGGGGCGTTGAGTATAGCGCTCGAGTTGCCCGCGAATACGCGCGTGTGCTCTCGGGCCACGTGGATCATGGCGTCGGCGAGGTCCGATACGAACGTCATGGCGTGAGGGGTGTCGGGGCCTCCGAGAGCCCAGCATGTTTTTCCCGTGAGGGTGGGGTTGACGATGCTCATCGTGGGCACCGACGCCTTTGCGGAGGCGCCTTTTCCCACGAGGTCGGCGGCAACGACACTCGCGGTGTGCGCCGCATGTGCCGCGCGAGCTTCGAGGAGCTCGGCGCGCACGTCCCCGAGGGGAGAGCACGGGTGTATCGGCGCTCCCTCGTGCAGGTCGTGCGCCTGTGCCCCGAATGCGTAGACGGATTCGGGGAAGATAACGGGGATGCCAAGGCCTTCGGCGACGTCCATGACCGCTTGCTCGCGGTGGGGCAGTTCCTCTCGCCAGGCCTTTGCGGTGTAGGGCGCGTGGATGCAGTGCATGATCGCGTCCGCGCCGCGCGCCTCGCGTTCGAGTAGAGCGCGCTTGCCTGCGTCGCCCGCAATGACGCGCACCCCTTCGATTGGGTGTGCGCTGCGCCGGATAACTGTCACGTCGTCACCCGTTGCGCGCAGTGACCTGACGATTGCGTTGCCGATTTGCCCGGCCCCCGTGACGAGAATCTTCAAAACAGCCCTCCAAAATGTGATCAGTGCTCTCGTTTAAGGAATATAGGCGTTCGCACCCTTAAAAACAAGAGCACCGCTCTCGCTGTCGATTTCGAGCCTGTGAAATGCGAGGATGGACGCATGAGTGAACGCCGAAGCCGCGCCGAGAATCGGCGGCGCATGGAAACTGAAATCTTGCGCCTTGCCAGGCAGCAGCTCGAGGAAAAGGGCCCCGCAGACCTCTCATTGCGGGAAATTGCCCGAGATATGTCGGTCGCGTCATCGGCCCTGTACAGATACGTGCGCGACCGCGATGAGCTGCTCACGCTCCTCGTCATCGACGCCTACACCGACCTTGCTGATGCTGTTGACGACGCCTTGGGTCTGGACCCAAAAGAGCGGTGTGGCGCAGAAAGCCCCGAGGGCCTCGGAACGTTCGCGCGCGCCATGCGCTCATGGGCGCTCGCAAACACAACGCGATGGGGTCTCGTCTACGGCACCCCCGTTCCCGGCTACGCCGCGCCAGCCGATCAAACTGTCGCACCGGGCACGCGTCTACTCGCCCGTCTCGCCCACATCGTCGCTGCCGGCAACCTTATCGGCGCCGACCCCAGCGGCCCCTATGCCGCGTTCCTCGAGGGCGGATTGGAGGACGTGTTCGGGACCAGTGACCGGAGCGATCTCGACAACGTGGGAGCAGAGGCAGGAGAAGCCTGCGCAATAAACCGCGGCGAGGCCACTCGACGCGCGGCGACCACGATCGACCTCTGGTGCGCGCTACTCGGCACAATCAGTGCCGAGGTTTTCGGCCAGCTCGGTCCCGGC
>OKEG01000135.1_pt1 | contig 32268 bp, 16 predicted proteins | sample 1614111 | NCBI WGS metagenome assembly OKEG01 (sample SAMN04436907, study PRJEB24849) | human gut metagenome | biome: human gut; feature: NICU; material: stool | host: Homo sapiens | place: USA: Saint Louis, MO | collected 2012-04-09 | reverse complement strand
AACCAGGAGCATCGATCTTCACATCGCTACCCGGCTTACCCGAACCATCCTCGTAACCAGGCTCGAAGGTTGCGGCATTGGTGGGGTTACCCGGCTCGATCGGAGTGGCAGGAATCGAGCCCTTATCCTTCGGGTTAGAGCCCTTATCCTTCTCTTCCTCATCCGGGATGCCGTCGTTATCGTCATCCTCATCGGTGGTGTCAGGCGTGCCGTCACCATCGGTGTCCAGCTTGAACTTCGCCTTAGCGTCATCCTTGCTGCCATCCGGGTACGTCACCGTCACCGGAACATCAAACTCCTCAACGGTGTCCTTGTTCAGCTTCGACCCGTCCGAGAACGTCACCGTGATCTCACCGGTGTTCTCATCAATCTTGACCTCATAGCCCTCAGGAGCCTTGAAGTCTTCAGGAATCGAGAACTTCGAACCCTCAGGAGCCTTGACGTCCTTACCATCCTTATCAGTGAAGGTCGGCGACGACTTGGTCTCCTCACCAGGAACAACCAGCTTGTCCTCGTAAGCAGGCTCGTACAGGCCGGCATCCTTCTCGGCCACCGTGACGGTGACGTCAACAGTGTCCTTCGTGCCATCCGGGTAAGTCACAACAACCGGAACAGTGATCTTGTCACCCGGCTTCGCATCCTCAGGGATGGCAACCGTGATCTCACCAGTGTTCTCATCGATGGTCACACCCTCAGGCGCGTTCTCACCAGGAGTGAACTTCGTGCCCTCAGGAGCCTTAGCGTCCTTACCGTCCTTGTCCGTGAAACCAGGAGCATCGATCTTCACATCGCTACCCGGCTTACCCGAACCATCCTCGTACTTCGGCTCCACCTGATCAGCGGTCTTAGCAGCCGGCTCTTCAACCGTGACGGTGACGTTGACGGTGTCCTTCGAACCATCCGGGTAAGTCACCTCAACCGGAACAGTGATCTTGTCACCAGGCTTAGCATCAGCCGGAACCGGAACAGTCACTTCACCAGTATTCGGATCAACCTTCACACCCTCAGGCGCGTTGGCACCAGGAGTGAACTTCGTGCCCTCAGGAGCCTTAGTGTCCTTACCGTCCTTGTCCGTGAACGTCGGAGCAGGAACCTTGACCTCGTCACCAGGCTTACCCGAACCATCCTCGTAACCAGGCTCGTACTGTTCCGATGCCTTATCGGTTACAAGGACGGACCATGCGGCGACATCGTTTCCGCCCGAGACTACGACAACGTTGAAGACATCGCCCTTCTTTGCATCCGCGGGGATGTCGAAGGTGCACGCCGCAACCTGAGCTTTAACGCTCTTGGACTGATCGAGATCGCAGGTCTTGACAACCTTGCCGTTCTTATCGCGCCACTCAATCTTCGACGACAGGGGCGACAGGTCACCCTTGAATTCAGGAGTCACCGTCGTGCCCGGGGCAGCCGGCTTGTCGATTGCGTTGTAGTCCGCCGTGATCGACACCGGGGTGTACGGCATGATGGCGTAGTTGACGTTGTACAGCGAGTTCAGGTTCTGGAACCCGATACCGTTGCCCCAGTTAATATGCAGCTGGTTCTCACCAGGGATAGCTGACGCCCGGAAGCCTCCGCCATCGTTGAAGCGCTGGAAGATCGGGGTATGGAAGCCGGTATAGCCGTTCTGAACCACACCGTCCTTGTTTTCGACCCACACGAACACGTGGTTCGGGTTGAGGACGTCTTCGCGCTCCTGACCCTTTTCATAGTTTCCGAAGCGCAGGGTGTAGCGGCCCTCGTTATCGGTTTTACCGTGGACGGTCTTGAGGATGTACTCGGGGTGGTCCTCGAGCATCTTCTTGGTGGCGTCGGCCAGCTTGCTCGGGTCATCCTTGTACTGCTCGTGCAGCTTCTGGTTAGCGGCAGCGCCGTCCTTGGTCAGGGTCGATGCGTACACGGTGTAGCCATCAGCTGCCTCGTCAATGCCGTTCTTCGACGGGCCGGTGGCAACGATGCCCTTGTCCGGACCACCGGTCTCGAGCCACACACGACCCGAAATGGTGTTCGGAACCTTGGTTTGGGTCGAAGCCGAGCTGATCGGGCCTTCAGGGTCCTCAACGAGCTTGTCGCCCTTGGCGGCCATCCAGCTGGTTTCGTGGTTCGGCGGAACTTCCTGGTAGAACGCCGCCATCAGCTGGATGTTGCCGTCAGCCGCAGCAAACGAGCCAAGCGGGGCCTCGACCAGGCCATTAAAGGAGCCGGGAACGAAGCCGTTAGCCTGGCGGAACATGACAACCTTGTTGCCGCGCTCGTTCGTAAACGGCTCAACCCAAATGCGGTGCTTCTGGTCAGTACGTGCGGCCCAGGTGTGCTCTTTGCCGAGCTTATCGGTCCAGGTGATGCCCTTATTGCCCGTACCGAACGCGAAGGTGCCCTTACCGCCGTTACCGCCAACGACATCGGGCAGGGTGTGGGTCTTCGCGCTGAAGATTGGCGAGTAGGAGCCGTCCTTGTCACGGAACTGCGCATAAACGGTGATGCCGTCCATCTTGACGTTGCCGTTGTCACTGGTCGAGCCCGGGTTGCCGTTCGGGCTGGTCAGGTACACGTGACCCGAGATGAGGCCTTTGCCCACACCGTGGGCATCGGTCAGGTTCGCAGCCTTCTTGACACGACCGCTGGCGATCATGTCGGCGTCGATAACCTGCTGATCCTGAGCGGGTTCATTGGCCATCGGGGCGACGCTCGGTGCAGTCTGAGCCGGCTGTGCAGCCATGGCCCGGTCGAGGCCGCTCGCAGTGAAGCTCGGGGTCATGCTGGTCACCAGAGCCAGAGTCAAAGCAGCTGATCCAATACGCAAGGGCTTGCGATAAAAAGCCTCGTGCGACTTTCCATTAACCATTGGTGGGGGTCCTCTCGTAGTTTCCCTAGAGCGTCAAGCCGTGAGCGGGAGCCCGGTACGAAAGACGAGAGGATTGTTACCGCAGCGTTATACGGCTTCTGTCCGCCAATCTGTAACGAGCGTTACTCGTGTGGCCAAAACAACCATAGCTCATAATTTCGTAGTGATGGCAGTAACGCAAGTCGCATTTGCTGGCACTTTTCGCTCATTGTGGGGTGTGTCTCATCGCTCCAACGACCCCACCGCACATGCTTGAGTCTTCACTTAAATGTTACCGAGCCTCGCACGCCCTGTGCGCCTCGCTGCCTGTAGAAACACGTGTTTGGGAGATCGCCACAGGCTCCCCTACGACGACCGCGGAAACTCACACCAGCAGGCGTCGGCCCGAGACTCGTTCGACTTCCGTAAGTCACATACGTTCACAAAAGTATACATTCAAGGGTTCTACGTTTTCCGACGTTAGATTTGCCCCATGACGATCAGGACGTTGGATGAGTTCCTCACCACCATCCCCGAGGGCCCCAAGCGCGACCGCATGGTTGAGGTTCTCGACTGGGTGAAGGCCACATACCCGGACCTCGAACTGAGGATCGCGTGGAGCACGCCCATGTTCACGCATCACGGCACGTTCATCATCGGGTTTTCGGCGGCCAAGATGCACATGGCTGTATCGGCCGAGAAAGCGACCATGGACCATTTCGCGGATGTCATGCAGGAGCGCGGGACCGACCGCACGGCGATGCTTGCCCGCCTGCCGTGGAATACGCCCGTCGATTACGAACTGATTGCGGCATTCATCGACTACCAACTTGCCACGAAGAAGGACGTCACGACCTTCTGGCGCCCCTAAACTCAGACTCCTAAATCTGGCTCCTAGCGGAGCGGCTGTGGCCGAGGCGGTGAAAAGCGACCCGGTTAGACCCGAATACGGCCTCGACACGGCGATTTTTCACCACTTCCACCCGGAAGCTCCGCCAGGCCCTCACTCGGTATCACCAATTGCGGGCGCAGGTGCGAGATTGAGCCGCCGCCCCTCCCAATGTTCGATGAGCCAGCGATCGTGACTCGCAATGATGAGGGTCCCCGACCATTCACTGAAGGCCCGCTCGAGCGCTTCAACGGTGGCGAGGTCGAGGAAGTTGGTGGGTTCATCGATCACGAGGAACGACGGCGCCCCGGCAAGCGCGAGGGCAAGCTGGGCGCGTCGTTGATTGCCCGCCGAGAGCTCCTCGATTCGTGTGTGCCACATCGAGGGGTGGAGCATTCCGGCGCCGCGCTCCCCTAACCCCTCAGTCCATACCTCGCGCGTGAAACCGGGGTCGAAGACGCGCGGCAGTCGCTGCGGCACAAACCCTACGGGGCGGTCGCTCGAAATACTGCCGCTCGCCTCTGCTCCTTCGGGCGGGGCTCCCGACGCGATCCAATTGAGAAAGGTTGTTTTCCCGGCACCGTTGCTGCCGGTCACGAGTAGGTGCTCCCCGCGCGAAAGATCGAGGGTGAGCGGCGCCAAGCGCCCGTGCACGGCGGCTTCACGCGCCGAAAGGGCGAGACCAGGGGCGTGGTTTGCGGGCGCCAATGGGAACGTCAAACTGTAGGAACGGGGCCGACGGACCTCCCGCTCCTCGAGTGCCTCTAGACGCCTGTCGTCACTTCGCTTCCGCCGCGTGGAGGTTGCCTGCGCGCGATCGGCAAAGAACTTCTTTGCCATACCGCTCGCCTCTGCGAGACGCACCCCTCCGCTCGCGATCGCCCCCGCCGCGTGCCGATGTTCACCGATCTCTCGCTTTTCGCTTTGCTGCGCCGCGTGAATCTGCGCATGCGTCTCGCGGGCCTTATGCTTCGCCTCGAGGAACATCGAATACGAGCCCGAGGTGCGATACACGCCGTGAAGCTCGTGTCCCTCGGCCGTCGCGAGGGCTTGCCACGTCGCAACGTCGAGGTCGTAAATCGCCGTAGAAGTTTCCTCGATGAACGCGCGGTCGTGGCTCGCCATGAGCACCGGCCCCTCCCACTGGTGCACGGTGCGCGCGAGGAAAGCCACGCCCTCCGCGTCAAGATGGTTCGTGGGCTCGTCGAGAATGAGCGCCTCGGGCCGCGCGATGAGCATCGCCGCAAGCGGGAGCCTCCCGCGCTGGCCTGGGGAAAGCGTCGCCACCTCACGCGCGCGCCCCTCTCCCGCGAGCATCGCAAGGCCGAGCCCCGCAAGCACTTCATCGATGCGCGACTCGAGCGACCACACATCGCGCGCGGTCATTTCCGCGAGCAGCGCGTCATACTCGCGCACGTCACCGGAGCTTTCACCCGCAGCTTGCGCCATGTGCGCCGTAACTTGCTCGAATCTCACAGAAAGGGCACGAACAGGCGCGAGTGCGCGGTCAAAATACTCGCTAACCCGCCCCGTGAAATTTTCCGCCGACGGAGGCTGGCAAGCGTCGGACCCCATTCCTTCCCACGTGACCGCGCCGCCTTCGGGCGATAGTTCCCCGAGCGCAAGCCGAAGCAGAGTGGTTTTGCCGCACCCGTTCGGACCCACCAGGAACGCACGCTCGCCTGCCCCAACCCGAAAACTGACCCGATCAAGCAGGGGGCGCGACGAGAACGAAAATGACACCGCGTCGAACACAAGTGCAGACATCACACGCTCCTCTCCCCTGGCACAGCTCCCCCGAACCCTACCTTGCTAGCCTCACACTCGTGAATCTCAAGTATGAAACCCATCACGTCACAAGCGCCGACCCGAACGATAACCCCTGGTATCCCGCATGGCTCACCGCCGTCCAGCAGGGGTTCCACGACCCCTACCCCTCGCAGAAGTTCCTCGAACACCAATTGAAGATTGATGCGGAGCGCCAAGCGACCGCGCGCACCGTTCTCGATTCCGAACGGCCCACCTACGGCCTCGGCAACGACATTCCCGTTGCCACCTTCATGGACTGGAAAGGCTCACTGAACGTTGGCGGTAAGGTCATCGACTGTCACCAGATCAGCGAAGTCGCCGTGCTCGCCTCCCATCGCCGCCAGGGCATCGCCACGACCCTCATGACGGAATCGCTCACGGACGCGAAGGAGAAGGGGCTCGCCGTTGCGGCCCTCACCGCAACCGAAGCGGCGATCTACGGGCGTTTCGGTTTCGGCCCCGCGATCTTCAGCACCTCCGTCGAGCTGCACGCTGGCTCCGGCTTCAGCGTGTCCGCACCCATCAAGGGCAGGTGCGAATACATCGACGTCACCCAGCTCGCGGAAGCCTCCCGCCACGTCTTTGAGAAGTTCCATGCGCGCCAAACCGGCTCGATCAGCCGCTGCGCGCCCGAGATGGAGATCCGCAACGGCTCCATCGACAAGCCCACGCGCGAAACGAACAACAAAACCCGCGCGATCGGCCACTGGAACGAGAAGGGCGAGCTCGACGGTTACGCGACGTGGCGCCTTGAGAGCCGCGGCGGCGCCCTCGACGTCATGGACTTCGTGCCCTGCACGACCGACGCGAGCATCGCCATGTGGGAGTTCCTCGGCTCGCTCGATCTCGTGCGCCGAGTCCGCTTTGATAATGCCCGCAACGACGAGCATCTCCCGTGGGCTCTCGCCGACCGCCGCCGCTACCACATCAACGAGCACAACGACTTCCTGTGGCTGCGCGTGATCGACCCGGCCGCGCTGCTCGAGGCCCGCAACTACTACACCGAAGGTGACGTCACCTTCCGCGTGGTGGATTCGATGGGGTTTGCCGACGGCACCTGGCGCCTCACCGTTCAGGATGGCAAAGGCACGTGCGAGCCGTACGAGGGAGAGCCGCAGGTGGAGATCGATGTTCCGGCTCTCGGCTCGACTCTCCTTGGCGGCGTCAACATCCAGGCCCTCGAAACGGTGGGCTGGGTGCGCGGTGACGAGGACGCGGTCGACAAGCTCGGCATCCTCCTGCAGCGCCGCCGCGAGCCGTGGTGCGTGACCTACTTCTAAACGATGTCGACGCCGCCTCATGCTGCGGCGCGAAAGCCCTGGCGTACCTTAGCGACCTTCGGTGAGCTTGTGCGCTAGGGCTTTGTCTTCAAGCTCCGCGGCGATACTGGTCGCGCGGTCGAGATTCACGCGCGAGTTCCCCATATCAAAGCGCGAAAACGTCGGCTCCGGGGCGGCTGCGGTTGCGCTCCGCTGCTCGTCGTTCTGATTCGTGGTCATGGGGCAATCCTATGTAGAGGCTTCTCGCGGCGAAATGGGCTCGAGGGCAAGAATCTTTTCCTGCACCCGCTCAGCGGGTAGGCGAAATGCGCTGTTTTAAGGATGCTGCCAAAGACTCGAAACCGGCAGAACGTGGAGGGGGACTCCTCCGTTTTTCATGGTGACTGCGCGCGTACCCGAGTACAGCACCACGCGCGCCGCGACTCGATCCTTGAAGGGAGCTGATCCCACATCAAGGTTTTTCCACGCGCGTTCCGTCACGGTTTCGGCCGCCTTCACTTCGATGAGGATCAAGCGAGAATCGGCGAGTTCAACAACAACGTCGATCTCCCGATCTCGTTCGCGATAGTGGTGGAGGCTGAATCGCTCCCGTGACCAGGTCGATTGCGCTCGCAGCTGCTCCCCCACAAACGACTCAAGCGTTGCCCCGAAAAGTTCCGCGCCTCCCGCGACGCGCGTCTTTTCGAGCGTGAGCCCAGATAAAAACGCGGCAAGGCCCGAATCAGCCACGGCGACTTTCGGGCGTTTGACCACGCGATTCGTGAAACCCACTCCCCACCCGGGCGTGACATCAAGAAGGTACATGCGCTCAGCGAGAGCGAGATAGTCCCCAAGTGCCGTTTCGCCAATCCCGAGAGCACGTGCCGTTTTCGCCTTCACGAGTTCCGATTGGCCCTGCTCCGCGACGTGCCGCAAGAGTGCTCGCAACTGGGAAGGGAACTGGCCTCCCGCGAGCTGAGGCGCATCATGCTCAATGAGTGAAGTGACATACGAATCGAACCACCGCGCTTTGCGACGCTCCCCTTCACGCTGCACGGGAACCGGATAGCCGCCGGCGAGGACCATGCCTCGAAGCTCATCGCCGCCGCAGCACGAGACTTTGCCGGCATTTGCTCCCGCCGCGTCATCAAGAATCCACGAGACCCAATCCTCGGGCTCTGGCCGTTCCATAATTTCGCCCGGCGTAAGCGGATACACGCGAAGAAACTCCGCGCGCCCCGCGAGAGAATCAGAGACACCAGGGGTGCGCAGCAGATCGGACGACCCGGTGATCGCGAATCGCCCCGGGCGCCGGTCGGCATCGATCGTGCGTTTCAACTCAAGTGCAAGCGCAGGAACGCGCTGCGCCTCATCGACCACAAGGGTCTTACCTTGCGCCTGTTGCAAAAACGCGGCCGGGTCTGATTCCGCGAACGCCCTCTCAAGTGGATCATCGAGGGTGACCATATGAGCGCGTTGTGGATCAACTGCCTGAGCCACGAGCGTTGATTTCCCCACCTGGCGCGCACCCTGCACAACGAGCAGAGGCGAGTCCTCGAGGATCTCCCGCGCAAGCGACACCGCATGCCGGGGAATGTGGGCATTTACCGAGTTCATGCGCCTATTCTATGCGCCGCCACGCAGAAAAAGCGAGGATTTGCCACCCCATTTCCGAGGATTTGCCACCCAAATTCCGGGGATTTACCACCCTCCGCGCGGGGATTTGCCACCCAAATTCCGGGGATTTACCACCACGGATTAGCGCTACCACATCGGCTTCGAGGCATGAAGAAACCCCGGCCTTCGCAGCTTTGCACCGTCCCGCCTAGAGCTGTGTTTGTGGACGCTGGTGGACCGGCCCGGTCTCGAACACTTGTGTGCCCTTAGGGACAAGAGAAAAGGAATGGTGCGAGGAAAAAGCCGGCAGTAGCCGAGCCAGATTTCCGGGGTCGTGGCGAACCCAGGGAGACAGTCCCGGAGGTCACTGGCTCCGGCGGGGGTGGACGCGGACCCGAACTGACCGGCAGACTGCCCCGCATAGGGGCGATCTGTGCCAGTTCGACATCCGCCTAATGATCATGTGAGCGATCACAAGAGATCTGTCAGAGCGCTCCTGCCAAGTCGCGTGCACTCTTCGCCTTTGGTGGTCGACCAGGCACGACAAGCTACGAGTGTAAGGTGGAGCCTCACTACGCGGTTCAAGCACTACCCCGTCTCCTCAGAACTTTTCATAGCCGTCGAGTAATTCCCGCCCAGGTCTCCACTCAATATGAAAGTATCGCGACGGCGACCAATAGCACCGGAGCAAGGCCTGGAACGCTATCGGGGCGTTGGTGGGTCTTCCCGAACGTCTATTGCCGCCCAACAGCGTCGGGGTGTATCTCGAACCCGAAGACCGCACCGGTCTCTCCAAGCACATGGTTTTGCCCGCACACCGCGATCGATACCCAAATGCGCTCAACTGCCGTTGCGATTCGTTGGCGGAGTGCACAAGCGAGTTCATCCCAAGCTTGGCTGTCGCCAACGTTCTGAGTCGCTTGCCGATGGAGCACAGCCACCTTTGGGTCAGCAAGCGCACACTGCTCGATCTTCTGCCAAGCAGTTTCCGGACTTATTGCTTGGGGAGCATCGCCTAGCTGGTCCAGATAGTAGAACCGACCCATGCGCCCATAGAGATCAAGCGCTTCAATAATAGGTGCAACGACAGGGTCATTGTCGGCCCTAGTGACGAGTTCGCGAAGGTAATGGCTCTTGTCTTCGATCCGTGCTCGCAACTCGTTCATTACCGTCGCGTGCATGGGAACAAGATTGTGCCCCTGCTTTTTCATCTCTGATTTAGACGGCCATTTGTGATCGCGCTCCAGGACGATGAGCCCGAGAGCTAGTTTGTAAAGTTTTTCCATGCCAATCGACAGCATGGTCAGGATCGGTTCGCGAGTTGTCTCGATGAAAGATGCCGTCCGGATTACACGGAGGCTATAACCGAGCAGGTTCCGCGTCGAGACCATCTCCGCAAACAAAGCGAGTCCCTGCTGCCGGTCTAAGTCCACTATTGCCACGCTATCAGGCTACCGATATGGGCGCGCACCATCTTGCGCAAGCGACCATTTGGGCGCCCTTGCGGTCAAAACCGGAAGGTCCCTTCGTCGATGCCGGTCAGTTCCCACGACCTGGTGACCACTAGGTCCCCATCATCGGCGACCTCGACCAAACCGGGAATCCACGCATAAAATTGTTCACCTTCGGGCGCCTCGATCAGGAATGTTTTAGCTTCAGGTCCCGAATCGGAAGCGAGTCCGGTTTCGGTCGCGGTCATAGCAGGATGACGCATGGCAAATTTGGGTAGGGGGACTTCTGTACCTCCGACGTTCAGTGTTCCGGCGGCTACGATCAGTAACTGCGGAGGTTTGCTATGTGAAGCTGTGACCACTATCGAGTGCCGCATTGCGTGGACGATCTGTCCCTCCATCAGCAAGCGAGCGCGACGCAATTGGACGCGGTCGCGGTCGTTAAAGACACCATTGCAGGGTTGGAGTTCTTTCCCAGTGAGATTCTCAATCGTGGCAATATCTTCTACTGTCTCCGCAAAGACCTCCAGTTCTCGCTGTTCTTCTACGGAGAAGGTCGGTAGTCCAAGCGATAGCAGTTCACTTCCGCCGGCCTCGAAAATCATCGCAGACGCGTGGTGGAAGTCAAGCAAGAGTCGTGTCGATGCAAGCTTCAGTTGGTTGGTGGAATCGAAGACGTCCCACCCTCGGAAATGGACGTCAATAATCCGCTCGCCCTTAATCTCGAAGCTGAACTTGAACAGGACGCTTCCCGCGACCAGCACATCCCATTCAGCGGAAGTCGCGTCCCGCTTGCGTCGCGCAACTACTGAATCGTAAGCTGCGGTGACATCGCCATGGTCGTCACACAACACAACACGGACTTGGTTGAGCGGGGCCTGCCTGAGTAATTCCGTGGCCGTGAAGGCGTTCCATTCTTCGGTCAGCGTCAGTGAGTTGCGCATATCGGGCATCTCGCTACCCAAAGGCGCGGCGAACACCCGTGCTTCCTGAACCAGTTCGGAAACGCCGACGACCACGTCCTCTTCCCACGCAGAGTCTTCCACGGCGAGTAAGCGTCCGTCTCTCAGGGACTCGACTAGCTGCAACGTTTCTACGGTCAGAGCAGCAACTTGTGAGAACACGCGAACAGCCGCCGCATATCTCTCGCTAAGGGGAAAGTCCAATGCTTCTTGCTTCGGTCCTTGGGCGTCGGCGTGGACGAGGTCGGCGTACAGCCATGCAGCGGCGAGTTGCGTGTCAGATACTATGTTGGTCGCCTCGGTTCCGTCGATACGGGCCGACTGGATTGCATACGCCTGAATATGAGTCCCCTGAATCTCGTAGGCATTCCAAGCACGCCGGAGATCCCGCAGGCGAGTACGAAGCGTTTCTTCCACGTTTGCTTCACTGACAAGACTCTCAATTGCGTCGAGGACGTTCTCAAAATAGACAGGCTCGGACTTTACCGTCAGAGGTCTGACTCTCGAAGCCAACGACTCGAAGACCTCCTCGTCCGCGGGGAGGCGCCGCGTAATAGACATGTGGCCGGCCAGGTCGAGAGTTCCGTCGACGCTACCCTTCGCATGCCGCCGCAACTCGTTCTTGTCCCGGACAATCGAGTGCGCGTGCACCCTCCGCGCACGTAAGACGAACCGTCGCAAGGTTTCATGATCGTCTAATCTGGCCATACCCTAGACTACCGCCGCATCACCCTGGCCGATGCCACGCGACACCTGGACGCTGAGTGGCACGACCATGACGGTAACCGCCGACATCTCCCACCGCGCTACGGCTGTTGGCCGACTGCGCCACCATGTATGAGCGCACTGACGACTAGGGGAGTCGGCTGGCCAACCAAGCCCTCTACCAACGCGTCCTCATCATCGAAGACGAAAAAGCGGCGATCCAGCTCTACGAGCCGTTCGCCGCCCTCGCACCCAACGATGTCAGGTGTTCCAATACATCCAACCTGGTGGAGCTAACGGGACTCGAACCCGTAACCCCCTGCTTGCAAAGCAGGTGCGCTACCAATTGCGCCATAGCCCCCGGTATGTCAGCGGGTCTGTTCCTCGGCGTCCTGCCAAAGATCGTCCCTCAACTGTTTTTCTTCAACTTTCCGCCAGGCGAAGAGGCCGACGGCGGCGGAGGCGACGAGCATGAGAAGTGCGCGTAGATACTTCACGGTGCCTCCGTTCGTTGAGTGGGCCTAGCTGGACTTGAACCAGCGACCTCTGTCTTATCAGGACAGCGCTCTAACCGACTGAGCTATAGGCCCTCCTGGAGCAACGTACGTAACTCCAACGAGGAAACACTCTAACCCAGTTCAGGCCCCTCACACAAACGCTTAGTGGCACGTGTAGGGCACGCCACACGACGCGATCTCCGGGGCGCCGACGGTCAGGCGCGTTTCTGTTCAGGATCAGCGTTCGCGCGGATCACTCGGAGGCTCGTCACGATGCTCTCGACCTCCGTTTCAGGGAAGAGAGTATCGACGGGTTGGAAGTCGTCCGTGTAGGGAGATTCAAAGATTCGGCTCGGCTCCATGATGCCGTTCACGGTGAGTTCGGAGACGATCATGTCGATGAAGCGGATCTGCTCGACGGTGTGCGTGGACTCGTCGAGGAACTGTGCGAAGGCTTCAACCGCCGCGGCACGATCGAGTCCCGAAAGGGAGCGGAGGAACAGGCCGAGGCTTCCGCTTTCGTGAACGGCCCTGTCGATGTGGGTTCGTTCCGCCCCGAGCTGTTGGAGCATTTTCTCGAACTCACCAAGGTCGGTATCGGTGAGTTGCTTGTTGCGGCGAAGCTTCTGGATCGCGAGGTGGTCGCTGTGTTCGCGCAGGTAGGCCCTGGTTTTGTCGCGGAATCTATCCCAGTTCATGCCGGGCGTTGTGCCGGGAAGATCGATGTCGACGGCATCGGTGAGGGTGTCTTCAAAGTCGGTGTACACCGGGTTGCGGCCACCGTCGGACACCACAAACCCCGCAAGATCGCGCAGGCGCACGCGAGCGAGTTCGAGCATTGGGAGGGTGACGTCCAGCCACCAGTCGTCTCCGGCGACGTCCTCGAGCAGATCGGCGCGGGCGACGACGAGGGGGATGCTGGTACGGCCAAGCAGGTCCGTCGCAATGGCCTGCACGGTTTCGCGAATGCGGTCAACGCCAGCGGTGTCACCGTCCAGAAGGGCCACTTGGGCACGCAGGATCAGCAGGTCAAAGCGTTTGGCGGGTTCGGGTCCGACGTTTGCTTTGCTCGGCAGGCCGCCAAGTGTGAGCACGTCGTGGGCGTCTTCGCCACTGAGGTCGTTCCACGCATTGCCGTCGCTAAATTTTTCCACGAGACGCCGATGTGGGCGCACGAGCACGTTGTCGAGAGTCATCCCGGTGACGAACTCGTGGAGGAGCTGGGCGGTGTCGCGGCGAAGATCGGGGTCGCCGTTCGACATGTCAATGCCGCGCAAGAGCGCCACGCGGTGCTCGAAAATGCGCTGGGTGAGCGACTTTTGGATAGAGCCTTCGACGGTAGGGAGGTTCTGGCTGAAGAATTCGAGGTTGCCGCAGAAGTCGAAGACGTAGAAGTCTTTCTTGTCTTCACCTTCGCCGTAGAGGCCGGGGCACAGGCGGGTGCCGCGGCCGATCATCTGCCAGAATTTTGTTTTCGAGCGCACGGGTTTGAAGAACACGAGGTTCGCCACTTCGGGAACGTCGATGCCGGTGTCGAGCATGTCCACGCTGATCGCGATATGCGGAGCGGAATCCGCGTTCTCGAAACTTTCGATGAGCGAGCTCGCGTAGGAAACGCCGTGCGTGATGACGCGCGCGAACTCCCCCGCGAGATGCGGCCAGCCAGCATCGAACCGCTGGGCAATGAACTCGGCGTGGCGCTGGTTCTTCGCGAAGATGATGGTTTTAGCGAGGCGGTCGCCTCCGGCAACCTTGTGTCCGGATTCCATGAGGAGCGCGAGAACCTTATCAACCGTGTCTTCGTTGAAGAGGAACCGGTTGATTTCATCGGCCTCGATGCTGTCAGGCGGCCCGTCTTCGCCCCAGTCCATCATGTCCCAGTCGTCTTTTTCGCTTTCACTGAGATCGCTATAGCGGATGCCGCGGCGCAAGAACGTCGTCCCCACGGACACGCCCTTCGGCGGCACGAGGTACCCGTCGGTGATGCCCTGGTCGAGGGAGTAGGCGTCGGTGGGAACACCGTCTTCGAGCTGGAACAGCCGGTAGGTGTTGTGGTCGACTTCGTCTTTCGGGGTCGCGGTAAGGCCAAGCAGAAGCGAATCGAAATATTCGAAGATGTAGCCGTATTTCGCATACACGCTGCGGTGGGCCTCGTCGATGATCACGAGGTCGAAGTGCCCAGGGCCAAAGAGTCGCTGCTCACCGTCGACTTTTTGAATCAGCCCGAGCATCGTCTGGTACGTGCAGAAAGACACTCGGCCCGACTTATCGGGGTCCTTCAGGAGGTTGACGGGCCCCGATTCAGGGTAGTGCGCAAGAAACGCCTTGTGCGCCTGGTCCACGAGAGCCGTTCGGTCGGCGAGGAACAGCACGTTTTTCACCCATCCAGCGTTCATGAGCTGTTTGACGAGGGCCACGGACGTACGGGTCTTGCCCGTGCCGGTCGCCATGACGAGCAGGGCGTGGCGCTGCTTGCTGTCGAACGCGTTGCCTATGGCGCTAATGGCACGCACTTGGTAGTAGCGGCCCGCGATCTCGGGATCCACGGGTTCAGTGGCAAGCGGGCGGCGGGTCAAGCGGCGCTGGATGAGAAGCTCAAGCTGTTCGGCGGTCGCGAACCCCTGCACGGCACGCGGCGGGTAGCCCGAGGCATCGTCCCAGATCTCGTGCGTGTAGCCGTTGGTGTAGTAGATGATGGGCCTTCGCCCGAATTCTCGTTCGAGGGCGTCGGCATATAGGCGGGCCTGTTCTTGGCCTTCGAGGGGTGAGCGGCGCGTGCGTTTTGCTTCGACGACGGCGAGCGGGAGACCGTCGGACCCCCACAGCACGTAGTCCACGTACCCCTTGCCGGTTGCGCTCGGCATTCCCGTGACGGGGTATTCGCGGTCGCGTTGCTTGTCGAGCGGCCATCCGGCTTCGTTGAGCAGCAGGTCGATGAACTGGTCGCGGGTTTCGTCTTCCCGGTAGTCCTGGGTGTCGCTGCGGGTTTTTTCTGCTTGTGCGGCCCGAACTTCGGCGCGCATCTTCTCGATTTCCGCGTCGAGTTCCGCGATGAGGCTGTCGCGCTCTTCGAGTGCGCGTGCGTGCGCCTCGTCTTGTTCTCTGAACTTTTCGGCGAGCTTCACGACGTCCGCGCGGGACAGCGGCGCGGCCTGCGCAGCGAGCTTCGGGTCGAACTGCCGTCCCATTGGCACGGCATCGGGCGAGGCCGAGTAGCGAAACGCGGCCCACACCATGACGAGGTAGAGCTCCCTCATCACCTGCAAGGCGGCCCCAGCGGGAATCGGCTGCGGGGAGTGCACGGCTTTGTTGCCCACGTTTTTGATGAGCATCAGTTTCGTGGTGATGCCATCTCCCGTGATCCGCTTGAAGCGAGGGTCCGCGATATGCGCCGCCAGGTCGCGTTTGTATGGCTCCGGCAGATCGAGCAAGCGGTACAGGTGCATCACGAGCACTTCGATCGACCTGCGGGCGAGAATGCACGCCGTCGACGGATCGTTCGTCACATACGACTCCGCCTTCGCGCAGCTCTCATGAATCTGCGGCCACTCAGCCCGCAAGAAGTCGAAGTTGCCCATCAGAGTTCTCCTTTGAACGCGCGAGACTGGAGGGAGGCGAAGAGGGCGTCGTCGTGCTCAAGGATCTCCTTGACGTTAACGCTCATGTTGTCTATAGCTCTAACACGACGAGTGAATTCTTTTTGATATTCGATTGGGGGCAAAGGAACCATAAGCTCAGATCCATATTGCTTGGCATTGATGTTCGGTTGCGCCACAACATTCTGCCGGGCAGCAACCCACGCTTTATACCTTGACGTGCGTGTGAACGAATAGAGAAACGCTGGGTCGACTAATTTAGTATTCGGGACGAAGCGAATCAAATAGCCGGCGAAGACGCACGGGCCGTCCGAGTTTCGATAAAGGAATGTTTTGCCAACTGTTGCGCCAGATCTTGCAAAAAGAATATCGCCGTCGTTCAATAGGTAACGATTCCATTCCGAAGACGCGCCTGCCGGTCCACGAACTTCGCTTGAAAGATTTCCGTCTTCTTGAATGTCAGTAATTCTGACATATCGAGGAAGATCATCACTGATTTCAGTACTGGCAACGGTAGAACCGTACTCTCCACGGCGAAGACATACATCGTTCAGAGGCGCGGTGGCATACCCCTTTCCGGAGAACATAGAGTCAAATAATGAGACCTTGAGCTCACCGAGTTGAGCGAGGATCTGGCGACGCTTGGTACGGATGGCGTCGGCTTTGTCCAGGATCGCCGCGATCCGCCGCTGCTCGCTCAGTGGCGGCAAAAAAACGGGAAGTTCCAAAAAGACCGAAGCAGGAAGTGACCTTCGACGTGCCGTACTACCCTGCAGTTTTGCCTTATAATATGTCAAAGCTTTAGGGGATCGGAGGAACTTAATTAAATATCGAGAGTCAACGAGGTCGCTACTCGTGAGATTCCATACGCCATATGCAGGACTTACTATGGCTTGATTGTACAAGTCTTGTACATCTAAAACGCCCTCATCGATCGGAAATCCGACGACGAGCTGTCCTCGCTGCACCACCTTGTAATCTTGAGTTGAAGCACTCGCAATACGTTTTTTAAAGCGATCGGCCTGCGGGACTAGACCATCGTGCATTGTCATCGAGAGCACTGGAAAATCTTGGTGCCCTGCCCGAATTACTCTCGCCGGTACGATAACTTCTCCCAAAGGTACGGTATTCACGCCAGCATCTCCTCCAGCTCCGCGAGCTCGCGGTCGATCTCGGCGTTGAGCTGTTTGATATCGGCAATGATGTCGGCGGGGTCGCGGTGCTCGACTTCCTCGTACTCGATTTCTTTGTAGCGGTTGAGGGAGAGGTCGTAGCCTTGCTCGACGATCTCGGCTTTGGAAACGCAGAACGACTGCTCGGTGCGGGCACGGTCTTTCTCGCTGCCGTGGCGCTCGGCCCAGCGCTTGCGAACGTCGGGAAGATCGCTCTCGTCGATCGGGTTGCGCTTATCGTCAAGCGAGAAACCGTCGGCCCTCACGTCATAGAACCACACGTCCTCGGTGCCACCCGAATCGGTCTTCGTGAACAAAAGAATCGCGGTGGAAACACCCGCATAGGGGCGGAAAACGCCCGAGGGAAGCTTGATGACGGCATCGAGCTTCTGCTCCTCCACGATCGCTTTGCGCAAGTCCTTATGCGCCTTGCTCGATCCGAAAAGAACACCGTCGGGCACAATCACAGCCGCCCGGCCACCGGGCTCAAGAAGGCGGAGAAAAAGAGCGAGGAACAGCAGCTCCGTCTTTTTCGTCTTCACCATGCGCAGCAGGTCACTCGAGGTCGTGTCGTAGTCAAGAGACCCCGCAAACGGAGGATTCGCAAGAATAAGGGTGTACCGGCTCTCCTCGCCCGCAGCACCCTCCGAAAGCGAATCACGGTACGCAATCTCCGGGTTCTCAACCCCGTGCATGAGCATGTTCATGCTGCCAATACGCAGCATCGTCGAATCAAAATCGAAGCCACTAAACATCGAGGTGTGAAACGCCTTGCGGTGCTTCGCATCGCGGAAAAGTTCCTCGTGATGCTCCCGCAGATACTCCGAGGCCGCCACGAGGAAACCCGCCGTGCCACACGCCGGGTCAACAATCCGATCCCCCGGCTTCGGCGCCATCAGATCGACCATCAACTCGATGATGTGCCGAGGGGTGCGGAACTGGCCATTCGTTCCCGATGTCGCGAGCTTGCTGAGCATGTACTCATACAGGTCACCGTTCGTATCCCGGTTCTCCATAGGCACCTGATCGAGCATGTCCACGACCTTCGTGAGCAGCTGCGCATTCGGAATCGTGAACCGGGCACCCTTCATGTGCTGGGTGAACGTGGAATCCCCACCGGAGAACTGATGCCCGAGGTTCTGCAGGTACGGGAACACCTCCCCGCTCATGCGCGCAAACATCTGATCGGGAGAAAGCTCCCTCAGGTTCTTCCACCGCAAATGCTCCTGACCCGGCAAATAGACAGGATTCTCGATGGGACTACCCGTGAAACGTGCTTTCCGCTCAGCATTGTCCTGAAGATCATCGAGGCGCCGCAAAAACAGCAGGTATGTGATCTGCTCGATCACCTCAAGAGGATTACTGATACCTCCCGACCAAAATGCGTCCCACACCCGGTCAATTCTGCTGCGTAGCTCGCCTTGAATCATGCTCCTATCGTACGTGAGAGTGCTCCGCGCGAACCATTGGAAAAGGGCCAGGCTCCGAAAAGCCTGGCCCTTTCCTCACGACAGGAATTAGTTATCCGTCAGCGTGACCTTCAAGCCGCCAAGCAGCGAGGCCACGATGTTGTACAGGAACGCAAACAACGTGCCGAGCGCGGTAATGAGGATGACGTTGAGGACGGCCACGATCACCGAATACGAGAGCATCTTCGAGAACTCGAGATACTCCATGAACGGCAGCGGCTTGCCGCTGTTGAGGTCGGAGGCAATCTGGTTGACCTGATCCCACAGGCCAATCGAGTTGACGACCTGCCACAGAAGAGCCACCGCGACCACGAGCGCAATACCGAACGCAATCGCCACGAGGAACGACAGCTTCATGACGCTCCACGGATCAAGCTGCGAAAGCGTGAGCTTGACGCGGCGGCTGCCCTGGCGGGGGGCGTCCTGCACCGGCGCGGTGTCGTGGGCGCCCGGCATGGGGCGTGCGGCGGGCTGGTGTGTGGTGCGGTTACGCGGTGCCGGCTGGGCGCCCATCGGCGCACCGTTCGGTTGACCGGGGTGCACGCCACGGTTCTGGCCAGCGGATTTTCCGCCATAGCTCTGCCCGCCCCGTGGGCCTGCGGCATGGTCCGACGCTTGCCCGCCACCCACGTTTGCCTCCGGGGCACCGGGTGCCTGGGCATTCTTCTTGGTGCGAGAGGTCGACTTCGGCGCTTCGCCTTCGCCGCTCTTGATCGCGTCAATGCGGCTCGTGACGCCCTCCGAGAGCGCAGTCGTGCGCGACTCGGCGCTCTGCTCGGGCCCGCCCTGCTTCGCGATCGGCTGGGTCTTATCGTCGCTAGTGGAACTCACGGTGTTCTCCTCGCTCATTCGATCAGTCCGAGACTACGGCATCGCCGGCATCATCACTGCCAGCTTCGTCGGCCTCGTCGTCATCCGGCTCACTTTCCTTGAACACGTTGACGAGGATGATCGAGTCTTTCTGGTCGGGCTTTGCGAAGACAACGCCCATGGTGTCACGGCCCTTGGACGGCACGCCCGCGACGGAGGACCGCACGACCTTGCCCTTCTCCATGAGCACGAATACTTCATCGGTCTCCTCAACGATCGCGGCGCCCACGAGGTGACCACGGTCGTTGGGGAGCTTCGCCACTTTAATACCGAGGCCACCGCGGCCCTGCACGCGATACTCGTCAATCGAGGATCGCTTCGCGAAACCGGAATCGGTCACGGTAAACACGAACGTATCGGGGTGGGCGACATCCATCGCGAGAAGCTCATCATCGCCACGGAACTTCATGCCGGTCACGCCGCCCGTGACACGGCCCATCGGGCGCAAGACGTCGTCGGAAGCGGGGAACCGCACACTCTGGCCGTTCTTCGAGACGAGCAACAGGTGATCGTCACCGTTGACAGCGCGGGCCGCCACAAGCTCATCGGTAACAAGGGAACCGTCGGACCCCTCAAACTCACGCAAGTTGATCGCGATCAGGCCGGCGCTGCGGTTCGAGTCGAACGCGCTCATCGCGGTCTTCTTCACGATGCCGTGCTTCGTGGCGAGCACGAGATATTCGGCCTCGTCATACCCGCCGATCACGAGCACGGAGCGGATCGTCTCATCGGGCTGAAATTCGAGAAGGTTCGCGATGTGCTGACCCTTCGAATCGCGCGGAGCCTCCGGAAGCTCGTAGCCCTTGATGCGATACACGCGGCCGAAGTTCGTGAAGAACAACAGCCACTTGTGGGTCGTCGTCGTGAAGAAGTGGTCGACCACGTCGTTCTCGCGAAGGCTCGCGCCGCGCACACCCTTGCCGCCGCGTTTTTGCGCGCGGTATTCGTCGGTCTTGGTGCGCTTGACCCAGCCGCCGCGCGTGATCGTGACGACCATGTCCTCTTCGGGGATGAGATCCTCAACGGACACATCACCATCGAACGGCACGATCTGGGTGCGACGTTCATCGCCGTACTTCTCGACGATCGCCTCGAGCTCCTCGCTCACGATTTCACGCTGGCGCTGCTCGCTGCCAAGGATCTCTTCGTACTCGAGGATGAGCGCGGCGAGACGATCGTGCTCTTCGGTGATCTTCTGACGCTCGAGGGCAGCCAGTCGGCGAAGCTGAAGCGCGAGGATCGCGTTCGCCTGGATCTCGTCGATGTCCAGGAGCGCGATAAGGGCCGTGCGAGCCTCGTCCACGTCGGGCGAGCGGCGAATGGTCGCGATGACCTCGTCAAGGGCATCGAGCGCCTTCAGGTAGCCACGGTAGATGTGGATCTGCTCTTCCGCCTTGCGCAGGCGGAAGCGGGTGCGGCGCACGATGACGTCGATTTGGTGCTTCGTCCACTCGCGCACGAACGAATCGATCGAGAGCGTGCGCGGCACGTCGTTGACGATCGCGAGCATGTTCGCGGAGAAGTTCTCCTGAAGCTGCGTCTGCTTATACAGGTTGTTGAGCACAACCTTCGCCACAGCATCGCGCTTGAGAGTGAGCACAAGGCGCTGACCGGTCTTACCCGAGGTTTCGTCGGTGATGTCGGCGATGCCCTGGAGGCGGCCGGCCTTGACCAGCTCGGCGATCTTGCGCGCGAGGTTGTCGGGGTTGACCTGGTAGGGAAGCTCGGTCACGACGAGCGCGAGGCGCCCGTTGATCTCCTCGGTCTTCACAACGGCGCGCTGCGTGATCGAGCCACGGCCCGTGCGGTACGCCTCCTCGATCCCCTTACGGCCCGTGATGGTCGCACCGTTCGGGAAGTCGGGGCCCTGGATACGCTCGATGCACGCCTCGAGAAGCTCTTCCTTCGTGGCCTCAGGATTCGTGAGCAGCCACTGAACGGCAGAAGCGACCTCGCGCAGGTTGTGCGGCGGGATGTTCGTGGCCATACCCACGGCGATACCCGCCGAGCCGTTCACGAGAAGGTTCGGGAAACGCGCCGGCAAAATCACGGGCTCGTCGACGGTGTTGTCGTAGTTGCCCGTCATGTCGACGGTGTCTTCGTTGATGTCGCGCACGAGCTCGAGGGCGAGCGGCGACATCTTGCACTCGGTGTACCTCGAGGCTGCGGCACCGTCGTCACCCGCGGAGCCGAAGTTTCCCTGGCCAAGGATGAGCGGATAGCGCATGTTCCACGGCTGCACGAGGCGCACCATCGCGTCATAGATCGCGGAGTCGCCGTGCGGGTGGTAGTTACCCATGACTTCGCCAACGACCTTCGCGCACTTGCTGAAGGAACGCTCGGGGCGGTAGCCACCGTCGTACATGCCGTACACGATGCGGCGATGCACCGGCTTGAGACCGTCGCGCACATCGGGAAGTGCACGCCCCACGATCACGCTCATCGCGTAATCGAGGTAGCTCTTCTGCATCTCCTTGTTCAGATCAACCTGGAAGATCTGATCGCCCTCATCCTCGTCGATCGCGTCGACCGTGGTGGTGAGGCCCTGCGGGATCGCGTGTTCGAGATCCTCGGCGCTCTTCGGGCCCTGGTCCTCGATGTTCTCGTCGCTCATGTCCTTCTCCCCTACTCTTCCTCGCGTGAATGCTCTCTCAATAACCGCTGCTTACCCCTCGGGGCGCCGGTTTAGATATCGAGGAAGCGCACGTCCTTCGCGTTTTCCTGAATGAACCGGCGACGCGCATCGACGTCGTCGCCCATAAGCACGCTGAACACCGCGTCGGCGTCGGCAGCTTCAGCCATCGTCACCTGCTTGAGGGTGCGAAGGTCGCGGTCCATCGTCGTCGTTTGCAGCTCGCGCCAGTCCATCTCGCCGAGACCCTTGTAGCGCTGGATGCCGTTGTCCTTCGGGATGCGCTTACCGGCCGCGCGGCCCTCTTCGAGCTTGCGGTCGCGCTCCGCATCGCTGAACACGTACTCGTGTGGCGCGTTCGTCCACTTGAGGCGGTACAGCGGCGGCATCGCGATGAAGACGTGGCCGAGCTCGATGAGCGGGCGCATGTACCGGAACAGCAGCGTCAGCAGAAGCGTGCAAATGTGCTGGCCGTCGACGTCGGCATCCGCCATCAGGATGATCTTGTGGTAGCGCAACTTCGTGGGATCGAAATCCTCGCCAATGCCCGTGCCGAACGCCGTAATGAGCGAACGCACCTCGGCGTTGTCGAGCGCGCGATCAAGCCGGGCCTTTTCGACATTGAGGATCTTGCCGCGGATCGGGAGGATCGCCTGGGTCTTCGGGTCGCGGCCCGAAACCGCCGAACCGCCTGCCGAGTCACCCTCGACGATAAAGATTTCGCTGATCGCAGGATTGCGGCTCGAGCAGTCGCGAAGCTTGCCGGGCATGCCGCCCGTTTCAAGCGGTGACTTGCGGCGGGTCGCATCGCGCGCCTTGCGGGCTGCCTCGCGGGCCGCGGCCGCCGATTGCGCCTTCGTGACGATCGTCTTCATCTCATTCGGGTGGGCCGAGGCCCAGTCCCCGAGCTTGTCGGTCATCACCTTCGACACGAACGTGCGCGCGATCGTGTTGCCGAGCTTGGTCTTCGTCTGCCCCTCGAACTGAGGCTCGCCGAGCTTCACGGACACAACGGCCGTGAGGCCCTCGCGGATGTCTTCGCCCGTGAGGTTCGCGTCCTTTTCCTTCATGAGGTTGTTGGCGCGCGCGTAGCGGTTGATCACGCCCGTGAGGGCACTGCGGAAGCCCTCTTCGTGCGTGCCACCCTCGTGCGTGTTAATCGTGTTCGCGTACGTGTGCACCGACTCCGAATACGCCGTGGTCCACTGCATCGCGATCTCCACCGAGATCATGTGGTCGGTGTCTTCGCTCTCGAAGCTGATGATCTCCGGGTGAATAACCTCGGCGCGCTTTTGCTTGTTGATGTACTTGACGAAGTCCTCAAGGCCCTGCTCGTACAGGAACGTCACGGACTTGGTCTTGGGCTTCTCCGCGGTATCGGCGCCGGCCTCGGTGGGGCGCGCCGCATCGTTGATGCCGTCGTTTTCGTCAACGTCCTGGTCGAGGTTGTCGAGATCCGGGAGGTCGTCGTCAACGGGATCCTCGACCGGGCGGTGATCCGTGAGGGTGATCTTGAGGCCCTTGTTGAGGAAGGCCATCTGCTGGAAACGCTTGCGGAGCGTCTCGAACTCGTACTCGGTGGTCTCGAAAATGTCACCGTCGGCCCAGAACGTCACGCTCGTGCCGGTCTCTGTGGTTTCCTCACCCTTTTCGAGCGGGGCGTTCGGCACTCCGTGCGTGTACTGCTGACGCCACACGTAACCGTCACGCTTAATTTCGACCTCGAGGCACTTCGAGAGCGCGTTCACGACGGACGAGCCCACGCCGTGCAGACCGCCCGAGACCGCGTAGCCGCCGCCGCCGAACTTGCCGCCCGCGTGGAGCACCGTCAGCACGAGCTCAACGGCGGGCTTCTTCTCGGTGGGGTGCATCGCCACGGGAATACCGCGACCATCGTCGATGACGCGCACGCCGCCATCCTCGAGGACGTCCACGGTGATCTCACTCGCGTAGCCCGCGAGCGCCTCATCAACCGAGTTGTCGACGATTTCGTACACGAGGTGGTGCAAGCCGCGCTCGCCAGTCGAACCGATGTACATGCCTGGGCGTTTACGAACCGCCTCGAGGCCTTCGAGGACGGTGATGTCCGAGGCGTCGTAATGCGGTGCGTTTTCCTGGGCTTCGCTCACGAAGGAATCTCCTTGATGGTCAACGCCGGGTCGGTTGAGCCCGGGTGTGAGGATCGAGGGCCCGTAAACCACGATGACCCCTGTGTAGGGGACCGGGCCCACCGTGGGGGCCCGTGGCCTCTCAGGGCCGTTTGCGGGCCGCTGAGCGAGTCTCGACCACTCTCAACCCTCAAATTTTACCGCACAGCGCCGGTGAAAATGCGTTCATGCGCACAGATCGAGGTGGCGTGTGTCGGGCGGCACAACCCTCCCCCCCTTGAATTGCATAGGGGTTGTGGGGGTTTGGGCGAGCGGAGCCCTCGGATTGCATAGGGCTAACGGGGGTTTGAACCACCGGAGACCTCAGATTGCATAGGACTAACGGGGTTTGAACCACCCGGCGGAGCGGAGCGGAGCGGGCCAGAGCGGGACGGGCCAAAATTACCCCCACAACTCCTATGCAATCCAAAGGAGCGGAGCGGGCCGAGGCGGACCGGGCCAGACCGAAATAACCCCCACAACCCCTATGCAATTCGAAGAAAAAAGGTGGGGTGCGAAGTCCGACGCTTGCCGGCCTCCAGCACCCCACCATTTCTCGGCCCGTTTCCGAGCCACATCAGGGCCTTACACCATCACAGCCCTGTTCTCCATTCGCCGCTCCCTACTTGCCGCCTCTCCGGCGGGCAACCACCACGGTCACCACGCCACTGAGCACGATGAGAGCCGCAATACCCGCGGTAGCCGCGATCTCCGCACCCGTGCGTGGCAGATGCGAGCCACGGTGCGAACCGCGACGCGAGGAGGCATCCTGCGAAGGAATCCTCGACGGACGTTCGGCCGAGGAACCGTCGGACTTACCCGGGGCCTGAGAACCCTCGCTGCCACCTTTCACGGGCGGCTTACCGGGGTTCCTCCCGCCATCGGTATCCGGGTTCGCGGGGCGCTCGGGAGCATCATCGCCCGGGTTCGCCGGGTTCGCCGGGTTCTCCGGAGTGCTGGGCTCGGGCGCCTTCTGCTTCTCGGTAATGGTCACCGTCACGACTCGCACAACCGAGCGACCGTCGGCATCCGTCGCGACGAGCGTGATCTTCTGCTCGCCGGGCACGAGAACCGTGCCGGGGGCGAGCGCGAGAGTCGTGTCGCCGTCCTTGAACGCCGAGCCGTCGTCGGTCACCGTGAAGTGGCTGAGCACCATCTTCGCGGCGGCTGCCTGGTCCGCGAGCGCACCGTGCTCGACCTCGAAGGCCACCGTGTCGGGTCCTTCGATCACGGCATCGTCGTCGACGATAAACGTCGTGGTGTGCGTCGTGACGTTGCCGGCAAGATCCGTCGCCTTCACGCTTGCCGTGTAGAAACCAGCCGGAAGATCGGCCGTCGCGATCTTCGTGCCGAGCCGGGTTTGCGCGGTGCTGGTCTCGGTGCCATCCACGACGATCGTCGGCTCAGGCGCGCTCCTGTCGCCCGCATCGGAAGCCGCCTCTTCAGCACTCACGCTGTTCGGGGCAACCTCGCCAGCATTATCGCCGTCGGTCGTCTCGGGCGGCGCGAGCACGCCGTCGATCGTTGCGGCTTTGCTCGTCAGCTCGGTGTCCTCGTTGTAGATCTCCTTACCGTTGAGGCTCACCGCGACGTTGGCGAGGTTTGGATCCTCGCCCCACGCCTCGAGCTCGCGCTGGTCGCGGATCACCTCCATGTCCGTGACGGTGCCGACGCCAACGGTGGGAGCCTCTTTATCGACAACAACGGGAATGACCGCAACGAGCTCATTGCCCATCGAGTCGTTCGAGTACACAAGGAGCTTGTCGCCGTCGCGGACAGTCACGAGGTGCTCGAACTCCTGGCGATTAACCTCTTCACCGGGATGGTTGTACCGCACGAAGTCGGTCAGGTACTCGTTGTTGATCGCGAGGTAGTGACCCCAACCGTCATCGCTGATCGATCCCTTAAAGGTCACGTCGTCGGTGTTCGTGTACAGGGTGCCACCCACGAGGCCCGGCTCCGTGAAGTGGAGGCTCGGCGGCTTGATATCCACCCACAGGCGGAACGAGCCACTGAACTGCTCCTCACCCTTGTCGTCCTTCACGATCTGGTGGAAATCGATGATTCCCACGTCGATCGGGAGGTCAACGCTGAACGTGTCGCCCTCGATCGTGGCGGCGATCGGTTCGTTCCTCGTGATCGTGCCGTCCTTCGCACGCGAGGTGGGAATGAACTCGATCGAGCTCACGGGATCCTGGATCTTGCCGGTGAGGTGGAGAGTCTTTCCATCCTCACTCACACCCTTGCTCTTCGAGCTGATATCGCACCAGTTCTCTTCCGCATCGCACGTCTCGATGTCGTAGGTCGGGCGAGCAAAGCCGTTGTCTTCGGGCTTCTCCTCGGAGGCGGGCGCCTCGCGGCCCTCGATTTCGACATCGAGGGTGCCCTCAGTGGCGCCATCGCTCGCCACCACGGTCACGACTGGAACGCTCGGATCGACCTTCCCGGTGTACGTGAAGGTGCCATCCGGCTTGACCTCGACAGGTTCGTTGAAGATCCACGCCTTCAGCTCAGCGTTCTCGCGCTCATCGATGACCATGCCGGAAAGCGTGAAACTACCATCCTCGGCCACAACGAGCTTGCCATTGTCGTTGAGCGCGCTCTTGTCGATCGTGATGGTGGGCGCTTGCGCGTCCTGCTCGACCGTGATCGTGCGCCGTGCGACCTCCTTGCCGGAAGCGTCGTAGGCGATGACCTCGAGCGTGTACGGATTCGGGCCCTTGTAGGCCTTATCGACGTACTCGAACGTGCCATCAGTAATCTTCGCTTCCTCACCGTTCACGGTGACGCGGGAAACCTCGCCCTGGACAACGCCTGATACTTCGAGGCCGCCGTCGGAATCCTTACCCACGTACGCGCTCTCCCCCTCGGGGATGCTGTACCCGTTCACGTTGACGAACAAAGGTGCGTCGCTGAACGTCACGATAATGGAGACCTCGTTGAAGCCGCGATCGACGGCACCCACCGTGACATACGGGGTTGCCGAATCGAATGTGGCAACGAAGCTGCCGTCGGCCTGCTTCTCTACCGTGACCTGCTCCCCGCTCGCATCGAGCACGATCGGATCGTCAAGAATGCCCGTGCCGCCCTGATTATCGACGGCCGTGAAATGCACGCGGCCAGGCTCCCTGTCGAGAATGTCGATCGTGGGTGCCGCGGTGTCCACCGTGAACGGCAGGTCCGTGATCTGCGGCTCGTAGCCCTCGGCGATGCGTGCCTTGAGGCGGAACGTATAGGAGCCATCGGCAAGTGGCGTTTGCTCACCCGTCGACTTATCCCACAACGTGCCGTCGAACGAACGGCCCATGAACGTGAGGTCGCCGTCGAACGCGGTCGGCACCTTCGAGCCGATCATGCGTCGAAGCATCTCATCCTTGCCGAGGCTCGCGATGACCGTGTCGTTCGCGTCGAGAATTTCATATTCGACCTCATCCGCGTTACGCATGAGCAGCATTCCCGGGGTCACCGTGTCGAGAACGCCATCGCCGTTCGGCGAGAGCGCGAGCGGCTTGTCATCAGGGTTGTTGAATTGGGTCGTGGCCTCACCGAGGGAGCCCACGAGGTTCGTGTTGTCGGCGGGGCCATCGTCGATCCACGGCTTGCCCGGCTCCTGGATGATGTTCTCCTCATTCCAGTCGCCAACAAAACCGAGGTAGGGAACGGCAATGTCAAGCGCGCCGTTCTCACCCTTGAACTGGGCCCAGCCCTCGATGAAGTGATTACCCGCAGCGGTGTGCGGAGTGAGGGTGAACTGCACCGTGGCGGTTCCGCCCGCGGGCACGGTCACGTTCGAGGCCGACGCCGCCAGGCTCTCATTCGAGATCGTGGCAAGAGTGGGCTTTCCAGCCTCATTCGTTTCCCCGAGCACCTTTTGCGCGGGGATGCTGAACGTGCAGTCTTGATCGCCGCGGTTCGTGAGCGTGACCGTGAAGGTCGTCGGCTCGTTGATCTGCTTGAGTGCGACGGCTGCCTCGCCGTCGACGGTAGCGGTGACGTCGGTTGCGAGCGCGCGATCGACCTCCGCGAGACCCGCACCGATCTGGCGCGGGAGGTACGGGGTGCCGTCCTCGTTTTCGAGGATCTTCGCGGTGTTCATGAGTGAGGTTTCGATGAGCTCGACGCGTTCCTTACCCGTGATGTCCGGGAAGCGCTCCGCGAACTTCTGCGTGAGAAGCGCGCTGAGGCCCGCGACATTCGGGGTCGCCATCGATGTGCCGCTCATGTTCTCGTACTCGTTTTCGCCGACGGTCGAGTACACGTTGCCGCCGATACCCGCGAGCTGCGGCTTAAACGACAGATCGTTCGGGGTTCCCCACGACGTGAACGAACTCGGCTCGAGGCCGTCGGGAGCCGGATCCTGCTTAATCTGGTCCGTGAACGTCACGGTCGCGTTCGGGTCTGCTTTAAGGGCGTCGATCAGCTGGTGGCCCTGCTCGTTCGTGAGGGCCGCACCGAAGGTCTTGAACTTGTCGATGCCCGCCATGCCGCGGTAGCCCTCTTCGCCATCGCTGTTGAACACCATGACGCCTTCCGCGCCGTGGTCAAGGGCGTACTGGAACTTTTCCGCGAACGAAATCTCGCCGCGGGAAATGAGCGCGTACTTGCCTTTGAGGTCGATGCCGTCCTTGTAGTCCTCCGGGCGGCCGAGACCCACGTACTGATACGGGTGAGGCTTGGCGTCGGGCTCACCCACACCCTCGAGGTAGCCGATATCGGTACGCTCGCCGTTCGCCTCGAAATAGGCAAGCGGAACACTCAGCGTCGAGTTATTCACCGAGGCGATCGAGAACGCGGAATCGTTCGTCGAGGGGCTGCCCGCCGTACCGTCATCGAGGCGACCAAGCACGTCGTCCGGCCCACCTTCGAGCGAGAAGTTCTGTCCCTCATTACCGGCGGCCACGAGCGTGATCACACCCTCTTCGCGGGCCTTCTTCATCGCCTCATAGGCGCCGTCGGAAAGATCCGGGACACCGTTCGGGCTGCCGAGGGACATGTTGATGACATCGGCCTTGAGCTTCACCGAGTCTTCGATCGCAGCGATGATGTCGCCATCATTCGCCCCCGAGGACTTCTTCGGGTCGTTCGAAAAGACCTTCATCGCCAGCAACTGCGCGTTCGGAGCCGCGCCGTCGATGCGGCCCGTCGAGGCAAAGCCAGGGGTGTCCCCCTCGGAGCCATTCGCCGCGGTAATACCCGCGACGTGCTGGCCGTGCTGCGAATCGGTGAGGTCCATGACCTCGAAGTTGTCGTCCGCGTAGTTGTAGCCCGTCGGCACCTTCTCATTGAACTTGCCGGCCGCTTCGGGGTTGATGCTCTTGATTTTTGCGTTCTTAAAGACGCCGTCGTCAAGGCGCATATCCGGGTGCTTGGCGTACACGCCCGAGTCGATGATCGAGATCACCGTGCCCTCACCGTCAACGCCGAAGTCCTTGTACGCCTGGGCAACACCCTGGAGCTCACGCGCCGAGTATTCGCTCTGGTAGTACACGCGCTCGCGGCGCACCGAGGCGACCTGCTTCTCGGTCGCGAGGTTTTGGATCTTGCCTTCGGGCATTTCGGCGCTGAAGCCATTGACGAGATACCCGAACTGTCGATCCACCTTCAGGTCGTACTTCGCCTTCCACGACTCAAGCAACTTTGCCTGACTCGAAAGGCGGATCTTCTCGCCGGATTCGCTCGGGGCCGACGGCTGCTCCTTCAGCATGACGACGACGCGCACACGTTCGTTAGACACGGGGCGGGTGCCCCGCTTCTCACGCTGTTTCTGAATCGCCGCGCGCTGAATCTGCGAGATCGCCGGCGCTGATTCGTGGTCATCGGTAGGTGCAGCGAGCGCTGCCGGGACGGCAAAACCCGCGGCGACAGCACTCACCGACAACGCGGCAAGCACCTTGCGCATAAAGCCTGGGGACACGCTGTTCTCCTTTGAATAAAACTGCGAGGAATCAAACCGAGAACACCGGGATCTGCAACGCGCCGGGCCGGGGCCAAGGGAAGAACGAGAAGCGGCTCTGTGACTCAGTTATCACAGAAGCCTAGACACATTGCGGGACTTAAGTGACCGGTTGCTCAAAAAATGACACGGAAAAAACGAAAGACCTGGTCATCCGTCGGAACTTTCCGGCCCTGCCAAGGCGACTCCGTGCCGGCCCCGCCGTTCACCCACCCGTAACTTTCTGCGCTTAAATTCCGAAAAGCCCGTTATTGTCCCCCACCCTCACCAGGAGATCCCATGCGCAAAGCAACGGCAGCTGCGCTCACAGGCCTACTCTTTTTGACCGCGGGTGCCCCCGCGTTCGCGGCCGACGGCGACCGAACCGACATCGACGACATCACGATTCTTGCGACGACCGACACTCACGGCACGGCGCTGAACTACAACTACTTCACGGGCAAGCCTTTCGGCACGCCTGAGGAACCGAAGAACCTTCGCGGCATGGACCACCTCGCAACCGCGATCACGGAGATCCGCAAGGACAAGGGCGAGAGCGCTGTTGCTCTCCTCGACAACGGCGACGCGAACCAGGGGTCCTCCCTCGAGACGGTCTACAAGCGCGACCACGCCAAGGGTGACGTTGACCCGATCGCGACGATCTACAACTACCTCGAGTACGACGCCGGCGTTGTGGGCAACCACGAGTTCAACTACGGCCTCGACGAACTCCAGGACTACAAGGGCGCTCTCGACTTCCCGCTCCTCGGCGCTAACGTCACCGATAAAAAGACCGGCAAGCCCTACCTCGAGCCCTACACCTTCGTGAACAAGAAGACTGCCGATGGCCACGACGTGAAGATCGCCGTGATCGGCGTCGTCACGCCCGGCATCCCCGGCTGGGACGGCAAGAAGGTTGAGTCCCTGAACTTCGGCGACCAAGTCGAGGCCGTCCAGAAGTACGTTCCCGAGGTCAAGGAGAAGGGCGCGGATGTCGTCGTCGTTCTCGCCCACACCGGCCTCGACCCGGAGGGTTACGAGTGGAAGGCCGCTGACCTTCAGGAGAATGCCGCGCGCTCGATCGCCGAGAACACGACCGGCGTTGACGTGGTGATCGGTGGCCACTCGCACCAGACCGATCAGGTGCAGAACTACTACAAGAACCCAGAGGGCCACGAGGTTCTCTTCACGCAGCCTGGCTACCACGGGCGTTTCCTTTCGAACGTGACGATCCCACTGAGCCTCGATAAGGAAGGCAAGGTCGTAGTCGACTGGAACGAGCAGGAGAAGCCGAGCGCCGAAGCCGTCAAGGCCGCGGATTACGCGGCCGATCCGGAGATTGAGAAGCTCATTTCCGATTGGCACGAGAAGACCAAGAAATGGGTCGAGACGGTCGTCGCCAAGGCCACTGAGGACATGCCCGCCGCCACTTCGGCCTGGGAAGACACCGCGATCCTCGACTTCATCAACTACGTGCAGACCGAAGAGATCAAGCGCGCGATGAAGGGCACAAAGAACGAAGGCCTGCCGATCGTTGCTGAAGCCTCGCCGTTCTCACGCGAGGCCGTGTTCAAGAAGGGCGATGTCACGATCGCCGATATGGCTTCGCTCTACATCTACGACAACACCCTCTTGGGCGTGAAGATGAATGGCACTCAGCTCAAGGAATATCTCGAGCACTCGGCTCGCTACTACAAGCAGCAGGAGGAGGGCGCGAAGATCGACGATTGGTCGACCGTCACGAACGCCCAGTACGACGGCATGACCCGCGGCATTCCCGACTACTCCTACGACGTTCTCTCGGGCGTGAGCTACCACATCAACATCTCCAAGCCCGTTGGGAAGCGCATCGAGAACCTCACGTGGCCCGACGGTACCCCCGTGAAGGATAACGACGAGTTCATCCTCGCGCTCAACAACTATCGCCAATCGGGCGGCTCTGGTTATCCGGCCGTCAAGGAGGCCGAGGTTGTCTACGACGAGCAGATGGCGATCCGCGATCTCATGATCGACTGGGCGACCAAGAACAAGACGATCGACCCGGCGAACTTCTTCGTGAAGAACTGGACCGTGGGCACGTCGGCCGCGCCCGCGGTTGATCTTCCCATCGACGACGGTGCCGAGGAGCCCTCGGATCAGGGCGGCGATCCGGCTGAGGGTCCGTCGGAAGACTCCACCGACGGTGGCGACAGTGGCGACGCCGATGGCGGTGACACGACACCAGGTGACGGCAACGGTGGCACGGCCGAGCCTTCGACTCCGGGTAAGGCTGCTCCCGGTAAGCCTGCTGCGGGTCGCGGCTCGGGCCACCTCCCGCGCACTGGTGCGGAAAGCCTCGCCGTTGCAGGCCTTGCCTTCGCGCTGCTCACGGCGGGTGGCGCGATGATCGCTCGCAGGCGTCGGGCCTGATCCCATAGGTGCCCTGTAAAAGGAGGGC
>OKEG01000133.1_pt1 | contig 33301 bp, 50 predicted proteins | sample 1614111 | NCBI WGS metagenome assembly OKEG01 (sample SAMN04436907, study PRJEB24849) | human gut metagenome | biome: human gut; feature: NICU; material: stool | host: Homo sapiens | place: USA: Saint Louis, MO | collected 2012-04-09 | reverse complement strand
TGAGTGCATCTTGCATAGCATTAGGTAAACCCTTAAGTATTTCATCAAACGCTTGTGCTTTCTTATACACGTCCTCAATCTCTTTTAGTAATCCCTCTGTGTCATTGCCGTTATACGCACTAGCACTTATAACGGACTGTTCTATTTGTTCACGGTTATTCATTAGTGTCATCCTCCATTTGTCCTAAAAATTCGTAGAACTCATTTGTTCCGTCTAATTTGTCCATTCGGTACAATATAGCACTTGCGTTGATTTTAGCTCCCATGTTTATAGCTACTGCCTTGTTCGCTCTACTCTCAATCTGTAGTTCGTTAAGTCTAAAACGGTAAAATTCGTATCTTCCAAGCAATTCATTTTTGACTGTGCGCCACATGTTCTCCAGCTCTTCGTTACGCTCTCTTAACTTAGCTATATCCACGATAAGCTCATCACGTTGCTTCTTGCACGCATCACGTTGTTTTCTCATCTTCTTCAACCTAGCTTCCATTACACCTAGTTGGAACCCTGTTTCATAGTTCACTTTCATAACCTCCTCTAAAATAAAGTTAGTTCCTTCTGTTCTTCGTATTCCAAACCATGTTGCTTTATATATATTTCGAGCTCTTCAGCAGTATCAAATGTCTTTTTAACACTTTGCCAACCTGGCACGATATGCCCATGAAAGTAATAAGTGCCGTTTACTACATGGATATGTGCCACTCGTTCGTTATCTTGATACAGATATCTCTTAGATCCAAAGAATTGATTTAGGTATTCTTTGCGTGCGTTATCTGTCATGATCTACTTCTTAACTTTCACGAATATGTCGTTTTCCATCAGGTAGCACGCATAACGTCCTCTTGGATGCACTTGTGGCACATTAAACAAATGTGGCTTCTTTCTTCTTAGCTCAGCCTCTTTACGTCGTTGCCTAGCCATTTCACGTTCTTTGCTCTCTCGCTCCATGATTTTGGATAACACAATTTCTTTATACTCAGCTAAGCGCATACCATAAGGTGCATGTAAGGCTTCTAACAACGCCCAGCCACCTCGTACTCTTTTTGCAACCATTCCTGGAGTTAAACCATTCTTTTTTATCAATTCATTTTCATGTTCGGTAAATTTATATGGTTTACCGTTAATCTTTACGATACTCATTTATTCCACCTCTGTATTTATCCTGTGTTAAAATTTTTAAAGCTCATGTTTTTTTCTCCGGATGTTATTTATCCTAAAAAGTATTAGTGTGTCTTTTTGGTCGTTTTTCGCCCTATATTCACGAGCACTAATGACCAAAAGCTCTTTTTGCTCTCTCAGATAATTCTTGTCGTCGCTCTTCAGACATTAATTTTCTAAAACCTATTGCGCTTTTAGGTAGTTTCGCCCTAACCAATACCGCAGTCCCAGATTCTAATCGTTCCAATACCTCTACATCATCGCCGTACAACTTTGTCATTCTAGTAATATGTGTCGGTACCGATGAGTAAGCAATCCATTCTTGATTTTCGTAATCATAGTTCAATGTCGTTTCTCGGTCTTCTCTTGAATAACCGTCGCTTACAGTTTTTGTTTCTTTGGTAATTCTTGCCATTTATTCCACCTCTATATTTACGTTTCTAATTTTTAAATTGTCATATTCTAGTATTTCGTTAGGATTGTTATATAAGTAATCTGCCAGCGCATCTTTTTCGTTATCCACATCACCAAAATGCTTATATTCAACTTCTGTAGGTATTCTTATATCAATCGTTGCGTTTATATATGCTTGTTGTTGCATTAGATCACTTCATTTCTCTTTTGCGTTCTCGTCTTGCTTTAATTAATTCCTCGTAAGTAATCCATGTTTTGCCTGTGTACTTAGGTGCTTTACATATCCACGTTAAATTCACATCTCTATACTGATATCTGAATATCTTCGCTTTGATGTTGGCAACTTCAGTCGCCTTACCTTTAACATCTAAAACTTCGACCAGTTTGCCATCCTTCCACAAAGAGAAATCAGCTATATACGTAATCGGTCTTTGTTTCCCAAATTTAGGTTGTAGTTCGAATTTCGGTTGTATTTCGATACGATCATAGTTAGTGCCATTCATATTACTTTCTAAATATTGGTAATATTCACACTCTACTTTGCTATCAAATACAATTCCTTTGTACTCAACTTTCTTAGCGTTGTATTTACTCATCGTCCACCTCTAAATATCAAATATCGTTGCTTGTAAACCTAGCTCTTGCTCATATAGAAGTCCGTGAGCGCCTTTAAATCGTTTTAGGTCACTATCAGTCATAATTTTCTTTTCGTCGCTGAAATGGGCTCCTGTGAGCGAATAAACTTCATTCTCATTCTCTTTATACTTGATGACCTTAATATCTTCTGTGCCATCTTCTCGGTATAAGTAATATTTTTCTTTCGGCATTTTTAACACTCCTTAATATTCGACGATAGCGGGGCGTGTATGACGTTCTGCAAGTTTTTGGATAAATAGGTCATATAACTTATTTTCATCGCCCTGTGCCTCGTCTATGAGTTTCTGAGCGTACATATCTGAACACTCAAGTTTAATTTTCAAAAATTCTTTGGTTACCATGCGTCTCGCTCCCTGAAATCGTCTCCGATTACTCTTACTTTTCTTGCATTGTGTTTCATTCTTGAATTGATACGTTGCCAGTTCATATTTTGATTTAGTTCTTTATCACTAAAGTTAGTTGTAAAGATGTTGTTTTTACCTACTCTGTTATCAACAATGCTGAAAAGTTTATTTAAAGTGTGCTCTGTGTTTTCTACACCCATATCATCTAGTACAAGTAAATCAATATCACTTAGCAATCTGACTAGCTCGTCTGTAGTCTCTACTGCATTTTTGTTGTATGTCGCTTTGATACGATCCATCAACATTGGTATGTGCATAAAAGCAACCGTATGCCCTTTAGCTTTAACTGCTTTTGCGATAGCGTATGCTAGGTGGCTTTTACCAGTTCCGTATGAACCTTGCAATATTAATGATTTTGGCTCTTTTGTAGAGAAGCCTTGAACGTACTCTATTGCTGTTTGTTTAGCGTGTACTTGTTTTTCATTTTGTGGCTTGTAGTTTTTGACTGTTGCATCTCTTAAAGACGGATTAACGTTTGATTGATTGAATATGTTGTTTATCTTCCGTTGCTTGTTTCGCTTATATTCCTCATAGATTTCACATTTGCAACCGTCTTTATACTCGTAACCATTCGGGTGTTTTTTAGTAGGAGCAAACTTATATAAGTCGTATTCACTTCCACATCTCTCACATTTCAATCCTTTTTCGACATGAGTAGGTTGATATTTTTTCAAGCTTTCGTTTATCTTTTCGCTGAATAGTGGTTTCATAATATCCCCCTAATCCCAATAACTTTCGTCGTACTTCATGCGTTCCAATTGATTCGTGCCAGTTGGTTGTATTTTTTGATTGAGGTACCCCTCAAATTTACTGCCAAAAAGTGTTTCTGGTCTAAGGTATTTATCGCTATCCGTGTTTAACCATTCAGCTGTTTTGATATCAATCACCTTTTTAAAATCCTCCAACCTAAAATCTTGATTCCATCTTGCTTTAATAAAATCTTTTGTTTTAGCTGTATTATGTTTAAAATGCTTTCCTGCTTTTTTATTTAAGTATTCGATAATTTCTTTATAGGGAATGGAAGACACCGTCGGGTTGCCCGACAATATACTTCCTTCATTATTAGTATTGTTATTATTAGTTAAATCATTATTAGTACTATTATTATTAGTAGTATGCGATTTACCATTAACGGTTTTTCCATTGTTGGTTTTACCGTTAACGGTTTTTCCAACGTTGGAAAATCGAATGTGGTGCGGTTGCTCATATACTAAGTACTCATAACCATTTAACCTACCACTTTTATCACGTTTTCTACTACGTTGAATGTATCCAATTTCTTCCAGTTCCTTGATTCCACTCTTTAAACCGCTAAGTCCATCAGTTGAATGTTGCTCTAGTTCTGTTTCGTAAATTTGCCAGTTATCAGGTCGACTTAACAAATAAAGTAGAATACCTTTAGCCTTCCAACTTATATTAGAATCATGTATAAAATCTTTGTGTACTGTGACAAAGTTACCTGATTCTTTGTAAACTCTAAATGTTGCCATTTCGTTATCTCCTTTCTGGTATAATTTTGTTATCGCTACTGCGTTAGATTGGGGGTGAATAAAATATGGAAAAACCTTATATGTTAACATATGATTTAAACTCACCCGGACAAAAATATGAGGAATTGAGAAATGTTATAAAAAAGGAAATTTCTAATGGTCATTGCAATTATTGGAAATCTTCATTTTTATTCCGTTCTTCTTTATCAACTTCAGAAATGATAGAAAAGTTGAAACCTTATCTCGATTCTGGAGATAAGCTGTTTGTTACAGAAATAGTCAATAACAAACAAGGGTGGTTAACAAAAGAACAATGGGATTTTATCAACCATAATATTTTTATTTAGGTTCTTTTATTGAATCTTTTGTTATATCAGGAAAACCTTTAGAATCCTCAGGGGTAAATTTTTTAATTTTTTTAGCGCTTCTAATCTCTTCCGCCAAGATGACGATTAGGAGTGCTATTTTTATTATTCTTAGTCTATTCATTCCTTTTTCTCTCCTTTCAGCATTTTATTGAGCCTCTCATCAACTTTTATCCACGAGTCATGCAAGTGGTATTTATCATTAAACGACTTAACGCCAATCGCATGTTGCTCGTTATGATGTTCGCGACATAACGCTAATACATGTTTGTCATAGTGATTCATCTTATTTCTGTTCATGCCTCTGCCAACTGCTTCATAATGTGCTAGGTCAGCGTGAGGCTTTCCGCATATTACACAGTTGCGGTTAACAGTTGACCAGTATAAGAATGATTTATCTTGTTTCAGCAAGTCGCTTGTTTTATAACTAAGCGGTATGTCGTTGTGAAATATCCAATCGAGTGTTACCTCGATAATTTGATTCGCTTGCATCCGTGTACAGTCACTTAACGAAATACTCTTGTCATAGTCATACAGAACCGTTACATATTCTTGGAACAAATACCTCATATAGTCACGTGGTTGGCCTGTGTGGCTCTCTATGTCGTTACAGAGCGCAAATATTTTTCTTCGTTGCTTGTCTGTTATTTTGAATGGGTCTTCGATTCGCAAATCACATTCGACTTCGTAGCCGTTATCAAGTAATAATGTTTCTTTGTCTCCTAGCTCGGCACCCTCGATAACGACTGTTGTTGTGCCGTCATCTTGAGTGATATAGTTTTTGATTTGAGCCATTTAATCACGTCCTAGAAAGGTAAATCATCGTCAGAGATTTCTATAGGACCATTAGCATTAGCAAATGGATTATTTGATTGCTGTCTATTCTGTGGTGCGTTATATGAATTATGCTGTTGTTGGTTGTTAGATTGACCGTTGTTTTTACGTTCAACGAAAGTTATATTGTTGACTGCGATGTCTGTAGTAAACACTTTCTGTCCTTGATTATTTTCATAACTACCGGTTTGTATTGAACCAGTAACGCCAATTTTATTACCTTTATTAAAGTTATTAGCGATGATTTCAGCAGTCTTACCAAATGCAACACAACGAATGAAGTCTGTTTCATATTCGTTAGTTTGTTTGTTTTTGAATGGTCTCTGTACTGCGATTACAAAGTTAACTACGTTGTTGTTTTGACCTTTTAACTCTGGATCTGCCACTAGGTTCCCAATTAAATTTACTGTATTCATTGTTCAATTCCTCCAAGCCATTTTTTTATCTGTTGTCTGGTTACATTGATTTGGTTTTTATTCAGTGCTTCGACGTTCATTTTTTCTAATTTGTTAATTTGTTCCTGGTATTTTTCCGCGAATCCACTTTCTTTAGCTATGGCTATAAAATCATTAACTTCTTTAGTTAGTATGTCTTTAAATTCTTGACTTACTGTTGAATATTTATCTTGTTTTTGTTTTGCGTCTGCGTCATCTTCATCAGTTGGAATGTTAAAGAACTTCATTAAGAAATAGCGTTCAGCATAAGTTAACGCTGTGCCATGTGCTTGTGAAATATCATTTTGTTGACCGTAAGCGTGATAACTTACTTCATACTGTTCTTCTGGTTTATCAGCATTAATCCATGTATAATTCAAATCCATTTCAACTATGAATTCTGTCACTTCTTGACCTTTTTTGTTTTTAAAAGTATGTGTCGTCCAATTTTCATTTGACGTATTGGGGACTAACAATAAATTATGTTCAATCATCTTTTCTCTTATTCTGTGTAATATTTGAGATCCTGAAACATACGAGAAGTTATAACCCTTAGTATCTTTTGTGAAGCCCGCAATATTCGCTTTAACATCTGCTATTTTTTGGTACAAATTAAGTTGTTCGGCCATCTATTCTCCCACCTTTACCGTGTATGACGTTGGTTTCTCAACAATGCTAGCACCCTCTAAAACTTCGCCGTTTGCGTCAATTAAAGTGCCGTTTTCAGTTACATTGAAATCTTTCTTAATGTCTGATTGGCTAAGTTTTTTAGTTACCTTTACATAGTTGTCAAAACCTCGTTGCTCAAGTTGTTTAATAACTTCTTGCTCATTGCTAACTTGAATGACTTTTGAACCTTTTCTGGCTGTCACTTTTCCGTAAGGTGTATTCAACTTGAATTTGCTATCTTGTTCTTTTTGTATTCTGAAATATTCAATTACAAGGCTTTGTAAATATTCTTTGCCACTCTGTAATTTTTCTACTTCTTTATCTTTCCATTCGTTTATGCGTTCAATTTCTTTATTTGCTAACTCGTTGATTTCATTCTCTTTAGTTGTGATTGCATCTAGTTTCTTAAAGGCCCAGTTAGCACTGTCTAAGTCTGTTACTTTGAATCGGTCGTCTTGTTCAAATGTTTCTAGTTCTCTCTCTTGTAATTCATTCACTTTTCATGCCTCCTACCATTTCATGACTAAGTTAATTAGTCTGTCCTGTTCGTCTGTGTTCTCTTCAATCCATTCATCTATCGCTTGGTTGAATAAGTCTGATGCCATATCTAAGTCATTCTCATCTACGACATAAGCATGTTTAATTGGTACGTTGTTCATATCTTTAACTTGTATTGATATGCCTATATGACCTTTTAAAATGAATAGCTTAAAATCGAATCCGTTAACATGAATATTTTTGCGTATGATATCGCCTATTTCGTAATACATTGTTTTAGTCCTCCTTGTCGTCATCAATACCGAGAAATTTTTGTGATTTACACATTTGGAGAACATTGACAATGTCTTTATAACTCTTAGTGCTATCCAATAAGGAAGCAAGATCGAAAGTATGACCAATCACAGAATTTGAACCTGCTAAATAATCTCCGTCGATAACTCCTATTGATGAGAAAAGCAAAATATCAAATTTACTTTCTCCCTTAATTTCTTTCGCTAATTCATACAATTCTCCGCTTTTTTCAGATAATAAGTCTTTTATTTCGTCCTGAGTCATGTCTTTATAATTTTTAGTCATAGTTGACTTCCTCCTTGTTTCGTTTTATATTTAACTTGAAATTTTTCTTAAGTACTTGATACTGTTACTTGTTGGCGCAAGTAGCAGTTTTTTTTATTCTTCATAAAAGTATTCCTTATAAAATATGAATGTCGCTATGCTTGCGAATCCTGCAATTGACCACGCTGTGGTGAAGTATAGAAACGGCATGAGTACAATCGCTAAGACTGTGAAGCACAGTACTGCTAATAGGTAGCTTTTATAAATGTTACTCATTTTCTTTTTTCAACTCCTCCATTATTCTCTGGTCTGATAAGTCGTGATAAGGGAATTTTTTCCTAGCTAATTGGACTGGTATTCTGCCTCGTATCGCAATGTATCCTTCATCTTCAAGCTCTTTATTCAGTTCTCTTATTATTTGTCCTGCTTTGGATTTAGAAACAGATAAAATTACCGCAAGTTCTTTAGCTTGCAAACTATTTTTCATCATATCTTTTCCTCCTTTAAAATAACTGTTGATTCTCTGGGTTATCTGCTTCGTAATTATCTGCAATAATACTTTTAGCGAAAAAGTCCAAACTGACCTTATATAGGTTGTTCATAGATTTCTTTACGTTAACCCCTTCCTCAAGTACATAAGGCACCCTAAAATCATTTATAAACAGTCCGTTTTCGTCTAAAGTAACGGTTGGTAATTCAGGTTTGTTCCGTCTATAAACTTCTCCTAGTGTAGGTTTTTGCTTTTCAGCTTGTTTAGTGAAGTCGGAAAATGCCTTAAGTAGTTTTATTCCTGAATCAGGATCACTGTGTCGCTCAATCGTTTCTGCTGTAGACTCTTTACTAAAATCATTCCGATTGATTACAGGCTTTCTCGTATTTCGTTCAATCTTCCAAACCTTCCACGTCACAACTGCCATTGTGATGAGGAGGGTTGTTTTATATAGTGTGTTCATTGATAATTCCTCCTATTAAGTTGTTTGTTCAATTGTGTGTTATTCTTCTTCGTCTAAATCAAAGTGCTGTTCGATTTGGTCAATTGCCCACTCAATCATTGATTCAAGGTGTTTCTCTCTGTCGACTTCGTAAGTGTGCTCAATCTCGCCTGCATATGTCACAGTAAGAGTATCTTTGTGTGTGTATGTTTGACTTTTGTTTTCTTTAACTGCATAAAGTGTTAATACTATATTGTTTAGCTTTTCTTTTTGTTCTGGTGTCATTTACGCTCCCCCTAAATTAGCTTCATAACCGAATTCAGTCATGATTTCATGTATTTTCAATCTGCCTTTTTGTGTCCATCTAGTTTGTAAAACTGTGTCTTCTCTGCCATCAGAACGCACAATTGTTATAGTGTCTGAATCTGTGTAACTCTTGCCCATGTGTTCTGAGTAAAGCACCCACTGTTTATTTACTTTTCGTTGTAGTCTAGCTTCGTGTAGTAGTTTGTTTAACTTTTGTGCTGATATACCGTAGTCTGCCGCGATTTGAGTTGTGGCTAATGTGCCAGTTGACTTTAAGATTTCATCTACATAGTCTGCTTTGGGTTTTAGTTCTCCGATTTCTTGTTGTAAAAGTAAGTTTTGCTCTTTTTCTTTCTTATACTCAGTCAACACTGTAATGATGTAGTCTGGATCTTTTAATGTTTGTTCAATTACATTGTCTGTTGCGTAGATACCGTGTTTGCGAATAGCTGGTAGGACTTCCATCGCCAACCAATCTTGAAATTTTTCTGCTACAGCATTACCTGCTTTGAAAGCCAACTTATATACCATTGGTTCTGGTATGAAATCGCCTTTCCCAACTTCTTGGGAAAGATATTTACCTAAATATTTATTGATAGTTTCCCAACGAATATATTGTTTGCCGTTTTTAAACTGAGTGAACCCCAAACTTTTTGCGACAGTTTCTAAATCGAATAAATTATTTTCATTATCTTGTTTGATTAAGATTGAAAACATGTCGTTACTGAAAGTTTTAATTTCATTCATTAACTCTTCACCTCTTCTTTAATTTCTAAAATTTTCGCAATACGTTTCTTTTGTTCAAAAGCATCTCTACGTCCACGTAAAATATCCGATAAGTAAGCACTTGAAATTTCTAGCATTTCCGCAAGTTGCTTGTTTGTCATGTTGCGTTTTAATAATTCCGTTCTCACTTTCAAGCCGAAATCTGTTGTCGACATATTAGCACCTCCTATAACATTTTTTCTAAGCAAATAAATTATCTGTTGAACACCAATAACTTTTATGCTAATATTTAAGCATAGTTTAATAAACCTATAACAATTCGTAATGCCTGTCATAAAGGTATTGAATACTCGTTCCCCAACGAATAATTGTTATGTGTTTAGTAAGCTAAATTTAAAGCTTAAATACAGTATATTAACTTTTATGCTAATTGTCAACAAAAATAGCGAAAAAGTTAATCTGTGATAGGAGAAATTTATGAATCTAGTACAAAGAATCCGTAATTTGTGCAATTCAAAAGGTATGACTTTTGCTGAATTAGAGAGAACTTTAGGGTTTTCAAACGGACAAATCAGAAGATGGGAGAAAACCAAACCAGGCATTGATAAGGTGCAAAAAATTGCCGATCACTTCGATGTATCAGTTGATTACTTATTAGGTAGAGAAAAAGATGAGTACTCCGGAGAAGATAAAAGTGAAGATATTCTTATTATGCATCGAGCTACAGAAAATATGACGGAGGCACAAAGGCAAAAAGCTTTGACTATATTAGAAGCAATGTTTGATGATTGGGATGATTTAACTAAGTAACAAAGGGGCTTTTTAATTGAAATTAAATTATGAAAAATCTTTTTTTAAATCTGCGAAAGCAGTTTACGAGATCACAAATGGTCTATATAACTTATCTTTTCCTTTAGATATATTTGAAATTATCTCAAAAGATAAACGTATTAAATTAGTGACTTTCTCTGAATTTTCTCAGAATACTGGCACTTTATATTTTAAAATACCTTCTATTTTCGGTTCAGAAGAAGCGTTTCATATTAGAAAAGGAGACAAAGCGATTATAGTTTATAACGATTTACTGCCTATGAATCGTCTAAGATTTACTTTAGCTCATGAATATGGTCATTTTATAATGGGACATACTGGAGTTAATTTAAATAAAACATTCACATATAAAGATTATTATAGAAGGATTGCTGAAGAATATGAAGCAAACTCATTTGCTTCATGTTTATTGTTTCCTTTACATATAAGATACAAATATATAAACAACTTTAATATTGAGCAAATTTCGTACAAGTATCAAATGAGTTTTCAAGCGATCCATATAGCGGTAAAAGTAATCAGAAGACATATACACAATGGGTTAAACGACTATATGTCAAATAACGAAAATTACCACGCAGAAAACTACTTAAGTTTTTTAGAAGAGAAAATGGAAAGCAAATCTGATTTTATAAATGAATTTAAATATGCTTATGATCTAACGATTTAACAATCAAAAAATAAAGGAGAAATGAACATGAAAGAATTACCTAAGAGCAGATTAACGTTCAAAGAAAGTATGATTGAGAGTCAATATTTAGCAACTAAAACAAAAGAAGAAAAGAAACAATACAAGCAACTATCTGTTGAAGACAAAAGAGAAATTTTAAAAGAATACCAAAGTAAACCTAGAAAAGAAGTGAAATTTGAAAGTGAAATCAATAAATCTGACGAAAACTTATCTAAAATCTACCAAAGATTTAGCGAAATAGGTGTAGAGGATTTGTTTGGTACAAAAAAAGAAGTGAAAGAACTACCTATGATTTTAAAAGATAATGAAAACATAATGTATGTAACTTCGGGATTGTACAATAATAATACCTACTTAATAGTATGTACTGATCTAAGATTGTTATTCTTAGATAAAGGTATGATATATGGTTTGAAATTTCATGAATTTCCATTCGAGAAAATCAATTCTGTTTCGTATAAAAAAGGACTTCTTTTTGGCGAAATAATTATACATCACGGTTCATCAAGTATCGCTATAGGAAGCATATCAAAAAACACTGTATCTAGAATGGCGGAAACAATACAAGAACAAATCTCTATTCGAGAAAGTTCTATGAAACCATCCAATTCTGAAAAAATGAGTTTTTCTGTTGCTGATGAATTAATAAAATATAAAGAATTATTAGATGTCGGAGTAATTTCTCAGGAAGAGTTCGATAAGAAAAAACAACAATTATTGGATATTGATTAATAGCGCTTGTGTGGCGTGAGGAGGATGAGGGATGGAAGAGAAACAATACTTATGGAGATATAACGATATAGAAAAAAGAATGAATGAACTTCACAAAAAATATAAAGAATTAGTGGATATATTTTTTGGTGATGTAATAGATAAAAATACTGGATACTTCCCCTTTTATTCCGGTATAAAATATAGCTACGCAGATTTGAATATCAGTTTTTACAGAGGTTTAATTTATATTCATGGTGGGTCAGAAGGCATGCAAGCGAAGAAAATAAATATTTCTGTAGATGATGTTTTAAAAAGAACAGAAAGATCTTTCGAGAAGTTAAGTGAATATATAAAAAGTACTTTCATTTTCGAAAAAGTCATACATGATTTTCAAATGTTTAACTTGAGCGATTTAGCTAGTATATACAACGACGATGCAATTGCGCATTATTATTTTGAAACTCATTCTGACTTATATTTATCAGATAAATCTACAAAAATTTATCGAACACCTAATTCTTTGTTAGAAAACGCAAATGATTTACCGGCTTCTTTAAGAAAATACACTCAATTATTAGAAACAGTTAATGACAAGGATTTTGAAACTCATATAGTTGAAGCTTATGATTGCTTTATGTCTGAAAAAAGGCTAGCTACATCACTACTTTTAGGTAGAGCGCTAGAACTAATGTGTAGGCTGATATTGAACAAGTTTGATAAAGATATAATTAAACAAACACCTGATTACAAGAGGAATATAAGAACATTTTTAAACGAAATGGAAAACAACGATTTAATAGAAGAACATTTAAAACATTCAGTCAAAGCTGTTATTGAACACAGAAACTCTATTATGCATGGTATTAAAATCGAAGAGTACAATTCGATAATTCAAACATTATTTGACGAAATAGCTAAGCTGTCTAATGTATATAAGTCTCTTAATAAACAGTAAGCAAAATCGGATTCTTCATTACATACCGAATATTCATCATAAACACTGACTGCATCTTCTAAGACATTTTTTAAAATTCTAATGTCTTCATTCGTTAAAACTAATTCATTGAAATTATGATTGTTTTTAAATGTCATAACATCACCTACTTTTTATTTTATTATATCACATTTAGTGCCTAGTACTAAATTTCGGGTAGCCCGCCTACCCTTATTATTTTTTGCCAATTTTGAGGAGGGAGAAGCAAAATGCCAGTATATAAGGATGATAATACAGGTAAATGGTATTTTTCCATTAGATATAAAGATGTATACGGTAATAACAAACGTAAGATGCAACGCGGTTTTTCAACTAAGCGTGAAGCTAAGAGAGCAGAGGCTATTTTTTTGAATGACGTAAACGAAGGATATAGTGATTCGAAAACATTTGATTATGTTTTTCATCACTACTTAGAAAATAGCGATTTGAGACCTAAAACAAAACGACGCAAACAAAATGAATATCATAAACACTTTAAAGCTAAGTTCGGGCACATAAAAATGAATAAGATAACACAAAATCAATGCCAAGAGTTTCGTAAATATCTAATAGAGAATGTAGCATCAACAAATTCTGCTCGTACAATTTGGTCAGGTTTTAAAGTTGTAATTAATTATGCTAAAAAATACTTTGGATTACGTACAGATCCAACAATATCAATTAAACCTATTCCGCGTGTAAAGCCAAAACCTAAGTTTATGATGCGTGAAGAATTTGAAGAAAGAATCAAAGACATTGAAGATCAAGATTACAGAGAGTTATTTACATTAATGTTTTATACAGGTTTAAGGATTGGCGAAGCTATGGCGCTTGTTTGGACAGACTACAATAAATATAAAAAAGAGATATCCATAAATAAAACAATGGACATCTCTAATAGAACTATATATCCGAGACCAAAAACAGATAGTTCAGAGGATATTGTTCCTTTACCTAAATTCATCAATACAATGTTAACTGAACGACACCAACGTGAAAAAGAGTTAAACAAATATTTTGATGAACGTAGTTATTTTATTTTCGGAGGAATGGCTCCCAAACATTACAGTCATGTTCAAAAGAAATTCCAAAAAGCTTTCCCCCATTATAACATTCACGCGTTAAGACATTCTTATGCATCTTATCTTGCAAATAATGGTGTAGATATTTTCGTTTTACAGTCACTTATGAGACATGCTCAAATCACTGAAACGATGGGCACTTACAGCCATTTATATACTCAGAAAAAACACGATGCAATAGCCATTTTTGACAAGTAAATGGTATCAAAATGGTATCAATAGCCATTTTCGGAAGTTAAGAATGGCTTAACAACGCGGTTTAAAGCTATCCAATACTACCTTCCATTTCGAACTTGATTAAACGGTTCATTTCGACCGCGTATTCCATTGGAAGTTCTTTTGTGAATGGTTCGATGAATCCCATAACAATCATTTCTGTTGCTTCTTCTTCAGAAATACCACGACTCATTAGATAGAATAATTGTTCTTCAGAAACTTTTGAAACCTTCGCTTCATGTTCTAATGATATTTGATCGTTGAATACTTCGTTATATGGAATTGTATCTGATGTTGATTCGTTATCTAAGATTAATGTATCACACTCAATATTTGAACGAGCGCCTTTTGCTTTACGTCCAAAATGTACAATACCACGATAAATAACTTTACCACCATTTTTAGAAATAGATTTAGAAACAATCGTTGAAGATGTATTTGGCGCTTTATGAATCATTTTAGCACCGGCATCTTGAACTTGTCCTTTACCAGCAAATGCAATAGATAATGTACTACCTTTTGCACCTTCACCTAAAAGAACACAGTTTGGATATTTCATCGTTAACTTAGAACCTAAGTTACCATCTACCCATTCCATATTTCCGTTTTCATAAACAAAAGTACGTTTCGTAACTAAGTTGTATACATTGTTCGCCCAGTTTTGAATCGTAGTATAACGAACGTGCGCATCTTTATGCACAATGATTTCCACAACAGCAGAGTGTAAAGAACTAGTTGTATAAACTGGTGCAGTACAACCTTCTACGTAATGTACAGAAGCACCTTCATCAGCAATGATTAATGTACGTTCAAATTGACCCATGTTCTCAGAGTTAATACGGAAATAAGCTTGTAGTGGCGTATCTAGTTTGATATTTTTAGGTACATAAATGAACGAACCACCTGACCATACTGCTGAGTTTAACGCCGCAAATTTGTTATCTGCTGCAGGTACTACAGAAGCAAAGTATTTTTTGAATAATTCTTCATTTTCTTGTAAAGCACTATCTGTATCTTTAAAGATAATACCTTTTTCTTCAAGTTCTTTTTCCATATTATGGTAAACAACTTCAGATTCATATTGAGCAGAAACGCCAGCTAAATATTTTTGTTCAGCTTCAGGAATTCCTAATTTATCGAAAGTTCTTTTAATTTCTTCTGGCACTTCATCCCATGAACGTTCAGCTTGTTCTGAAGGCTTTACATAGTAAGTAATGTCATCGAAATTCAATTCTGATAAGTCGCCACCCCATTGAGGCATTGGCATTTTATAAAACAATTTTAATGATTTAAGACGGAAATCTAACATCCATTCCGGCTCATTTTTCATGTTAGAAATTTCTCTAACGATATTCTCAGTTAAACCACGTTCTGATCTGAAAATGGACACATCATCGTCGTGGAATCCATATTTATAATCCCCAACATCAGGTGCTTTTTTAGCCATTTCAATCACTCCTTAAAAATATATTTACAACGGCGTGCGTAAGTTTTTAATTCATGATGTAAACCATATTATAACAATGACATGACATCTTATAAAAATTTTTATACTTTTATATGTCTAATATCAAAATCATCTATGATTAACAGCATTCTATTCTTCTTCAGTCGTACCTTCTGCTTTACCTTCTTTAGCAACAGTACCTTTTTCCAATGCTTTCCAAGCTAATGTGGCACATTTAATACGAGCTGGGAATTGAGATACACCTTGCAATGCTTCAATATCTCCCATTTCTTCTGTAATCACATAGTCTTCACCAAGCATCATTTTCGTAAATTCTTGGCTCATTTGCATTGCTTCTCCAAGTGAATGACCTTTAACAGCTTGTGTCATCATCGATGCACTTGCCATTGAAATCGAACAACCTTCACCTTCAAACTTAGCATCTTTTATAATGCCATCTTCTATATCAAATGTTAGTCGTATACGGTCACCGCATGTCGGGTTATTCATATCTACTGTCATAGACCCGTTATCTAATACACCTTTATTTCTAGGATTTTTATAATGATCCATAATGACAGATCTATATAATTGATCTAGATTATTAAAATTCATAAGAGAAAAACTCCTTCGTTTGTTTCAAGGCATTTATTAACTGATCAATGTCTTCTTTCGTGTTGTATATATAAAAACTCGCTCTAGCTGTTGAAGACACATTTAACCATTTCATTAACGGTTGCGCACAATGATGCCCAGCTCTAACTGCTACACCTTCTGTATCTACGGCTGTAGCAACATCGTGTGGATGTACATCTTGTAAATTAAACGTTATTACACCTGCACGACGATTCTTTGGCGGGCCATAAATTTCAATTCCTTCAATTGCAGACATTTGCTCATAAGCATATATCGTTAATTCTTGTTCATAATTATGAATTGCATCAAAACCTATGCGTTCTAAATAGCGAATAGCTTCTGCAAGCCCAATTGCTTGAGCAATTAATGGAGTACCCGCCTCAAATTTAGTAGGTAAATCAGCCCATGTTGCATCATACTTACTTACAAAATCAATCATGTCGCCACCGAACTCAATCGGTTCCATTTTTTGTAGTAACTCACGTTTACCAAATAATACGCCAATACCTGTTGGTCCAAGCATTTTATGACCACTAAAACTATAAAAATCAGCATTCATTTCTTGCATATCAAGTTTCATATGTGGTGCTGCTTGTGCCCCATCGACACTGATAATTGCACTATGTTGATGAGCTATTTCTGCAATGGTTTTAACATCATTAATTGTACCGAGTACATTAGAAATATGTGCAATAGCTACGATCTTTGTTTTATCATTAATCGTTTGCTTAATATCTTCGATGTTTAATTCACCGTCAGCTGTCATTGGTATAAATTTCAATGTCGCATTTTTACGTTTTGCTAACTGTTGCCAAGGAACAATATTGGCATGATGTTCCATTTCAGTGACAACAATTTCATCGCCCTCTTCAACATTTGCATCACCATAGCTATGTGCTACAAGGTTAATCGACGCAGTTGTTCCGCGTGTAAAAATGATTTCTTCAAAATACTTCGCATTAATAAAACGACGAACGGTTTCACGGGCATTTTCATACCCATCAGTTGCCAATGATCCTAATGTATGAACACCACGATGAACGTTTGAATTATAACGCTTGTAGTAATCCTCTAAAACATTTAACACTTGCACAGGCGTTTGACTTGTCGCTGTTGAATCAAGATATGCTAAACGTTTGCCATTGACTTTTTGATCTAATATCGGAAAATCCTTGATTACTTCATTAACGTCAAATGAGTGTTCGGCCACTTCATTCACGACCTTTCTTAAATAAAAATCCTAATCATTTAAATACTGACGTTGTATTAGTCTTATACCAATATCGACAGTCTATATCTATTACAAACTTTTATTTTCAAAATATTATTTAGAAACTTTACGTTCAATTACTTCTCTCAATTGACGTTTAACGTCTTCGATAGGTAATTCACGTACTACTGGATCTAAGAAACCATGTATAACAAGACGTTCCGCTTCTCTTTGAGAAATACCACGACTCATTAAATAGTAAAGTTGATCTGGATCAACACGACCTACTGATGCAGCATGACCAGCTTGTACATCATCTTCATCAATTAATAAAATTGGATTCGCGTCACCACGAGCATGTTCAGATAACATTAATACACGTGATTCCTGATTAGCAATTGATTTAGTTCCACCATGCTTAATGTAGCCGATACCATTAAATACAGATGATGCATGTTCTTTCATAACACCATGTTTAAGGATATAACCATCTGTTTCTTTACCATATTGTACGATTTTAGATGTTAGATTAATTTTTTGTTCGCCTGTACCTACAACTACTGATTTAAGTGAACTTGTTGAACGATCACCAAATAAATTGGTTGTATTATCAATAATTTGGCTACCCTCATTCATTAAACCTAGTGCCCAATTAATTGAGGCATCCGCTTCAGTAATACCACGTCGAATGATATGGCCTGTAAAGCCTTTATCCATATAGTCCACTGAGCCATATGTGATATTTGAATTTGCACCAGCAATCACTTCAGAAATAATATTTAATTGATTTCCTTCACCAGATGCATTTGATAAGTAATTTTCAACATATGTGACTTCGGCGCTTTCTTCAGTAACGATGATGACATGGTTATAAAAACTTGCATTTTCGTCGTCGTGCAACACAACGTATTGTACTGGATGTTCTACAACTACATTTTTAGGAACATAAACAAATACGCCACCATTAACTAATGCCGTGTGTAGCGCTGTGATACGATGTTCATCTACTGTTACTGCATCTTTCATAAAGTACTTTTGTACTAAATCACTATGGTTCATAAGAGCGTCTGCTAAACCTTCAACGATAACGCCATCTTTCGATGCATTATCATCAACTTGTGTGTACGCAATCGTATTATTATGTTGAATTACTAAGTTTTTAGAATGATCTACGTCAATAATTTCTCTTACTGACTCAGGTAATTGTGATAAAGATTGATAAACATCACCTTTTACATCGTGTTGTTTAAAAGAATCAAAATCCCATTTTCTTAATTTTGTTTTATCAGGTTTTGGCATTTCTAAAGTTTCTGTTAATTTCAAAGCTTTTTTACGTAATTCTGTCATCCAAGAAGGTTCATTGTGGGCTTTAGAATAATCAACAAGTTGTTCTTCAGAAATGTTCAAAATATCAGTTGTCATAACTTTTTCCTCCTACTTGATGAAATTTACTATTTCGTATAAATGTTCATTTTCATCATATATAGATGAACATCTCATGGATACTGTATTAATAAGATTATTCAGCTGAACCGAACTCTTCTTTAACCCATTCATATCCTTCTTCTTCAAGACGTTTTGCTAATTCTGGACCACCAGATTTAACGACTTTACCAGCATACATTACATGTACTTTATCAGGAGTAATGTAATTTAATAATCGTTGATAGTGTGTAATCATTAATGCACCAAAGTTTTCCCCACGCATTTGGTTAATACCTTTAGATACAACTTTTAATGCATCGATGTCTAACCCTGAATCGATTTCATCTAAGATTGCAAACTTAGGTTCTAACATCATTAATTGTAAGATTTCGTTACGTTTCTTCTCTCCACCTGAGAAACCTTCATTTAAATAACGTTGTGCCATGTCTTTATCTATGTCTAGAAAATCCATATTTTTATCTAATTTTTTAATAAATTGCATTAAGTTGATTTCTTGTCCTTCTTCACGTTTCGCATTGATTGCTGAACGCATGAAATCAGCATTTGTAACACCTGTAATTTCTGATGGATATTGCATTGCCAAGAATAATCCTGCTTTTGCTCTTTCATCAACTTCTAATTCTAAAATATTTACACCGTCTAAAAGTACTTCTCCTTTAGTTACTTCATAGCTTGGGTGTCCCATAATTGCAGATGATAAAGTTGATTTACCTGTCCCGTTTGGTCCCATAATCGCATGTATTTCATCAGTGTTAATTGTCAAGTTAACACCTTTTAAGATTTCTTTATCCTCAATAGACACATGTAGGTCTTTGATTTCTAATGTTGATGCCATTTTATATTCCCTCCGTAAAATATAAAGTTTTCTTAACTAGTTTATAATAATTTTAATTTGTAGTCAAAAAGACTTTGTAATAATGCGTTCAGTTAATTATAACTTACTTATACCTTAATATAAACAACTTAAACCCTTTTTATTATTTTTAATAACTCTAAAGTACAACTCTAATCCGCTCTCTTTAAAAATATAAATGATAATAAGTGCACATAATTTCTCAATGGATTTTATGAATTTAAAATATGTTATCATTTCACTAGGACATTTGTAATATGGTATGATGCTATTTATGATTTTATTCCAATCGTTTGAAAGGAGTTATTCATGCAACAATTTAAATGGATTAATATTCTAAAAGGTTTTGCTATGGGAACGAGTGACTTGGTACCTGGTGTTAGCGGTGGTACTATCGCATTGTTGTTAGGTATATACAATCAATTTATCGCTTCAATTAGCGGCATTTTCTCCCGACGTTTTTGGCCAAGTTTTACTTTTTTAATCCCCATTATAATTGGAATGTTACTGGCAATGGGATCACTAAGTAATCTCTTTAATTATTTATTAAGCCAACACCATATTCCAACTATGTTTTTCTTTGGTGGATTAATCATTGGTATCCTTCCATATTTATTGAAAATTTCTAACTATAAAACGTCATTTACAACTAAACATTACATGATGGTTATAGCTGGTATCGCTATCTTAATTGTTATTACATTAATGAATAATGGCGATAAACATGCTGGAGAAACACTTACTCTATCAACTGGTCTTATTATTAAATACTTTATTGCAGGTATGTGTGCATCAAGTGCTATGTTACTCCCAGGTATTTCAGGGTCATTTATGTTATTAGTATTTGGCGTCTATGGCACAGTCATGCTAGCCATATCTGAAGTTGTTAAACTTAACTTTACCGGTCTTCCTATATTACTTGCAGTCGGATTTGGCGTGCTTGCTGGATTCATTATTTCAAGCAAAATTATCCAGTATTTCCTAACACATCATAAACTAATGACTTTTGCATTAATCATTGGTTTTGTTGTTGGCTCCCTCTTTGCAGTATTTCCAGGTTTACCAACTAATATCGTGATGTGGTTCGTTTCATTAGTAGTATTTATCATCGGTTTTATTGTAAGTTTGACTTTAGGTCGAATTACCGCTGAAAATGAATAATCATTTTAGGGGTGCTAAAATATATTCAGTTGCTCGTTAATCATATGCAATATATGTCTTGTTTTGTATACATATTATTGGATATCATTAGCGAGTTTTTATTTAGTTTTTTTCTAACATTAAAATAATTATTAATAAATTTTGGTATCCACTTTTATAATACAAAAAACCACCTAGCCGATGGTTATACCGACTAAGTGGCATGTGCAGTGTATTAGGAATAAAAAGTAAAATTACTCTCCTTTGTTACCTTTTACTTTATCAATAAAATCAGTTGCTTTTTCTTTTGCATTTTCAACGAATTCTTTCGCTTTACCAGAAGCTTTATCTTCTTTACCTTCGTTTTCTAAATTTTTATTATCAGTAACATTACCTACTGTTTCTTTAACATTACCTTTTGCTTGTTCGAATTTACTTTCGTCTGCCATAATAAATGCCTCCTCGGAATAATTAAATGTTATATATAATACTTACCCACTGAAAAATTATCTAAACATTTTACTTAAATAAATTTTGATATTGATTTGACGTCATTTTATAACTAGCGAAATAGATTCATCATTAACTTGAGGGAGTGGGACAGAAATAATAAAGAATCACTAATGATTTATGATGTAGTAGTCACTATCCATGTGAAATTAAAAATAAGAATAAATGAGTAGCACGCATGCATATAGGATTTTACTTTATCCGTAATAGCATCTCATTCCTAAATTTCATATAAATACCTGTTTAAATTAAAAAGCCCAGCAACACCACGTTACTGAGCCATTAATAATTATTTAGCAGGAATAACTGCACCGTTGTATTTTTCATTAATGAAGTCTTGAATATCTTTAGATTGTAATACTTCAATTAATGCTTTGATTTTCTTATCATCTTGATGTCCTTCTTTAACAGCAATTAAGTTTGCATAAGGATTATCTTTCGCACTTTCTACAGCAATAGAATCTTTTTTAGGATTTAATTTTTGTTCGATTGCAAAGTTTGAATTAATGATAACAGCATCCGCGTCTTCATTTTGATAGATTTTAGGTAAGAATTCTGCTGATTGTTTATTATTAAACTTAATATCTTTTTTATTCTCTGTAATATCACTAAACTTAGCATCTTCAATTTTTACGCCTTTTTTGATTTTAATTAAACCTGCATCAACGAAGAATTTTAAGAAACGACCTTGTTCAGCTGGATTATTAGATACGTAGACTGTTGCGCCTTTTGGTAATTCTTTTAAGCTTTTATATTTTTTAGAATACACAGCCATAGGTTCTAAATGAACATTGCCGGCACTAACAATTTTATAACCTTTATCCTTTTTCTCTGTATTTAAATAAGGTGTATGTTGGAAAAAGTTTGCATCAATTTCACCTTTATCTAGTAACTTATTAGGCGTTGTATAATCGTTAATTGTTTTAATTTCAAGTTTGTAACCTTTTTTCTCTAATAATGGTTTTGCTTTTTCTAAAATTTCAGCATGCGGCGCTGGTGATGCGCCTACAGTAATTTTCTTATCATCACTACCACCTTTGTCTCCATTACCACAAGCTGCTAATACAACTGCAAATGTTAATACTAAAATAAAACCAAATAATTTTTTCATAAAATGAAACCCCCAATTTATCGTTTATCAAGTTTATTTGTAAGCCAATCACCAATGAATTGGATTATAAATACAATAATTAAAATAAAGACTGTTGATACTAAAATCACATCATTTTGATTCCGAGTAAAACCTGTTAAATAAGCCAAGTTCCCTAAACCACCTGCACCTATGACACCTGCAACCGCTGTTGATCCAACTAAAGCGATAGCAGTTACTGTAATACCAGAAACTAATGCTGGCATGGCTTCAGGTAAGAGGACTTTACGAATTACTGTCCAAGTATTAGCACCCATTGACCAGGCCGCTTCGATGACACCTTTATCAATTTCTTTAAAAGCAATTTCTACAAGCCTTGCATAAAACGGCGCTGCGCCAATGATCAAGGCTGGTAACGCACCTGTCGGACCACTTATCGTTCCAAGTATCAAACTTGTAAATGGAATTAATAATAAAATTAAAATAATAAATGGTATCGCTCTAAATAAGTTAACAATGAAAGAAACAATAGAATAAAATAGCCTTGCGCCAATAGACTTACCTTTAGCAGACAAGAATAATAACACACCTAAAATAAGACCGAGTATAAATGCAAATATAGTTGAGACGACCGTCATGTATAGTGTTTCGACTATTGCAGTCCAAACTTCTGGCCACTGAATATTAGGCATTGTAATCATTTCATTTATAATTTCACTAAATGATTTACCCATGTCTTAACACCTCCATTTTAACTTGTCGCTCAATTAAATCTTTTTCGAATTTTCCGAAATCTACACTTGAAATATATGGAATATGCAGAACTAAAAAGCCGACTGTTCCATTTTTTGTATTTTTAATATTTGCTTCTAAAATATTAATTTTAATATCATAGGCAGTTGATAGACTAGATACAATAGGCTCGGTTGTTGTTGAACCAGCGAAAACTAATCTAACGATATAAGCATCTTTTTCTAATGGCTCTAATTCTGTTAAAGATGTTTCGAAATCATCATTTAAATCTTCTTTCACAAATCGTTTTGTCACAGTGTGTTGAGGATTTTCAAAAACCTGTGTCACCGGCCCATGTTCTATCACTTTACCACTTTCCATAACTGCAACTTCATCACAAATACGACGAATGACATGCATTTCATGCGTAATTAGTACAATTGTTAAATTTTGTTGTTCTCTAATTTTTAGTAGTAGATCTAAAATTTCATCTGTTGTTTGCGGATCAAGTGCACTTGTTGCCTCATCACAAAGCAAGACCGTTGGATCATTAGCTAACGCTCGTGCAATCCCAACACGTTGCTTTTGTCCACCTGATAACTCTGATGGATAAGCCTTTTCTCTACCTTTTAAACCGACGAGTTCGACAAGTTCTAATGCTTTTTGCTTTGCTCTCCTTCTAGGGACACCTGCAATTTCAAGCGGAAACATAATATTTTTTAACACAGTCCTTGACCATAACAAATTAAAATGTTGGAAGATCATACTTACTTTTTGTCTTTTTGCTCTTAATCCATTTTTGGACAATTGGCCTATATGGTCTCCATCTATAATAACTTCACCTGATGTAGGCGCTTCTAAATGATTAAACATTCGAATCAAAGTACTTTTTCCTGCTCCAGAAAAACCAATGACGCCATAAATCGATCCTGCTTGAATCGATAAATTAACGTGATCTACAGCAAGGACTTCTTTATTTTTAGTCCGATATTCTTTAACAACTTCTTTTAATTCAATCACGTTGATTCCTCCCTGTGTTGCTTAATAAAATAAAAAATGCTTTCTCAATATCGATAGAAAAATTGAGAAAGCAATAGTAGTATTGTTTCTCTCATCTTCAAAAGTTAAAACTTTATGTGAATTGGCACCATTTCTATATAAGACGGTTGCCGGGCTTCGTAGGGCACATCCCTCCACCACTCTCGATAAGAGTTTACGCATCATTTAATTTGTATTAATCCTAACACCTTAGTAAAATTTCGTCAATAACTATTTTAAATTTTCTAACAAATCAGTCACCGATTGAAATGCATAAATTCGTTTTACTTCTTTATCTTTATTCATCAACAATAAAATCGGCGTAGACATGATTTGCATATCTTTACAAAACTGAGGATAAAAGTTTAAGTCTATTTTCAATAATGGCAACTGCAATATTTCATTAGCAATGTCTAACATTCTTTCTGAAACCTTACAAGTACCACAAGTTGGTGTATAACCAAAGATTAAATGTTTGTCTTCCTCATAAAATGTAGTTACATCTTTGATGTCTAATGAATTATTCATTTACTAAAACTAACCTTTCATTATTTATATTCGGTAAGAAAGGTGTTTCTTTCTTACAAGTAAAGCCATGTTTTGAAAGTACATACGCCAAATATTGTTTGGGGCAATTCGCAACTTGGCAGTAAGTTTTATCAATAAATATATGTTCACTTTCACTCAAATAACGTTTAAACCAATTTCTAATTCGATCTCCTTCGTCATCAGAATCGGCTAATACAAAAACTTGTTTATCATATAGTGATTCTATCATATCATCAAGCTTATCTATACTCATTGTTCCATGAGTACAAATAATATTGACTGGTTCTGCAATAACCTGTTGCACCCTTTTTTTATCAGATTTTCCTTCAACAATTATCACTTTATTTACAATAGCCATCATCACCCTTTAAAATCAATAAACATCTGTCACTGTATCATTTCACAAAATTGGTATGAATAAAACATAAATCACAAAAAATTTAAACTAGCTTAATATAATGATTACAAAAACCCTGTTTTACTAGATGAGACATTTTACATAAGCAGACAATGATTAAACCATAAATCAACATCCTAAAATCTACAATATTATATTACCAACAGTTAACCAAAAGAAAATACACTTATAACAAACATTTTTCAATTATAGCGGGGCCCCAACATAGAAGCTGACGGTAAGTCAGCTTACAAGCAATGCAAGTTGGGGTGGTCCCCAACATAGAGAATTTCGAAAAGAAATTCTACAGACAATGCAAGTTGGGCGGGGCCCCAACACAGAAGCTGACGAAAAGTCAGCTTACAATAATGTGCAAGTTGGGGTGGGACGACGAAATAAATTTTGAGAAAATATCATTTCTGTCCCACTACCTTATCATTTCTGTCCCACTCCCTAGATTGATCTATAGATACTACACTTATTAAAGTAATATATTTTTATGATTCTCTTAGCTGCAATCCCATGAATACATGTAATCATCAAACTTCATAGCCTCAAGGTCAGTAGATTTTACTAAGATATTGGCAATACCTAAATCACCCCATATAATCGAAGAATTACCATCTCTTGTAGAATCAATTTGCAGTAAGACTCTATCATACATTTTCAGTTCTTGATTGTTCGTTCTTGGATCTATTTGGTCAAAATATGGATAACCACCAAGTTGATTAAATGGTTCCTTAGCAGTAAATGTGTTACACACAGGTTCCATTAATTCATCATATCCATCAAACATTGATTTTAGTGCGAAGGATGGATTGACTTTATTCCACAATGCAAGCACGTCCTCATCATACTTATAATCAGTACATGTAATAGTTTGTTTCGACAATCTAAATTCTATAGAAAATGCTCCACTGAACGGGATATCCTCATTATCAGCATTTAATGACTTCAAATGCGCTTGAATATTTTCGAGTGATAAATTTGAAATTGGCTCTTTTATATAAACAAGCCTTGAGTTTATATTGTTTCCCTTTAAATTTTCAGACATACCATACATTTGATCTTCTGAACTAATCCAAAACTGCAATATCCCTACATTTACAGGAAATAATTCTTGTTGTTCTGGAAGATCATTCAAATTAATCTGTGCTAACAATACCATTGGTACATTATTTTCATCTAATGGTATATCTTTAAAAGATTTTAAAAATGGCATTCCACCAATCTTACTCTGGTTTAATGTTTCTTCTTGCATCTCTTTTAGATCCATTTCAATACATGGTAGTACTGGTAAATTACCGTTTTCTACAGATTCTACGAAACGCTTATATGCTTTTTGCTCCTTTTTAGAAAGATGACTAATGTCTTGAATGTTTAGCATATTAACTCCCCCAATTTTTATTTTTAAAATAGCTAAATTCAGTATTTCCATCATTCTTGAATAATAAAATCTACCAGTGCTCCAAATAATAGTACCTAATAAATCTTCTTTCATATTATTTACTTACTCAGACTAAAAATAAACTCCTCAATCTTAGATTAAGGAGTCATACGGTGATTATTCACCAATCATTTCTGCGTATTTTTCAGCTGATAATAATGCTTCAAGCTGACTTTCATCACTAACTTCTACTTTTACCATCCATGCTTTTTCATATGGAGATTCATTTACAAATTCAGGACTATCTTCTAGTTCTTCGTTGACCTCAACTACTTTACCAGAGATTGGTGCATATAATTCTGATACAGTTTTTACTGATTCTACGCTACCAAACGTATCCCCTTCATTAATTTCATCATCAGTTTCTGGTAATTCAACAAAAACAATATCACCTAACTCGCTTTGTGCGTATTCTGTGATTCCGATTGTTGCTACATTACCTTCAACTTTAACCCATTCATGCTCTTTTGAATATTTCAATTCATTTGGTACTGCCAAGAGAATCCCCTCCTAATTAATCTTTACATCATTAATGATGCCATAAGGCTAGATGCTATTCAACTATATTTATAAAAATTAACAATTGTATAGCTTATTTCATTTTACATGTAATGAATCTAAATTTCGAGATATTTAGTAAACGTTTACATTATGCTTACGCTAACCAAGTCACTTTATATTGATCTTCTTTGAATCCTAATGTTATTTTATCACCCATGACTGCTAGAGGACGCTTTACTAACATACCATCAGATGATAACAACTCTAACTTTTCATCATCTGATAAAGTTTGTAATTTATTTTTCAAATCAAGCTCACGATATTTCGCACCGTGTGTGTTAAACAATTTATTAATTTCTACGCCTGTATTTGCAATTATTGTTTTAAATTCATTTATTGTAGGTGTATGTTGAACGATATCAATTGGTTCATAACTTACGCCATATTCATCTAAAAACTTTGCTGCCTTTTTACAAGTTGTACAATTCTTATATTGGTAAAATTTAATCATACGACTGCAACCTCCTTTATGTATTTAACATAAATATATCATTTTCCATAGCAAAAGGCTTTCATTTTGAAGCTAAAATTTTTTATTATGATATAAATTTAGCTATAATAAAAATTATTAAACTATCTAGAGGAGTTGTTATAATGCAAGCAATCAAAAGTAATGAATCATTTAAATCTGTAATTAATAGCGATACACCTGTAATTGTTAAATTCGAGGCAGGATGGTGCCCTGATTGTCGTGCGATGGATATGTGGATTGATCCAATCGTTGAACAATATAATGGTTATCAATGGTATACTGTCAATCGTGATGAATTAGAAGATGTCGTTGTTGAAAATGAAGTTATGGGTATCCCTAGCTTGCTAGTATTTAAAAACGGTGACAAAATTGCACACCTTCATTCAGCAAATGCTAAATCACCTGAACAAGTTGAATCATTTTTAGCAGAAACTTTTAAATAAATACTAAAATAAAAATGAGTTTATACTGCACAATAAAAAGCTGAGACTGTGATTGTACCGACTCTAGTAAGTTAGATTAAATCTCTAACTCGATAGATGTCCATCAATTCATGTCTCAGCTTTTATTAATGTTTCTATAATTATACATATTAATATAATGTAATTAAGTTTCTATTTTTACGTGGTGCTTTAGGCATATCTTCTTCTAAATCCGTTAAATATAAGAATCCAGCAAGAACTTCGTCTTTCTTTATACCAAGTGTTTTTCTTACTTTAGGATCATAGATATATAATGGCGATTTCCAACATGTACCTATTCCCGCTTCATAAAGTAACAACATAAGATTTTGTGCATATGCACCAAATGCAAAGTAGTTTTCATCATTTTGACGTTGTCTTGGATCTGTTTTTAAAATAAGCAATAACATGCCACCTAGTTTCGTTACTGCATCATAATGACATTGTTGCTTATCTAATTCATTAGGAAATGCAAATTTAGAAATATCCTTACTCATATCTCCTAATCTGTCTTTCGGAACATGCACAACTCTCCATGGTTCCCTCATTCCGTGATTTGGAGCATCAGCAGCTTTCTCAATTGCTTGATATAGCAATGCGTCATCTATGTGCATATCTCTTTTAAATTTTTTCACACTTCTTCTATTAGCTATTGCTTGTTGTAATTCCATCTAAAATCGCTCCTCCACGAACAATGATAATACTTCTCAATTATAAGACAGCACTTACACAAAAGCAACCTAATTCATTTTATTAGTATAAAGTCACTTGTGCTTTTAAATCAGTAACATCAATCTGTCCTGGAGCTTGTGGTTCTCCGATACAACCATAAGTCAACGCACCACCAAAAACGCCTTGAGCCGTTCTACTTATTAGTCCAAGTTTAGACATTGAAATACCAACAACTTTGCAGTCCATAGTATCTGAAAATGTAGACATTGCCTGCAATAAATTTAACACATCATTTTTATTATGTGGCATTACTGCTAATTTAACGTATTCTGGGTTGAACTTTTGCATTTTAAAAAATATAAATTGCAATTCATCTAACGGAGGCGTACTTTCGAAATTATGATGTGATATAATCACCTCTTTATTATGCTGTTGCAAATGTGTAATGATTCGTTGATGTTTTTCAATGTCAATATCTGCTTGCCATTCTATATCAATCATATCTATGCCATTGATATTTGTTAAGTCTGATATTAAATTAAGATACGAGTCATTTGTAAATTGCCCATATCCACCTTGTAACTTTGTACGATACGTAACTAATAATTTAAATGAATCTTGCATAACCTTCAGCTTTGTAATCATTTCTGCCACTTGATCAACTGTGACATTTTCAATTTGATCAATTCGTAATTCTAATACGTCTATTGCATCAATACGATGATTAATTTTTTGAATTAAAGTTTCTTCGATATGTAATTGTGGCGTGATAGTCGCTACTACTTCCACATGTGTCATAGTAAATCCCTCATTTCAGATACTCATTATTTTTATTGTAAACAACAACTTTTTATCCTTCAATCAAACAATGCTATAAATGAAAATGATTAAGGTATTTTCGAATGGGTAAAGCATAAATGTATTTTAAATTAGGAGGTTATAAGAATGGCAATACATTATGAAACTAAAGCGACGAATGTTGGCGGACGTAAAGGACATGTTTATACTGATGATCAAGCATTAGATATTGATATCGTTCCGCCTGCTCAAGCAGATGGTAAAGCTACTAACCCCGAACAATTATTTGCAGCAGGTTATGCATCTTGCTTCAACGGTGCCTTCGACCTAATTTTAAAGCAAAACAAAGTGCGTGATGCTCATCCAGAAGTAACACTAACAGTGAGACTAGAAGATGATCCAGACTCAGAAAGTCCTAAATTAAGTGTTTCAATTGATGCGACAATTAAAAATGTTATATCTCAAGAAGAAGCTGAAAAATATTTACAAATGGCTCATGAATTTTGTCCATATTCAAAAGCGACTCAAGGAAATATTAATGTCGATTTAATTGTAAATGTTGTAGATTAACATTAACTTAAAGTGATTATTCAACGTTATTAATAAAATTCACATAAAATTCAAATTTGCCAACCAAAAATTTTTGGTTGGTTATTTTTTCTAATCGTGATTGAAATTTCTGGCAATATTTAACTGAAAATGATTGTCCCTTAGTCATCATAAATGTGACCGGTTCCAATACTGGCTTGACTTCTTCGCATACCGTCTACAAATAAAAGTCCAGTGTCGACCAATAACCAATTCCATAATTCCCTGAACTTAAAAATAAATATAATTAAATTGATAATCCATTTACAAGAATGTGCATATAAATCAATGATTGCAAAATTTTAATAAACATTTTAATATGTAATTAAGAAATTTTTTTAGTACAAAATCTTTCTTAATAATGATTAAGGAGGTCAGTAATGATTGAAATTAAAACATTAACGAATAATGATTTTAATGAGTATAAGAGACTTGTTTCGACAGTCAATGAAGAATTCACTCAAGATTCACATTATAGTCAAACAATGACTGACACCTTAATACATGACATTTTAAATCAAGGTTCACCGAAATGTATTGTATTTGGCTGTTATGAAAACGAAACACTTATCGCAACAGCTGCCTTAGAACAAATTCGATACGTTGGAAAAGAACATAAATCATTAATTAAATACAACTTTGTTACTAATAACGATAAATCGATTAATAGCGAGCTCATTAATTTCATTATTAATTATGCACGGCAGAACAATTACGAATCTTTACTTACATCAATTGTGTCAAACAACATAGGTGCTAAAGTTTTCTATAGTGCACTAGGATTCGACATTCTTGGTTTTGAGAAAAATGCAATAAAAATCGGAAATACCTATTTCGATGAACATTGGCTTTTTTATGATTTGATTAATAAGTAATACAGTTTTATATATTCTACATTTCTCATAAATTCAAATCATATATCAACCTATTTTTCATACAACTACTTTACTATTGAGTAGTTGTTTTTTATTTGATATGATATCAATAAGTTTTTTCAGAATATTCTATGTTTTAGGGGTGTCAAAACTTAATGGTAACCGCAATTATTCATGGATTTATCTTAGCGATTGGTCTAATTTTACCTTTAGGTGCACAAAATGTATTTATTTTTAACCAAGGAGCTAATCAACCAAAATATAGATATGTATTGCCTGCAATAATTACAGCCGGGTTGTCAGACAGCTTACTTATTATTATTGCAGTGGTAGGAGTATCTATCATTATTATGTCTTTACCTGTACTTCAAGCAATTATTTATATAGTTGGTTTAATTTTCTTGATGTATATGGCTTGGACCATTTGGCATGATAAACCCTCAACAGATGGAGAAGCTCAAATTATATCTCCAATGAAACAAGTAAGTTTTGCTTTATCGGTTTCATTACTCAATCCACATGCTATTTTAGATACAATTGGTGTAATTGGTAGTAGTGCTGCATTATATAGTGGCAGCAATAAAATTGCGTTTACAATCGCTTGTATTAGCGTTTCATGGTTATGGTTCTTTTTACTCGCAATTTTAGGAAAAATGATTGGATCAATTGATAAAACCGGAAAATTATTAACAATAATCAATAAAATATCAAGCATAATAATTATTATTGTTGCTCTGATGATATTACAAAAACTTATTCAATTATTATTCTAAAGCGTTATATAGTAGTATTTTAAAAGCGTTATACAAAAGACATACTTGTGTCCATGTATAACGCTTTATTTATTATAAATTTGGATCAATTAACTCAACAAATTTAAATGTTCCATTGTCATATTCAAATTTCAGTATATTACAATTACCGATATTATGCTTTAATGCTTCATCTAGTTTAAGGCAATATCTTAAAAATACTCCCATTATTGTTCCATGACTCACGACTAATGCATTGTTCTTTGTTTGAGACATAATGTCATGTAAAGTTTTCACAATGCGATCTTCAACTTGTTGCCTTGCCTCTCCTTTAAAAGGAACAATTCGATCTCCGAATAAGTCCTCAGGCTTGTATAGATTATCAAATAGATAGACTGACTCACCTTCAAATAATCCAAAATGCCATTCCTTCAGTCCCTTAAAACGTTGATACGATTGGTTAGGTGCAACATTTTCAAGTGTGTCACTTGCGCGTTCTTGCGTTGATGATGCATATAAATCGAAGTTTATCCCCTTAGTTTCATAATAGCTACGTGCCTTTTGAGCTTGAGCGATTCCAAGTTCTGTTAGCGGCGAATCTCCAAATCCCTGAATTAGTCCCTTAAAATTAAACAAAGTTTGTCCGTGGCGCATTAAATATAACGTTTTAGCCAACAATAACACCTCTTCAATAAAAAGTATTGATAACTCAAAATGTATTCTCTTTTTATTAAAATGAGTACCAAATATATTAAACCATTATTTAAACTTTTTCGGTAGCGAAAACCATTGCTTTTGATGTACATTTTTTCATAAGTAATGATGATTTTAGTTTAAAAGATAATGTGACGGGGTAAAATGCAATGAAGAGTACAGAATTTTAAAGGAGTGAGTATTTATGGATAATCATAATCAATGTAATTATGTGAATCCACAAAATGTTTCACTTGACTGGGAATGTTTTATAATTAGTAAAAGTGAAATGTTGTTAGATGGTGTACCAAATGAACTTATAAACACTTGGTTAGATAAAGACATTATTACACCATTTTCGATAAGAAATGATGAAATAAACTTTAAAACAAAAGATATTTGGGATGCACTAATACATCATAATTGGTACTACTCAAATTAATTTGCCATATATAAGCTAATAGCTCTATTTGTAGTTTCAATTAATTGATGATCTGTGTAATTAGACATCACATATGCTCTAATTACTTGGTGTCTTTCTTCTAATCGAGGGAATGCTTTATCTTCACTAACGTGTTCGGCCAATATACCAAATGGTGTGTTATCATTTTGAAAATCCATGATGAAATTGTAAAACGTCATAAGACCTGCCCCCTTCATTTATTAAGCGCTATTTAAAGTGTTATTATTAATCTTATCAGAAAACTAGTATTTGTAAATGTGCAAAAGTGATTTTGCACATTTTTTTGTTATCTGATTCTAAAAATATTAACGAATTATACAACTTTAAGGGTTTTTAGTATACAAATATTCTTTTCATATTAATACTATACACCCCTATATATGCTCACTTGTTTGAATTAATAAACTTTAGCATTCTACAAATAATAATTTAAAAATAACTATACTTTTTATTTACCTATTGGAAAATAGTGTTATCATATTTATTAAGAAGCTATTTTTATACTAGTAGGTGTCAGTCAT